>Ga0308157_10010246_pt1 | contig 10213 bp, 8 predicted proteins | sample PhyBR1_FD_201035 | JGI IMG/M metagenome (GOLD analysis project Ga0308157, IMG submission 201035) | Phyllosphere microbial communities from UC Gill Tract Community Farm, Albany, California, United States - DLSLB.R1 | ecosystem: Host-associated > Plants > Phyllosphere > Unclassified | place: USA... | reverse complement strand
CAGGTGCGCGCACGCCAAGACGACATAGGTCATCCGGACGCTCGCAAGCGTGAAGCCTGCCTTCATCGAGACACGCTTGCCCTGGTCCGATCGCCAGCACGACGTATCGGCGTCCCACCAGCGTCCGTCGCCAAGATGCGCGACCCGACGAAGGTGCGGCCGACGGCATTGCTCGCAGCGCCGGCCAGCACGCTCGAACCGGATGGCGCCTGACAGCTGCTGCCAGTCGATCGGGTAGAGCCAGCGGTTTTCGGCGCGGATCGGCATCGTATTTCTATGAGTCACGCGACGAGTCTTGGGAAGCGGAATTTCACCGTCTGTTGCCGCTTCGTATCGCCTGCGTTCCGTTTCAACACGACGAGCTGAGACGATCAGCGCTTGACCAACTGATCGCATTAACGGAACATAAAGGGAACGAGTAGAGTCTTAGAACACGATGTCCGCCGCCCTCGATTCCTTCGCGCCAAGCATAGCGCATCTCCGGACGATCGCCACGCCGGTCACGGACTATCGTGTGCTGCCGTTCGGCATCGATGAGATAGACAGTCGCCTCGGGGCAGGGGGGCTGCGTGCAGGAGCGTTGCACGAAGCAATCGCCCAATCCGGGGCATTGGTCGACGACGCGGCGACGACGCTGTTCCTGGCCGGGATCGCGGCGCGCGAAGCGGCGAACGCCGGCGGGCTGGTGCTGTGGGCAAGCTGCCGGCCCGATATCTACGCACCGGGGCTGGCGCAGGCTGGCCTCACGGCTGCGAGTGTCATCTACGCGCACACACCCGACGATGCCACGCTGCTCGCCGTGATCGAAGACGCTGCGCGCGACGGGACGCCATCGGCGATCGTCGCGGACGCGAGTAAGGTATCGATGGTCGCCACGCGCCGCCTGCAGCTGGTGGCGGCTGAAGCCGATATGCCCATCTTGCTGATGCGCCGTCGACGCAAACGGGACGAGGACCCATTCTCCGAGCCCTCTGCCGCGTGGACGCGCTGGCGGATCGGCTCCGCGCCTTCGGCGCGGTTGGATGTCGCGGGTGTAGGAAGAGCGCGGTGGTCGATCGAACTCGCGCGGCAGCGCGGAGGTGAGGGCTTTTCCCTGATACTGGAGGCCAGCGATGAGACGGGTTGTCTCGCTGTTCCTGCCGAACTTGGCCATCGAACGGCTGAGACGGTTGGAACGGCCCGCTTCGCGGCCGCCTGAGCGCTCCGCCCTCCAGTTACCGGTCGACGACGATCCCGGCGCCTGCTCGGTGCCGCGGGGCGGCGGTTGGCGTCCTGGTGCCCGTTGGGCACGGACCAGCGCGCAATCGCGCGAAGAGGTGGAGGCGCAGATCGCGTCGCTACCCGTGCATGCGCAACCGCCTATGCGCGAGCTTGGCCGACGGTCTGAGGCAGCAAGCCATCCCTACAAGGCTGCTGCGCCGACCATGCGAAGCGTGCCGGCCGCAGCTCCGCTCGTCGAGCATGCCCCGCTTGCGCTAATCGGCAAGATCGGTCGTCGCGAGGAGGTGGTCGCCGCCTGCACAGGCGCGCAGGCGTTGGGCATCCATACTGGCATGGCAGCGACCCATGCTCGCGCGCTGGTGTCGGATCTCGACTTCCGCCCGGCCGAGCCTGAAGCAGACGCAGCGCTGCTCGATCGCCTTGCACTACTAGCGGTCCGGCGCTGGTCGCCGATTGCGGCGGTGACGCCGCTGGATGGCCTTTGGATCGACCTCGCCGGCTGCGATCATCTCCACGGCGGAGAGGAGCGCTTCTGTCGTCGTCTTCTGGCCTTCTGTAGGCGGGCAGGCTTCACTGCTCGCGTCGCGGTCGCGGACACACCGGGCGCCGCACACGCGCTCGCACGGTTCGGGAAAGGCGAGCTGACGCGCGTCGATCCACACGGCACGGTCGAGGCAATCAGCTCGTTGCCGATCGCGGCGCTGCGCCTGACACCGACTGCGCTGTCGGCCGCTCGCAAATTCGGCTTTGAGCGTATCGCGGATCTCCTGCCGGTCGCGCGGGGGCCGCTGGCACGTAGACTTGGTCTCCCTGCGATCACGCGTCTCGATCAGGCGCTAGGCGGGATCGCCGAGCCTATCACGCCGCGAGATGACCCCGAGGTGCCGGCGGTCGAACGCCGGCTGCTCGAACCGATCAGCACGGCCGACGCGATCGAGAAGGTCATGTCGGATCTCTTGGGGGACCTTGCTGAGGTGCTGCAGGCAAGGGGACTCGGCGCTCGATCGCTGCGCCTGACGGGAATGCGCGTCGACGGCACCGAACAGGTTGTCGCAATCGGCACATCGCGGCCGACAAGGGAGGTTTCGCACCTGCTGCGGCTGCTGAAGCTGCGTATCGAGCGCATCGACCCGGGCTGGGGCCTCGAGCAATTTACGATGGTAGCACCGCATACCGAGCCCCTTGATGCAGTAGATCTCGGGGCCGTCTTGGCGGGCGAAACGCTGGTGCGCGATCCCGCACGCCTAGTCGACGTGATCGCGGGCCGGATCGGAATGCGATCGGTCTTCCGCATCGCTCCGGTGGAGAGCCATGTGCCGGAGCGGGCCGTCGCCCACTCCGACCCGAATGTCCTGCCGGGTGATTGGCCCGCTTGGCAACGTCCGGTGCGTCTTTTCGCGCGTCCAGAGCCGCTGCACCGGGTTATCGCACTGATGCCCGACCAGCCACCGCGACGTTTCGAGTGGCGGGGAACGGTCTACAAGGTCGTCGCCGGCGACGGCCCCGAGCGCGTTCACGGCGAATGGTGGCGACGCGACGCGGAGATATGGGCCGTCCGCGACTATTACCGGGTCGAGGACGATGCGGGCGGCCGGTATTGGGTGTTCCGCCGCGGTGACGGCTTCGAGGATGATACCGGCGACCTTTCGTGGTGGATGCACGGGGTCTTCGGATGACCCACTATGTCGAGCTTCAGGTGCTGACGCACTTCTCACTGCTCCGCGGCGCCTCCAGCCCCGAGGAGCTGTTTGCGGCTGCAGCCTTGCTTGGATACCCGGCGATCGGCGTCAGCGACATCGGCACGGTCGCCGGCGTCGTGCGCGCGTGGGAAGCGCAGAAAGCTACAGGCGTCCGCTCGATCGCAGGAACGCGCGTTGATCTATCCTGCGGCCGTCGCCTGCTGCTCTATCCCACCAACCGCCCCGCCTGGTCGCGCATCACGCGACTGCTGACCGTGGGGAAAAAGCGGGCAGGGAAGGGCGGATGCCTCCTCCACTGGCACGACCTAGAACCATGGTCCGAAGGCGTCGTGGCGATCCTGCTGCCCCATGAGGCAGACGAGGAGAACCTTGCCGCGCTGAGGGACCTGAAGGCGATCTACGGACGGCGCGGCTACATGGCGCTGTTCCAACGACGTCGGCCGGGGGACGCGGTGCGGATCGATGCCTTGGCGCGTCAGGCGGGCGGTGCCGGCGTTCGGGCAGTCGTCACCGGCGACGTGCTCTACCACTCGCCGGAAGCACGGCTGCTGCAGGACGTGGTGACGGCCGTGCGCGAGAAATGCACCGTCGACGAGCTCGGCTACCGGCGAGAGGTCAATGCCGATCGCGCGCTGAAATCGCCGGACGAGATGGTTCGACGCTTCCGTGCCTACCCCGACGCGCTGCAGGCCAGCGTCGACATATCGCGCATCTGCACGTTCGACCTTGGCGAGCTCCAGTACCAATACCCGCACGAGAAGCTCATCGACGGGCTGACCGCTCACGAAGCACTCCAGCGCTTGGCGGATGAAGCTGTCGACCGGATGTTCGATGGCAACGTGCCCCAGGCTTATACCGACCAGATTACCCATGAGATGCGGCTGATCGGTGAGCTTGGCTACGCGCCCTACTTCTTGACCGTGTACGCCATCGTGCGTGAGGCGCATCGGCGAGGCATCCTGTGCCAAGGGCGCGGTTCGGCCGCCAATAGCTGCGTCTGCTTCGTGCTCGGCGTGACGTCGATCGACCCGATCAAGCACGAGTTACTCTTCGAGCGTTTTGTCTCAGGCGAGCGGCGGGAGCCGCCCGATATCGACGTCGACTTTGAGCATGAGCGCCGCGAAGAGATCATCCAGTGGATCTATGAGACCTACGGCCGCAATCACTCCGCGCTGACGGCCGTCGTCACCCGCTACCGCGCGCGCGGTGCCGTGCGCGACGTGGGTAAAGCACTAGGACTCCCGGAGGATCTAACATCATCGCTCGCCGGCTTGGTCTGGGGCTGGTCGGCGGACGGTGTGGGCGAGAAGCAGGTCGAGGAGCTGAACCTCGATATCGGCGATCGTCGACTACGCCTGACGCTGGACCTTGCGCGCAAGCTGATTGGCGTTCCGAGGCACATGTCTCAGCACCCGGGCGGCTTCGTGCTGACGCATGACCGGCTCGACGACCTGGTTCCGATTGAGCCAGCTGGGATGGAAGACCGTCAGATCATCGAGTGGGATAAGGACGACATCGATGCTTTGAAATTCATGAAGGTCGATATCCTCGGCCTCGGCATGCTCGGCTGCATGAACCGCGCCTTCAACATGCTCGAGGCGGACAAGGGGCTGCGCGTCGGGCTGGCGGATCTGCAGGATGACGATCCCGATGTGTACGCCATGATCTCGAAGGCGGACACGCTCGGCACCTTCCAGATCGAGAGCCGCGCCCAGATGAGCATGCTGCCCCGCATGAAGCCACGGCGCTTCTATGATCTAGTGATCCAGGTGGCGATCGTGCGGCCGGGACCGATCCAAGGCGACATGGTCCATCCGTATCTCCGCCGGCGCGAGGGGTTGGAGAAACCGGAATATCCCCGGCCAGAACTGCGCGCCGTGCTGGAAAAGACGCTCGGCGTGCCCCTGTTCCAGGAACAAGCCATGAAGGTCGCGATCGTCGGAGCCGGCTTCACGCCCGCCGAAGCGGACCAGCTGCGAAGGGCAATGGCCACCTTCAAATTCACGGGCGGCGTCTCTCATTTTAGCGAAAAGTTGATCGAGGGCATGGTGGAGCGGGGCTATCCTCGCGAGTTCGCCGAGCGCACCTTCCGCCAGCTCGAGGGGTTCGGGTCCTACGGTTTCCCGGAGAGCCATGCGGCGAGCTTCGCCAAAATCTCCTATGCGTCCTCGTGGATGAAGCATCATCATCCTGACGTGTTCTGTGCGGCGCTCATGAACGCGCAGCCGATGGGCTTCTACGCGCCAGCGCAGATCGTCCGCGACGCGCGCGACCACGGCGTCGAGGTGCGGCCGCCTTGCGTCAACGCCAGTCGCTGGGATTGCACGCTGGAACGCAATGGCGGGCGCTACCTCACCGTGCGTCTGGGCCTGCGGCAGATACGCGGCCTGTCGAACGCCGACGGGGCCAAGATTGTCGGTGCGCGTACAACGACGCCATTCGAAAGCGTGGAGGACGTCTGGCGGCGATCGGGGGTGCAGCGCGCCTCGATCGAGAAACTGGCAGATGGCGATGCCTTTCACAGCTTTAGCGTCGATCGCCGGCAGGGTCTGTGGAAGGTGCGTGGCTTGGGCGAAGTGCCCTTGCCGCTTTTCGCCGCAGCCGATCGCCAGGCGGAGACGTTCAGCGCCGAGGGCGTCGAGCCGGACGTCGCGCTCCGTGCCCTGACAGATGGTCGAGAGGTGATCGAGGACTATCGCGCGCTGCAGCTGTCGCTTCGCGCCCATCCGCTGTCCTCCGTGAGGGACGAGCTAACACGGCGCGGCGTTACGAAATGCGCCGATCTCGCGAACATCCGCGACGGCCGCCACGTCGAGGTCGCCGGCATCGTTTTGGTCCGGCAGAAGCCCGGTTCGGCGAAGGGTGTGCTGTTCATAACGATCGAGGACGAAACCGGCGTCTCGAACGGCATCCTCTGGCCAGACCGTTTCGAGGCGCAACGGCGAACGATCATGAGCGCATCGATGGTCGGCATGAAGGGTCGCGTTCAGAAGGAAGGCGAGATCATCCATGTGATCTGCGACCGAATTATCGATCATGGCGACCTGCTGCACCGCGTCGGCGACATGTCGTTTCCGCACCGAACCGGGCGAGGGGATGCCGCGCAGCATCCCGGCTCGCCCGACCGCGGTGACAAGGGCTGGGAGCCGGAGCCGCGCAATCAGTATTGGCCGCCTCATGCGGACGGCATGGACCCAGAGCAAGTCGTGCGATTCAAGTCGCACGACTTCCATTGATCCATGTCGAAGCTGCCGAGACATCAGCGCGTCGTGATCGCGCTGTCCGTGCATATCCTGCGCACTGGCGTCACGCGATGTTCGGACGCCCGTGTGGACGTTCCGGAGGTGCGGCTCGCGTTGCGCTGTCTGTTGCCGCACTGCCCGGAGAAATGGCCGCTGGCGCTCTATTGGGATTCCGGATCGCAAAACAACGACATAGGAAGAGCCCAAGGCGTGACTGCGGCGTTTAATGGGATCGTCCGTCAGTTACGCCGGGCGGGCTGCTACGAGGAAGTGACGCCATCGTGATCGACAGCGAGCGCTAGATGCCGGCATCGAACCAGTCGAAGTTCACCACGCTTGCTGAATGGGCCGCAGCCCGTGAAGACATGCGTATCGTGTGCGCGTGCGGACGCACGATCAATCTCCCGGCAGTGAAGATCGTCGACCGTTTCAAATTCGACGGCGAAATCCTGCTGGCGCTTACCCGGCTGCGCTGTGGAAGCTGCGGACGCCGCGGACACGCCACGGTGACGCCCGTTCCGATTTTGAAGCTATAGCTCGATAGACAAAGAGGATGAGACGGTCTCGCTCACTCTGTCAGAGTCTCATCCTCTTTGGCCTTTTGACAACGAAACGTCGCCGATCGGTTAGAAAAAGCCCTCTTTACGGCCCTCGCCGGTGTCATGAAGCTTCTCGCCCTCCACCGCTGAGCGGCGGACCTCTAATTCGACGCCCTCGCCTTCCGGCCGCATCTGGTAATCCTCCACGCTAAGGTCATTACGTTTCGCATAATCGTCCGCAGCTTTCTCACTACCGAACGTGCCACTCTTGTCGAAGTCGAAGCCACTCATCGTCGTTCATCCTCTCACACCCAGCAGGTCGCCGGGAATTCATTGACGTATCGCGTTAGAAACTGAGAACGACGGCCTCTCGGATCGCCGGGGTCGGGGGCGGCCGCGTTGCCAAAGGTGGGACACGATAACCGCTGGATACCATCGGAGAGCCTAACCAGCGCAGCGATGATGCTACCTGTCGGTAACTCACAGGATGAACCCGGTCTCGTGTCGCCACTGATGACAGGTGGACGACGTCGTCTCCGAAAGAGCGAGCTATCGCTACCGTCGCTTGTGCAGCGCTTGGGTTATATGGTGCCAGCCAGGTCACACGGACCGCGGATAGCCGCTGGCGGAGTGCGACTAGGTTCCGAACAAGCTGTGGGTTCGCCGGGTCATTAGAGCCAAGCCCGATGACCGCCCTTTCGACCGGAGCATTACCGCGAAAAGTCCGAAGGGTTTCCGTCGACGAGGCGCCAACTCGGGCATGCACTGCGCACTGAACCCCTTGAGCGACCAGTGCGTCAGCTGTCCCGACGGCCGTACTGTCACCGAGGATAAGGCACAGCGGCAACATCAATGGCTGAACGCAGCGAGCACGATCGCAAGCGACATGACGAACAGCGACAGCCAAATCGCGATCTGGCCGTAGATGTGAAGGACAAGCCCAAGCCAGGAATAGCGCTGACGTAACAGGACGGCACTGCCGACGGCGATGAAAAAAGCCATAGCAGTTGGCACAGTGATAGACGGGGAGCGGTTCAACACTCCCTCAGCAATCGGCATCAAACCGATTGCCATCATCAACATCCACGAGAAACCGAGTATCAGACTTCCGCCGATGCTCGACTCAGCAGATAGCTGCGGACGTATGCTTGTGATTGCCAAACCGGCCTCCGTGAGATACCCTAAAACCGAAGGGTGTTGTCATGCACAAGATCGATTTACCGCTGTATTACGCGACCTTGGATAGCCCAGGCGGTCCAATAGTCATACTGAAGCCGGATGATCCGGCATACGTAGACCATGTGGCTCGTGACGAAAATGGTAATCCGACAATTGGAGGTCGTATCGGCCAATTGATTGGTTTCGTCATTTTAGTCGCGCTGTTTCTATATCTGTGACGCAAGCACATCAATCTACTTTCGAAGATCAGGGTCGGTAAAGAATTGCCGGTTAAGGTCTTTGTTTACGTCCGATTGCACTTGTGAACCGGCTTGAACGGCTCCGGACCTCATCACTCCTTGAGCCTCCTGCTCAGCCGTTAGCGTATCCTTACCGGACGAGACCCTATCGCGAGCTGCTGAACCATCAGGCATAGCCGGCGCGCTTGGTAGCGCGGAGAGACCATGGGGATGATAACGAGCTGTAACATCCGCGTCCGTTGATACCGGCGGGGCCGCAACCTTCACCAAGTCCGGCTCGTGAAGCTGTGGCGCCACCTCGTTATAGATTGCCTGACGGCGCTGTGTCAGGAATTGGGCAATCATGCCGTCGCGTGTAATTCGCTCCTGGTCGGTGAACGTCGTTTGGTGAAGTTCCGGGGCATTGAGGCCAAGTTTCGAACTCCGCTCCCCAGCATACCATTGTGCCAGTTCCTGACTCAGGTTCTCGCTCATCTGCAGGCTATGGGACTCGGCATAATTTGCATCGCGAGTAAGTGCTTGAGACAGCTCATGGAGCTTCTGCGCACGTTGCTCATGCGAATAGGCCTGCGAAAGTGCGTCATCCTGGCCAACGCTCGAGGTGGAGTCGCTGGATGCACGAGTAAACGTGCCGCTGCGGTTATAGGTGCTACTCGACGTACCTGCACTATCGCCATTAGCGTGCTCGTCGCGCGACCCAGACGTCTGGCTGCTATTATAGTCGTCGGTTCTGGATCTGTCAGAGGAATGGGTCAGTCCATCACGCTGCGTACCAGTTTTTGTTATGCCGCCGCTAGCTACCGGCATTGGCACCGCATCCAGAATTCGGCGTCCAGTTCCTCTTGGAATCGGATTTCCACCAGCCACAGACCCGTCTTGAGAACCCTGACCGGCTGCACCTCTACTTCCCGGTGAAGTAGATGCGTTGATAGACCCCGAAATCTGATCGATCGTTTCAGCGCCACGACTATGCCCATCACTTGAGCGAAGCGATTGACCAGTCGAGGAGCGATTCTCTGTCCCGGTAGAACTCGACCCGGTGTTGCGATCAAAACTCTCCGATGACGTACCCGACTGTCCGCCAATGCCCGTTTCGAACCCGGACGAAACGCTCGTAGACCGACCCACGCTGCTGCGATCGGTATGCGTTGCGGTACGGATCGCAGCGGCTGCCTCAAGTTCACTTTGCGACGCGCGTTCAGCCTGACTGGCCTGTTGCCGCATCTCGGACACGTAACTGCTGTTCATTGTCGGCTGAACGCCAAGTCGGCTCATACCCGGCGTCACGTCGATAACAGACTGGCCGTTACCGAAGGCGGTCGTCGTCGCGCCATTGTCGTGGCGGAAGCTCGACGCAAACCCGCCCGACGAGACGGTCGGCGCGTTCTGCCACTGGTCACTCTGGCGCATGTTCGACGTCGAGTTGGCAAAGCTGGTATTGCCATAGCTGTAGTTGCCGGTGGTCTGCTCGGCTGCCGCGGCCTCGGCCGCATTCTGAGCCGGCGAAAGCACCGACGTCGCCTGCCCGGAGATGCTCATAGCACCCTTGGCCAGGCCCGCAGCTAGGAACGGCACCGACATCAGCATGAAGCCCGCGATCGTCGCGGTCTCGGCGTTGACCGCGCCGATGCCGGCGTAAGTGCCAAGCGACATGCCCCCCTCCGCGACGCCCTGCGCCGCAGCCGTAGCGCGGGTCATGCAGATCATGTGGAGGATGACGTAGAGCGGCCCCCAGGCGGCAAGGTAGAAAAACCCGGTCACATAGCCCTTGAGCGCGCCGACGCCGGTCTGCGGCATAAGGAACAGCGGAAAGATCACCGGGAACATCGCGTAAAACACGACGGTCAGGACGATGTTGAGAATCGGCACCCAACTCATGGCCTGCTGCGCAATCGAGTTGTACGTGTTGCGCGCCTGAATATCCGCCCGCGTGGTCGCGAACGTATCGATCGACGCAGCGCCCGGACCACCGGCCATGCCGTCGCGGGCCTGCATGAACGCGTTGATTGCCGTGTTCTGCCGGACGATCGTCTCGTAGTTGGCGCTGGACGCGGTGAAAGCCTGATTGACGATCGGCACGTCGGCTCGCAGCT
>Ga0308157_10010245_pt1 | contig 10213 bp, 10 predicted proteins | sample PhyBR1_FD_201035 | JGI IMG/M metagenome (GOLD analysis project Ga0308157, IMG submission 201035) | Phyllosphere microbial communities from UC Gill Tract Community Farm, Albany, California, United States - DLSLB.R1 | ecosystem: Host-associated > Plants > Phyllosphere > Unclassified | place: USA... | reverse complement strand
TCTTGATGCTTTTCTTTCGGTAGTGGAGGCTACAGGATTCGAACCTGTGACCACTTCCGACTCTTAGTCGGAATGCTCTGAACCAGGATCACCGCCTTTGGAAAAACATCAATTAAATGCCATAAACACAAAAAGCATCAATTTCTTGATGCTTTTCTTTCGGTAGTGGAGGCTACAGGATTCGAACCTGTGACCACTTCCGACTTTTAGTCGGAATGCTCTGAAGCAGCTGAGCTAATTAGCTTTTCGATTAAGATCCTGCTTTTCCAACTTTTGATTTCTTTTTCTCTTTTCATTGCTTCCGGCTTTTGGTCATAATGTTCCTGGTAAACGATTTTCCAATCATCTGCTCTATTTGTGAAGCCCTTGCTTTTTGAGTTATGTCTTCGTACCCTGTCTGAAATGTCTTTAGTAAATCCGATATAATATCGGTCTAATCTGGAGGAGTATAAGATGTACACTACATACATTTGGATAAGCTTAAAACAAGAAAAGCATCAAATTCTTGATGCTTTTCTTTCGGCAGTGGAGTCTACAGGATTCGAACCTGTGACCACTTCCGACTCTTAGTCGGAATGCTCTGAACCAGGATCACCGCCTTTGGAAAAACATCAATTAAATGCCATAAATGCAAAAAGCATCAAATTCTTGATGCTTTTCTTTCGGTAGTGGAGGCTACAGGATTCGAACCTGTGACCACTTCCGACTCTTAGTCGGAATGCTCTGAACCAGGATCACCGCCTTTGGAAAAACATCAATTAAATGCCATAAACGCAAAAAGCATCAATTTCTTGATGCTTTTCTTTCGGTAGTGGAGTCTACAGGATTCGAACCTGTGACCACTTCCGACTTTTAGTCGGAATGCTCTGAACCAGGATCACCGCCTTTGGAAAAACATCAATTAAATACCATAAACGCAAAAAGCATCAAATTCTTGATGCTTTTCTTTCGGTAGTGGAGGCTACAGGATTCGAACCTGTGACCCTCTGCTTGTAAGGCAGATGCTCTGAACCAGCTGAGCTAAGCCTCCTTTTTTGTGACCAATCCGACTTTTGGTCGGAATGCTCTGAATTAACTGAGCCTGATCTTTTGGTGGAGAATACTGGATTCGAACCAGTGACCCTCTGCTTGTAAGGCAGATGCTCTGAACCAGCTGAGCTAATTCTCCTTTTCCCTGTTGCGGTGTGCAAATATAGGGGTTAATTCTGATTTTCAAAATAAATTATTTAGAATTTTCTTATTTTTTCAGCAATTATTTAAAATCCAAATAGATAAAATTTATCGATTTTCTAATACTGAAGCCTCTTTTCAATATCCCTCCCAATAAAGAAGGAGAAATTACAGTAGTTTCCTTCTTTTTTAATAAGTTCCTTTTTTCATTTTTTACCATTTTAATAATGAGTAATTACCCCGCAACAAAGGGATTATTTAACTTCTTGTCATATGTCAAGTTTTAAATCTTAATATGCTTGTATATTAGCTAATAATTCGAACCTTGATTTGAATTATTATTCTGGAACCTGAAACTAACAATTTTGACAAATGGTCTGGTTAAAGATGAAATAACCAAGATTGAGAAAATAATAATTATTAATATGGCAAAACAAATATTTATCAATTTAGCTGTAAAGGATTTACAGAAATCAATGGATTTCTATGTTGCATTAGGATTTTCTAACAATCCTCAATTTTCAGACGAAAATGGGAAATGTATGGTCTGGAGTGAGCATATTTATGTAATGCTTCTAACCCATGAAAAATTTGCATCATTTGCAACTAAGGATATTGCTGATACAAAGAGTAAGCTTGCAGGGCTTTTTTCATTGTCGCTAGAAAGCCTTGATCAGGTCAATGAAATAATGGATAATGGTCTTAGAGCAGGAGGGATTGAACCTAGCGAAATGAAAGATTACGGGTTTATGCAGCAACGGACTATAGAAGATTTTGACGGACATACATGGGAAATTTTTTATATGGATATGTCGAAGCTGAAATAATAAGAATTTTCGGAGGATGTATGTTATTCTTATATCTTATGCTCTACCGAAAGCGGAGTTCTGGTAATGAAATAAAAGGCAAATTAATTTAATTTCCACTGTTATATTCCTCGTCTGTTACCGGCTCCAACCAGACGGCCCCACCTATATTTGTATTTGTACCTATAGCGATATGGGTCATAGATTCTGTTGGGGTGGCTCCATGCCAGTGTGCGATATCAGGAGGACATTTCATGACTTCACCTTTATTAATGGTTTCAACGGGTTTCCCTTTTTCCTGGTATAATCCAGTTCCATCAGTTACCAGCAATATCTGACCGCCTTTATGGGTATGCCAGTTGGTTCTTGCGCCGGGTTCAAACGTGACCGAGCCAATGTTTACATTATGGACAGAGTCTGTTTCTACCAGGTAATTTAGCCATACAGTACCGATGAAATTATCATTTGTCACCTTTTCTCCTTTTGGGAAAGCCGGATCTGTAGCTAGTTCTGTTGATGAAGTTTTTTTTTCATTCGAGTTATTACAGGATAATATTCCTGCTGAACTTCCCAGGATAGTAAAAACGATTATGCTCTTCTTAAAGTTCTTATAGTTCATTATCAACTTCTTTTTGTCGTGGATTGATTTAAAACTTAAATTTTTATTTCAGCTCGCTAAAGGGTATTAGAGATTGGCTTTGTAAAATTCATTTAATTTATTGACTGCCTGCGAAACATACTCAGGTTTCCAATAGGTTTGAATATGCATAGCTCCTTCGATAAGGAAAAGTTCCTTGCTTTTTGCATTGACTGCTTTTGGGAATGCCTCATCGGTCATGTATTTTGTATCTGCTTTGCTTCCGACCATCATAAGTAATGGTTGATCGATCAATTCGATCTGATCCGTAGCATCCCACGTCATTAGCTCCATGAGGCTGCTGGTTGTGTATAAAAAGGTCGAATTGGGATGAGCGTGACTTCTGTAATAGTATTCATATCCTTCACGGTATAAATCTGTAGGAGTTTTTGCAATTTCTTCATCCGTTATGCTCGCTACTCCGGAAAATAGGGTTTTACCACCTGCCGCTTCCTGTGCACGGGCATCCGAAGCTATTTTCATCCGTTCGTCAATGCTGTTTAACTGAGAATTCTGAAACCCGTTTCGTCTTACCTCTCCTGAATTGAACATACTCAAAGTCGCTACCGCTTTAAAGCGTTTATCGGATTGAACTGCTTTTAGGGTATAGCCTCCTCCTCCACAGATGCCCAAAGCACCTAAACGATTGTTATCGACACCCGGATATTGTAAAAGGTAATCCGCCATACCGCGTATATCTTCAGTACGGAAGAACGGTTTGTCGGTATGACGAGGCTCTCCGCCACTTGCTCCTTGATAAGCTGCATCCGCTGCAATCGTAATGTAACCTGCTTCGGCTAATTTTTGAGCATATAAACCAGCAGTCTGTTCTTTTATTCCGCCGTTGGGATGAGCTATTGTTACTGCAGGATATTTCTTGGAAGGATCATAATCTGCAGGGGTATAAATATTGGCCGCTATTTCAATTCCGTTCAACTGGTATTTTACCGGATGAATATTTACTTTCCCCTTTTCATTTGTGGTAATTGCTCCATCATACACCAAGGAATAAGGGTTTGATTCGTATTTCTTTTGAACTGATTGTCCATTTGCCATATCCGTTGTTGTTATTAAAATTGATAATGCTATTATTGACGATATCTTTTTCATTCTGATTTGTTTTAAATTATTTAGATGTTTTATTTTTCAGTACCTCTTCAAGTACTTTTTTTGAAGCAAGCGCTTCTTTGTCACCTAACGATGTATTAATAACCTCTACAAACTCTTCCAATTGATTTGGTGTAAGCCCGACATTCAAGCAAAGATTAAAATGCGAACGTAACATGGGTTCTACACCACCTATGCTCGTAAGCACCGAAATGGTAACTAGTTCTCTTTCCTGATAAGTGAGTACGTCTCTTTCGAATATATCAGCAAAAAGATGTTCTTTAAGAAAGACTTCAATGGTAGGTGCAAATGCAGCATACCCGGTCTTGGGCTCCGTTTCAGGGGTTCCGGATAGTTCTTGTAAGATGGCTTTACCACGCTCGTATTTACTGCGCTCATCATTTATGGGTGACGCGCCGGATCCCAATTCGTCTCTAATTCCCTGTGCTTCACGCTTCTCTAATACAGATATAAAGGTCTGTAAGCCCCGGAGGCTTCTCGGAAATCCTGCGTAAGCATAAACATGCATTAAGGTTTCCTTTATCTGGTTGATGGTTAGACCTGCGTCGAGGCCTGTATTCAGTTCAGTTTTTAATTTATCTAAATCTCCTTTTGCCGTTAGAGCTGCAATACGGATTATTGCTTCTTGTTTGCTGTCCAAATTCTGGTCTTCATTTGTTTGGGCATTTGTGCTGTTTGAAACAACTATTGCCATGATTATGAGTATATATTTTATAAGTTTATTCATCATATTTCTACTTATTATGCCTTTTGAAGGTTCGTATATCAACAGGCAAAGACTAATAGCACAAAGGTCCAGATTAAAAAATCTCCAGAGGTATATGGATTACAGATAATGCTACCAATATTACTGATGAACATTAGCTAACGCGTTTAAGGAGCGCTAATTACCTCCCGGGGTAAGTAATTTGGTAAACGATAATGCTCCAAGCTTCCATGAGCCATCTTTTTTGATATAGACCTCAGTCACCATAAATGGATTCGTCACTTCATTTCCTCCAACAACTGCTAAGAGATCAATCCTATTTAATAAAGTAGCCGTATTGTCGATAATATTTACAGAAACTTCATGGATATCAGCTTTCTTGTACCAGATGCCACCACTTTTGATCACATTGAGTTCCTGCTGTTTGCCCCAGGATCCGCCCATGTGCACAAAAACGGACTTTTCATCAAATAGGTTTTCCAAAACTTGCATTTCGTAGTTAGTCAAGCCCATACGCCCATAAGGGGAGAAAACATCTAAATATTTACCGAAATTTCTGTTCTGATATAAAAGAGCAAATCCGGTCACAATAGCACCGGAAAAGGCAACTATTTTTAGATCATTCAAGGTCATCAAGGTTAACCCGCTAAGCATGTTTTCTGCTTCGCCATTCATTAATGAACGAAAATTTAAATCTGGTAGAAGGCCAACAACAAAACTTATCAGCATTACAATGAATACAAATGATGCAAAAAGAAAAGCAAGCTTCCTTAGGGGTTGTACTTGCATAAAAAATCCTGAACGACCAACGACTAATCCAAGAATAAACAAAGCCAGTGTTATATAACCATGCCCAAATAAACCAAATTGATAATTTAACTTTCCTTGTAACCCTCTGGTGAAATTATGCTTTACGGAATTAGCAAAAGAAGGTTTCTCAACCTCAGCATTGGATGCCGTTGCAGCTTGTCGTTGTCTCATTTCCTGGGGCGGATTTTCTGCCTGTTCTGTTTTTACAAAAGTATTATAACTAACCTGCATAATACGTGGGGTTCCTAGAAGTAATATTGCCGTTATAACGAGTAGAATCCAGGATTTGACCCGATAAAGTAGAACCAAAACGACCCCGAAAACAGCGTATAGGGATATGATCTCACCACTGTAGAAACAATTTCCGATTAATCCTATAATCAGCATAACAAACATTCTCCAGATAAATCGTCCCCTGAAATCAACTCCCTTTTTAGCTGCACGATCGAGTTGGATAAAAAAACTTAACCCAAATAAGAAAGCGAAGATATTGATAAACCTGCCCATGATAATATTCTGACCTATCCATCTTACCACCTCATCCATTTCCGGGAAAAGAGGAGTACGAGCATCGGGAGAAAAAGAGAAAATACTAAATTGTTGAAGCATGTGCATCAGTATGACACCTAGTAAAGAAAAGCCTCTGAGTGCGTCAAGTAATGTAACCCTGCTTAATGGTGTTGACAATGTTTTGTTCTGTTCCGAATTATGCGACATCTTTGATTATATTTTTAAGGGTATAGATTGATTTTAATTTGTGCGAAATAGCTCTAAAACAGGAGGCGGAAATGCCTAAACTGGATTAATCCGAATAAAAAGGAGCTTCCAATTATTATCGGTCTTCTTATACACTTCCGTAACATATTTAACTTCTGACAGTTCCTTTTTTCCTGGGGTATTAAATTCAACTTTAGATAACAAGGTTGAAATATTATCAACGAGCTGAACCTCAGTTTCAAGAATATGTATTTGCGAGTATCTTATATTTCCATTTTTGATTACGTCAAGATGTTCTCTTTTATCCATTCTGATGGCAGGGGAACTTGAAATAATTTGTTCATCAAACAATACCTCGAGAGAACCCATTTGACGGTCTATAATCCATGCCCATTTTTTCTTGGATAGTTCCAGGATTTTTTCCCGTGGATCATCTATCCTTTCTTGTACAATTTGAGAATTGCCAAGGGAATAGGAAAAAGGAATTATGAATAGAGAAAATAAAATATAAATAAACTTTTTCATTTTATTGCGTTATTAAACCTGAATAAACTCGGATGAATGATAGGATAAGTCATAAAGAATGTGGTCTTTTATTATTGCTACTTATTTGACTTTCGACTGTTTTCATAAAAATGCGTTGATATCTTATGAAACAAACTTCCGAAAATTAACAGCTGCCTATTTATAAAGGAGAATTAAAACGAAAAAGTGAGGATTGAACACGAAAAGTAAAACCTGTTATTGAGGATCAGGAGGAAAAGAGAGAAGAAGAACGCAAAAAAGAGCGGTTAGTAATTATAAATTATTAACCGCAGTGTTAAATATGGAAAGTTCAAGTCTTTACAGAATACCACCTCCCAAGATTAATCTGATCAATCCAAAGAAAATAGCTACGATACAAATGATTATGCCTCCTTTTGATTTGCCAAGAATAGAGAGTACTAAGCCCAGAATTGCTAATGGGATATTAAACCAGTTCATCCATCCAAGTAGGGGGTATAAATCCTAGTAACATACCAATTAATGCCAGGATCCCAAATATTCTTCCAATTGTTTTCATTAGTTTAGGTTTACGTGATAATATATATTTAAAGAAGTTTTTTGTTAAAATCGAATTTATTTAGATTTTACATCATAGGGTCTAAATTAATTAATTTTTTAATATAAGGGAAATAAACAGATTTTATATTAAAAAAAATTAATTAATTAGATTATATCTAGTGATGTATCCTTCACTGTTCTTTTTTAAAAAGTGAGAAGAAAGCTATTTATTTTCCTAATGTGGACTTGTAGTTATGAAGAAATCTCAGTTTAGAGGTTAATTCCAATATAAAGAATTAAACCCTATTTAATTTGTAAGGAAAGACCTTTCCGGAAGCCCATTGAGCAACATACAAGTTTTCATCATCATCTACACATACATCATGAGGATGGGCAAATATTTTTTCCTGTTGCTGCATTTCTTGTAGGGTGCCATTTTTATAAATAGGTTCAGTACCTCCGATATTGCTAATGACCTTATTGTTCTTGTCTAAGATGGTTACAAATCCAGAACTTTCTTTTTCCATATTAGGTGATCTAAGGACCGCTGCATAAATATTATCACCTTTTATTACAGGTCTGCAGACACAAGCACCAGGAAGATTGATTATTTCAATAAGTTTCCCGGTGGTATCAAATCTTTTAAAGCAATTCCGGGTTCTATCGGTAATCAATAATGAGTTTTGTCCGTTTCTTAGATCGAAGGATATCCCGTGAGCATTATCAAGATGATCAACTCCTTCACCTTTTCCAGCAAAGTGATTTAACAACTTACCATTCCTGTCATAATGTAAGATGTGCTGGGCACCATAACCGTCTGCAATAAAAATATCTCCATTACTATCAATGGCAGTTTCTGTTGGGATAAATTCTTCTTTTTTTTCATATAAACCAATGCCTAATGGCGCATCTATCGTTAGCAAAATCCTGCCCGATAGATCCGTTTTATAGACCTGATGTGTATTGTTATCAGTTATATATAGATATTCCGTTCCATTTTCATTATGTATAGTTAGGCCATGGCCCCCAGGGAAATTATGTCCCCAGCTATCCAAAATACGTCCGTCCTTGCTAAAAATGATGATGTTATTTTTGGTCTCATTAGTCAAAAGAATTAATCTGCCTTTGCTATCCTGGACCATTTCATGGCAGTCATTGACGACTAGCTTTGGAGCGTGTTTACTAGCCCAATCTCGATCCAAAGTATACTTCATATCATTATGACCATATATTATGTCCTTTGGACGGGAAAACAAATCCTTCATAATCAGGATCCCTCCTGCTAGCATGGTAGATTTTTGGAGAAAAGATTTTCTGTTCATAGTAAAGGTTGATTTCTCTAATTTAATAATAGCTATTGAAAGTTCTTAAAAAAATAGATTGTATTGGAATAATTATTCGTTCAAATCTATTTGAGTATAAATCAATTTCTCACATTAAAAAACAAATATCATCCTATCTGTCTATGGTCGAGTCCATCGATAAACATAATCACCTTTTTTAAAAGGATGAGTAATGATTTCTCATTTGGATTTATTCAAACTAAAATTACAATACTATTTCATAAGATAGTTTCTCTCCGTTTTGTGAATAGAGCGTATCGGTTTCTGATAATATCGGCCGATCAGGATAATTTATTCCTTCCCAAGAAAGATAGCCGGGAATTCCAACAGGAATGCTCAACTCAATAAGGGTATCAATCTTATTTTCAAATTGAATGTTAAATCCAAATTTATACCCGTTTACCACAGTATAATCAAGTTGGAAATCCTTAAACGGAAGCGGCTCCTGATTACTTTTAACGCGTAGAGATAAAGTGGTTTCTTTGTATAATTTCGTTATTGTATTCAGTGGTTTATCAAACTCTACCTTATTGGTATTATATGAAGTAATACTTTGAAAGCTTCCCGCCCCATAAGGATGTACGAAGTATCCGTTCTTGTAAGCATACACTTCAAAGTATCCCCTTTTTTTGTAATCCTCACCATTGAACCTAAAACTATAATTTCCCTGATTGTCGGTTTTTGTTATTCCCAGGTAAACTGGTCGGTTAAATATAGAGGGGCCATCTTCAATGTTGTGGTAATAGAATTTTAGTTCCGCCCCTGATATTTTATTGGCGGAAGGGGTGTCTATCAAGGTTCCTTTAAATACAATGCAATTCTCGAGACAGTCTTCCCCGGAGAAACGAGGCTTATTGCAAGTTGCGAGCAATAAAGGAAAGGCCATAATCCACATTACTTTTTTAACGGCAATTAATAATGTCATATTCATAATTTTTAGGTGCTGGTATAGGTCTTGTTTTTTTGTTTCTCAATAAACGGATAAGGCGAATAAAACGATACAATAAAATGAAAATATCTTTTTTCTGATTCTAATCTCACTCGTTTCTCACCCGTTACTTACCCAATATTTACCCTGTTTTCATTGGGGAAATATTGGACAAGATTAGGATGAGCATAGAGCAAAAAAAAACCGTCTTCAGCCTTGAAGAGGTCTTAAGAAAGATCGGGTTGTTATTTGTTAGTTTGGGGATAAATAAGAGTAAATTTTCTCCATATAAAAGGCTTCGTCAAGAGATCTCACCAGTAAAATCATTTCTTGTTGATTAAAGGAGAAATTAATTCCTTGGTATGGTGTGCTTATGAGAATTCTGTTTTTTCCGTCTGGGAAAGAGATAGGTTCGTTTTCTTTGTAAATGTTTTTCACAATATTTCTAAAAGTCAAGAAATCTTCTTTTGTGAAATTGATGAGGAGATTGTTAAAGCAGAGGTGAATGATATTTTGATCAACAGGCATACTAATAAATCCCAAGTCGTTTTTAGAAAGAATTTTAAGGGGACATTTTTCCATAAATAGCTAACGGGGTCTTTTTTCTGCTTCTTTTAAATTGTGCCTGCCTTACCCGCATGCCTATCCATGCGGGTAAACAGGACTTTCGTATAATTGAAACTTTACATTTTGTTTTGGTAAAGGTATATATTATTTAGAATGATTATAAATAATAATTCAAGAATATTTCAAAATGACAATCAGATTATATTTTTTACAAGCTGGACATCCATAAGAAAAGGGGCTGTCTAAAAAGCCCTGTTAATAGAAGATCCCCGATACTGAAAAAGTGTCGGGGATTTTTATTGTTTGTCCTAAAAAACAGTTATTTTTAGGTGCACCCAAACAATATGGCAAACATAC
>Ga0308157_10010244_pt1 | contig 10213 bp, 9 predicted proteins | sample PhyBR1_FD_201035 | JGI IMG/M metagenome (GOLD analysis project Ga0308157, IMG submission 201035) | Phyllosphere microbial communities from UC Gill Tract Community Farm, Albany, California, United States - DLSLB.R1 | ecosystem: Host-associated > Plants > Phyllosphere > Unclassified | place: USA... | reverse complement strand
GTCGAATCACGGCTCGACTGGCGTGGCCGGCCGTGCATTTCGCCTGTTTCTGGCCAGGCGTTTTCAACGGGCATGCGCGTGCAGTGTTCGCGCCGCCTGCTCGATCTGGCGCAGTACCCGCTGGGCACGTGCTTTCTGCTGGCGGTGCGCATCAGCGACCGCCAGGGGGGCGCGCCGTTCCTGTATGCGTGGCACGGCGATCCCGTCGTGGTCTTGAGCAAGGCAGGGCGCAAGCGCTTCCTGCAGATGTACCGGCGCCTGCGCCTGTAACGGCCCAGCGTCGTGGTGAAACTGGGTATCATGAGCGATCGACAATATACATCCTGCATAACCAAGGAATCGCCATGACCACCAAGAAAATCGCTGTCCTCGTCGGCAGCCTGCGCAAGGAATCATTCACCCGCCGCGTTGCCAACAGCCTCATCGACGTGGCACCGGACGGCTTCGAACTGACGATCGTCGAACTGCGCGACCTGCCGCTGTACAACGAGGACGACGAGACCGCCACGCCGCCGCCCGCGTTCACCGTGTTTCGCGAGGCGATTGGCGCTGCCGACGCCATCCTGTTCTGCACGCCCGAATACAACCGCTCGGTGCCGGGTTCGCTCAAGAACGCCATCGACGTCGGCTCACGCCCGTATGGCAAGGCAGCATTTGCCGACAAGCCGTGCGCCGTCGTCAGCGTCTCGCCCGGCGTCCTGGGTGGGTTCGGCGCCAACCACCACCTGCGCCAGATGCTGCCGTTCCTGAACATGCCGACGATGCCGGCGCCGGAAGCATATATCGGCGGCGTCGCCGCCAAGTACGAAGGCGACACGCTGATCGACGACAGCACGCGCGCGTTCTTCGAAAAATTCATGGCGGCCTTCGGCGCCTGGGTCACGCAGCACGCCCGATGAGCCGGGCGAGCGACAACGACCACGCCCCGACCGCGCCGCGCGATCTGCCAACCCTGCTGGGCCGCCCGGCGGACGGCTGGCGCGCGCGCATGTTCGACGTCATCTTCGGCACCGACACGCCGGCCGGGCGCCGCTTCGACCTCGCGCTGGTGGCGATCATCCTGCTCAGCATCCTCACCGTGGTGCTCGACAGCGTGCCGGCGATCGGCCGGCGCTATGCGGCGCAGATGTCGGTGCTCGAATGGACCTTCACGATCTTCTTCACGCTGGAATACATCGCACGCCTGGTCTGCGTCCAGCGCCCGCTGCGCTATGCGCGCAGCTTCTATGGCGTGATCGACCTGGTGTCGGTGCTGCCGACCTGGATTTCGCTGCTGGTCCCGGGCAGCCAGGTATTTCTCGACGTGCGCATCCTGCGCCTGCTGCGCATCTTCCGCATCCTCAAGCTCACGCGCTACGTCGACGAGTACACGCGCCTGGGCGAGGCGCTGGTGGCCAGCAAGCGCAAGATCATGGTGTTCCTGTCGGTCGTGCTGATGCTGATCCTGATTCTCGGCACCGTCATGTACGTGGTCGAGGGCCCCGAGAGCGGCTTCACCAGCATCCCGATGGCGATGTACTGGGCCACCGTGACAATCACGACGGTCGGCTATGGCGACATGACGCCGCACACGCCGCTCGGCAAGGCCATCGCGTCGTTCATGATGCTGCTCGGCTGGGGCATCCTGGCGGTGCCGACGGGGATCGTCAGCGCCGAGATGACGTCCCAGAAGCTGGCGCGCCATGCACCGCGCGGCGAACCACGAAGCTGCAGCGCCTGTGGCAGCACAGGTCACGACCCGCGCGCGCAGTTCTGCAAGGATTGCGGCGCCGGCCTGGCGGCAGACCAGGCCTGACGGCTGGGCATCAATCGAGCGTGATGTTCGCCTTCTTGATGACCTTGTTCCAGTAGTCGAGCTCGCCCGTCACGAGGCTGGCGACCGCAGGCGGATTCAGGTAGTGGATCTCGACGCCCTGGGCATCGGCCTGTTTTTTCGCTTCCGGCGTCTCCAGCGCGCCCTTTACGCCATTGGTCAATTGCGTGACGAGGGCAGGCGGCGTGCCCGCCGGCGCGAACAATCCTACCCAGGCTTCGAGCGTGAAGTCGGGGAAGCCCGCTTCGGCCGTCGTCGGTACCTGCGGCAGCATCGGATGACGCTGTTTGCCGGCGATGGCCAGCGCCTTCAGCTTGCCGGACTGGACGTGCTGCATCACCGACGGCGGCGTCGTGATGAAGACGTGCACGCGTCCCGACAGCACGTCCGCGATCGCCTGGCCGGAACCCTTGTAGGGAACGTGCAGCATATTGGTGCCGGTCTGCTGCTTGAACAGCTCGGTCCCGATATGCGACAGCGAGCCATTGCCCTGCGATGCGTAGCTGAATTTGCCCGGGTTCTTTTTCAGGTAGGCCACCAGCTCACCGAGCGTGTTCACCGGCAGGGACGGGTGCACGGCCACGACATTGGTCGCGGTGACCAGCAGCGCAACGGGCGTGAAATCCTTCGGCGCCCACGGCAGCTTCGTCATCAGGGACGGATTGGCGGTGTGATACGCCGAATACGACACCAGCAGCGTGGCGCCGTCCGGTGCAGAGCGGGCCACCGTCTGGTAGGCGATATTGCCGCTGCCACCGGGCCGGTTGTCGACGACGACCGTGTGCTTGAGCAGCTGCCCGAGTGGTTGCGCGACCACGCGCGCGGCCGTGTCGACGACGCCGCCGGGCGGGTTGGGAACGATCAGCGTGATCGGCTTGGATGGCAGCGACTGGGCAAGGGCTGCGGCTGAAGCGAGCAGCAGCATGCTGCCGGCAAGGGTGCGAAGCATCGTACGTCTCCTGTGAATGTGTCTGTCATGACCCGCTCTCTGGGGCGGGCTTTGGGTGCAGCAAGGTACAAGCCAATGTACTGATTTCTCGCGCGTCCGGCATTCGTATTATCGGTCGTGCAGGTTTCGCATTCCGCGAAGCCTTCGTCATCCGCGAAGCGGGAATTGCCGATTCAGGGATTCCCTGGCCATCGCAATTCGGGCCACACTCGGCCCACCGGCAACGCCGCCGCAGAGCGGGCAGTGCCGGCAATCGAACGATCGCGATGGAGACGACAGATCATGGCAGACACGCTATACGATAAATTGTGGTCACGGCACGCCGTGCATGTCGAGGACGACGGCACGACGCTGCTGTACGTCGACCGCCACCTGCTCAATGAAGTCATGAGTCCGCAGGCCTTCGAAGGCTTGCGCACGCACGGGCGCAAGGTCTGGCGCATCGCGTCGAACCTGGCCGTGGCCGACCACAATATTCCCACCACCGACCGTGCGGGCGGCATTGACGATCCCGTCTCGCGCCTGCAGGTGGAAACGCTGACGAAAAATTGCGGCGAATTCGGGATCGACGAAATCGGCATGACGGACCGCCGGCAAGGCATCGTGCATGTGATCGGGCCGGAGCAGGGCGTGACGTTGCCGGGCCTCTCCGTCGTGTGCGGCGACAGCCACACGAGCACGCACGGCGCATTTGCCTGCCTGGCATTCGGCATCGGGACGTCCGAGGTCGAGCATGTGCTGGCGACCCAGTGCCTGCTCGGCAAGAAGTCGAAGAACCTGCTGGTGCAATTTGACGGCGCGCTGCCGCCTGGCGTGACGGCCAAGGACATGGCGCTGGCGATGATCGGCAAGATCGGCACGGCAGGCGCGACCGGTTATGCGATCGAATATGCCGGCGCGGCGGTGACCGCCTTGTCGATGGAAGGCCGCATGACCTTGTGCAATATGACCGTGGAGGCAGGCGCGCGCTGCGGCATGATCGCGGTGGACGACAAAACCATCGCCTATCTGGATGGCCGCCCGGAAGCGCCGCGCGGCGCGCAGTGGCAGCGCGCCGTCGCGTACTGGCGCACCCTCGCGAGCGACCCGGGCGCCGTGTTCGATGCGACCATCACGATCGATGTGGCCACGATCAAGCCGCAGGTCACGTGGGGAACATCGCCCGAGATGGTCACGACCGTCGACGGCATGGTGCCCGATCCCGCGCACGAGCCGGACCCGACCCGGCGCGCCGGCATCGTGCATGCGTTGTCGTACATGGGGCTGGCGCCCGGTACGCGCATGACCGACATCCATGTCGACGTCGTCTTCATTGGCTCGTGCACCAACTCGCGCATTGAGGATTTGCGCGCGGCCGCCGCCATCGTGCGCGGCAAGCAGGTCGCGCACAACGTGCAACTGGCGATGGTGGTGCCGGGCTCCGGGCTGGTCAAGCAGCAGGCTGAGAAAGAAGGTCTGGACGCCGTGTTCCGCCAGGCCGGCTTCGAATGGCGCGAGCCGGGTTGCTCGATGTGCCTGGGCATGAACGCCGACCAGCTGCGGCCCGGCCAGCGCGCGGCCTCGACCTCGAACCGCAATTTCGAAGGGCGGCAGGGCGCCGGTGGCCGCACGCATCTGGTCAGCCCCGAAATGGCAGCGGCCGCGGCCATCGTGGGGCATTTTTTCGATATCCGGGAGTGGTGCTGATGGAACAATTTACCGTACACGAAGGGCTGGTTGTGCCGCTCGATCGCGGCAATGTCGATACCGATGCCATCGTCCCCAAGCAGTTTCTCAAGTCGATCCGCCGCGCCGGCTTCGGCGTGAACCTGTTCGATGCGTGGCGCTATCTCGATACCGGCGAACCTGATCAGGACTGCAGCGGCCGGCCACTCAACCCGGGTTTCGTGCTGAACCAGCCGCGCTACCAGGGCGCCAGCATCCTGCTGGCGCGCGAGAATTTTGGCTGCGGCAGTTCGCGCGAGCATGCGCCGTGGGCGCTGGCCGACTTCGGCATCCGCGTCCTCATCGCGCCGTCGTTTGCCGAGATCTTTTATAACAACTGCTTCAAGAACGGCTTGCTGCCGATCGTGCTCGCGGACCACGAGGTCGATGCGCTGTTCAAGGCGTGCGATGCCACGCCCGGGTTTTCGCTGAAGGTCGACCTGCCGGCGCAGACCGTCACTTGGCCAGGCATTGACTGCGTCAGCCGGTTCGAGGTGGACCCGGCCCGCAAGGATCGCCTGCTGCATGGCCTCGACGATATCGCGCTGACGATCGGCCACGCGGACAAGATCCGGGCCTATGAAGCCTGGCGCAGGAAGGAAGAAGACTGGGTGTTCTGAAGCTGCGCGCAACGACCCCGGCTGCTTGTGGCAAGATGCACGCTGTCCACCTTGCCACCCATCCCAGGAGAGTGCTGTTGAACTACGCGCGTTTTGATCTGGTCACGCTCAACCTGTTCATCGAGATTGCGCGCACCGGCAGCATCACGCGCGGCGCCCAGCAATCCAATCTGGCCGTTGCGGCGGCGAGCAAGCGTGTCTCCGACCTGGAGGCGCACCTGGGCACCCGGCTGCTGTACCGCCACGCCAATGGCGTCACGCTCACCGAAGCGGGCCGCTCGTGTTTCCAGCACGCGCTGGGCATCCTGCAGGATGTCGACCGGATGTCCGGCGACCTGTCCGACTTCGCTGCCGGCGGCCGGGGCCAGGTGCGCATCTGGGCCAACACGTCGGCGGTGACACAGTTTCTGCCGGACGATCTGACGCGCTTCCGGCGCGAGCATCCGGGCATCCGCGTCAGCCTGGAAGAGCGCAACAGCGGCGACGTCGTGGCGGCGGTGCGCGAGAACCGCGCCGACATTGGCCTGTTTGCCGACCGCACCGCCGTTGGCGACATCGACGTCTTCGATTACCGCCAGGACCAGCTGGTCCTGATCGTATCGCTCGATCATCCACTGGCCACGCACGACAGCGTACGGCTGGCCGATGCGCTGGACTATGAATTCGTCAGCTTGTCCGAAGCCACGTCGCTGGCCGAGCGGCTGCGCACCGAATGCAGCCGTCTTGAAAAGCCACTGAAGCTCAGTATCCAGGTGCGCAGCTTCGATGCCGTCTGCCGCATGGTGATGGTCGGCCTGGGCATCGGCGTGCTGCCGCGCCTGGCCGCCGAACCCCATGTGCGCTCGATGGGCCTGAAGCTGATCACGCTGACCGACGATTGGGCCGAGCGCACGCTGCTGCTTGCGCTGCGCAGCACGCTTGCGCTGCCGGCCCCGGTCAGGTTGCTGGCCAGCTGTCTGAGCGCCGATGCGGCCCGCGCCATCAACGCGCCCTGAACGCACACCATCCCAATCCTTTACGAAGAAACCAACCCATGTCGATCCATTTCTACGAACCCCGTCAAGGCCACGGGCTGCCCCACGATCCCTTCAATGCCATCGTCGGCCCACGGCCCATCGGCTGGATCTCGTCGCTGAGCGGGGCGGGCATACGCAACCTGGCTCCGTACAGCTTCTTCAACGCCTTCAACTACGTGCCGCCGATCGTCGGATTTGCCAGCATCGGCGCCAAGGACACGCTGCGCAATGTGCAGGAGACGGGCGAATTCGTGTGGAATCTCGCGACCCGCCCATTGGCCGAGGCCATGAACGCCTCGTGCGCCGCCGTCGGCCCCGAGGTCGATGAATTCGCGCTGGCCGGGCTGACGCCGGCGCCGTCGCGCCTGGTGGCGGCGCCGCGCGTGGCCGAAAGCCCGGTCGCGTTCGAATGCAAGGTCACGCAGATCATCCAGCTGCAGCAGGCCAGTGGCGAGACGGTGCCGACCTGGCTGGTGCTCGGTGAAGTGGTGGGTGTGCACATCGCTGCAGCGTCGCTGAAGGGCGGCGTCTATGACACCGCCAACGCCGGCCATATACTGCGCGCGGGTGGGCCGGCGGATTACTTTTCGGTCGGGCCGGAACAGCTGTTCCAGATGCACCGGCCGCGTTAGAAAATAATCCGGTGCGCACCACGGTGGCGTGCGGCGCACCGGATTGGCGGCTTACGGCATCGCCGCGTGGTGGGCAAAGCGTGGTGCAGCGCGGCCCGGCAATGGTGCACACGGGCGCGCCAGCGTGACCGCTGGCGGGGCAGCAGCGTCGCGTTCGAGCCAGTAGTTGAACTGGCCAAAGCTCGGCAAACCACCCGCATCCTGGCCCTGGAAAAAGTCGCCCAGCATCTGGCGGTACGCCGCGCGGCGCGAAAAGTCGTCGTGACTGGCAGCGTAGCGCGCCGCAGCGGCGCGGAAGATCGCGCGCATCCGTTCGTCGGCATTGGTGCCCGTGGCCTCGCCCTTGCGTGGGCGGCCGCGTTTGACGCCGGCGGTGACGGCGCGCGTGCGCCCCGGTGCACCCGAGTTGCCGTAGTCCGGCAGCAGCGCGTCCGGCGTCTGGCCCCGTTCCCAGTAACGGCGCAGGTAGCGCATGATGCTGGACTTCGAGATGCCATGGGCCGCAGCGTAAGCGGCCATCAGGATGGCGCGCTCGCGCGGCTGGTACAGCGCCTGGCGGTCGGCGTGCAGGGCGCGCACGGCCGACCACGCCTTGGCTTGCAGGGACAGGTAGCCTTGCGGCACAGGCTCCTGCGGCGGCGCGGCCGCGAACGGATCGACCAGCAAGCGGCGCGCCCCGCCGCTGCGCAGCAGGTCCTCGAGTTCGTGCAGGCCCGTCGGCTCGGGCTGGGCCGACGGGCTGGCCAGCCGGTAGGTCCAGGCCAGCGCCCGGGAACGGTCGATCCACAGCACGCGGATCATATGGCCATGCATGCCCGTGTATTCGAGCACATCGTTTTGGGTCAACATCGACTTCTCCCGCAGTTCAGTGTGCTTCAATATATGCAAGGATCGGGCCAGCATCGTTGTTTGCAAAGCCTGTCCGGAGGCGGGCAGTTTTGGTGCGCGCGAACGTTGCGCCGCTGCGGCGAAATTGCATCATCTCGAGATTCAATTGCCGACCGTCAATTGGAGTTCATGCGACAATCGCGCCATGAGCGATCCAGTCCGACCTTCTTCCATTTCCTCCGATGATGGGGGCATGCGCGCGCTGGTGCGCCACCACGATTGGGCAGCCACCGCGCTGGGCGATGCGGCCGGCTGGCCACCCGAATTGCGGGTCGCGGTCGACCTGATGCTCGATGCGCGGCACCCGGCGCTGGTCGGCTGGGGTACGCCTGCATCGCCGGCCATGCCGGTGCTGTTCAATGATGCCTACGCCAGACTGCTGGGGGATCGGTACCCGCGCGCATTGGGCCAGCCGCTGTCTGATATCCTCCCCGATGCCTGGCCGCGCCTGGCGCCGCTGGTCGGCAGTGCACTTGCCGGCGCGCCGGCCTGGCTCGACGATGTGCTGCTGGCGCCGGCCAGCGGGATGCGCCACGTCAGCGCCGCCTTTTCACCGCTGCGCGACACCACCGGCACCGTGCACGGGTTCTTCCATACGGCCTTCGAGATCGACGCCGGCGAGCATCACCGTGTCGAAGCGGCGCTGCAGCGCCAGGCGCACGAGTCGGCCGAGGCGAGCCGCCACCGCAGCGAATTCCTGGCCGTGCTGGCGCACGAACTGCGCAACCCGATGGCGCCGATCCGCACCGGCCTGGAAATCATGCGCCTGCGCGCCGACAGTCCCGAAACGATCGAGCGCGTGCGCGAAATGCTCGAGCGCCAGACGCGCCAGATGACGCACCTGATCGATGACCTGCTCGACGTCGCCCGCGTCACCAGCGGCAAGATCGATATCCGCAAGCAGCTGGTCGACCTGAACCGCGTGGTCGCGAGCGCGGTCGAAACCAGCACGCCGATGATCCAGGGCGCGCGCCACGTGCTCGATGTCGCCATGTGGGGCGAGCCGCTGCTGCTCGACATCGACCCGACCCGCGTCGCGCAGGTGATCAACAATCTGCTGACCAATGCGGCCAAGTACACGCCGCCCGGCGGCAGCATCCGCCTCACGGTGCGCAAGGAGCGTAGCGGTGCCAGTGGCGGCGGGCAGGCGGTGGTATCGGTGACCGACAGCGGCGTGGGCATCCCGCCCGGGCACCAGGACACGATTTTCGAGATGTTCAACCAGGTCGGCCGCAACATGGGCCTGGCGCAGGGCGGTCTGGGCATCGGCCTGTCGCTGGTGCGCCAGCTGGTGGCCCTGCATGGCGGCAGCGTCAGCGCCGAGAGTCCCGGCGCCGGCCTTGGCAGCACGTTCACCGTGCGCCTGCCACTGGGCGCGCGCACGGCGGTGCCGGGCGACGATACGCCGCGGCAGGACCGCCGCACGGCGCAGCGCCGAACCTATCGCATCCTGGTGGTGGACGACAATATCGACGCCGCCGAAAGCCTGTCGCTGCTGCTGCAGCTGAACTCGCACGAGATCCGCACCGCCACCAACGGGCGCGATGCGCTGGCGCTGGCCGAAGAATTCGTGCCGGACGTCGCGTTCCTCGATATCGGCATGCCAGGCATGACCGGTTTCGAACTGGCCACGCGCCTGCGCGCGATCCCGGCGCTGGCGCGCATGACCATCGTCGCCGTGACCGGCTGGGGTTCGGAAGAAGACCAGGCGCGCTCGCGCGAAGCCGGGTTCGACCAGCACTTCACCAAGCCGATCGCGGCCGACACTGTGAGCCGCCTGCTGGCGGCGCTGGACTGAATCGCTGCCTTATTCGGCCGCGTTGCCGAGGCGTTCGGCGTCGATCTCGCGCTTCATCGCGCCCACGCTGCTCATGTAGTCGGCCACCGGCACGTCGGGACTGGCGCGCAGCTCGGGCGGCAGCAGCACGGGCATGTACAGCTCGTCGGCGGTGCGGCCATTGCGCTGCATGTTCCCGGCCAGGATCAGGAGCGAGACCAGTACGGCGATCCCGGCGCAGGACAGGCGCAGGCGTCGCCGGAACTGCGGCGTCACGGTGGCGAGGTGGAAGTAGATCATCATGGACACCGTCACCACGACCGCGTGCGAGCCGTAGCCGGTCAGCCATTCGAGCGACCATGCATACGCCACCACGCTGGCCAGCAGGCGCACGCCAACCAGTGCGGCCAGGCCGAAGCCGACAATGAACAGGTGTCGCCCGAGGCGCGCGCGGCGCCCGAACAGACGGTTGGAAAACGCCCACATGCCGCTCCAGGCCAGGCCCGCGCCCACGGCCAGCGCCGGATACAGCGCGTAGCGTTCGGGGTCGCCGCCAGCGTCGAGCAGCCACGCGACCAGCAGCGCGGTCAGCACGCACAGCACGATGCCGGCGCCGCCCGGCAGCATGCCTTCCCAGCCGTGCATCGTGCGGTCGACCAGTTCGGGCGGCACCGGGTGCGCGGCCGGGCGGATGCGCAGCGACGTGTGCCCCATGCGCACGACGGTGTCGCCGCCCAGCGTCAGTTCCTTGACGCGCCGGCCCTTGTGGTTGATGCCGTTACGCGTATCGAGGTCGCGCAGCAGCAGGGCGCCA
>Ga0308157_10010242_pt1 | contig 10215 bp, 6 predicted proteins | sample PhyBR1_FD_201035 | JGI IMG/M metagenome (GOLD analysis project Ga0308157, IMG submission 201035) | Phyllosphere microbial communities from UC Gill Tract Community Farm, Albany, California, United States - DLSLB.R1 | ecosystem: Host-associated > Plants > Phyllosphere > Unclassified | place: USA... | reverse complement strand
AGGATGATGGCCGGTTTCATATTGGCCCAGGCGCCCAGCTTGACGTTCTCGGCGCTGTCGACGACCTTGGCGACGTCGCCCAGGCGCACCGGCGCGCCGTTGCGGTAGGCGACGATCAGGTTCGTATAGTCCGGCACCGTCACCAGCTGGTCGTTGGCATTGATGGTGTAGGCGCGCGCCGGGCCGTCGAAGCTGCCCTTGGCGCTGTTGGCGTTGGCGGCCGTGATGGCGGTGCGCAGGGTGTCGAGGCCCAGGCCGTTGGCCGCCAGCGCCTCGGTGTTGGCCTGGATCCGCACCGCCGGACGCTGGCCGCCCTGCAGGCTGACCAGGCCGACGCCGGTCACCTGGCTGATCTTCAGCGCGAGTCGCGTATTCACTAAATTCTGCACCTCGGTCAGCGGCATCGTGTCGGAGGTGATCGCCAGCGTCAGCACCGGCGCATCGGCAGGATTGACCTTGGCGTAGATTGGCGGCGCCGGCAGGTCGGTCGGCAGCAGCGAGGAGCCGGCGTTGATCGCGGCCTGCACTTCCTGCTCGGCCACGTCCAGCGACTGTCCCAGTCCGAATTGCAAGGTGATGATCGATACGCCGGAAGCGCTGGTGGAACTCATGCGCGACAGGCCGGCCATGGCGCCGAACTGGCGTTCCAGCGGCGCGGTCACGGTCTGCGCCATCACTTCCGGACTGCCGCCCGGGTACAGCGTCTGCACCTGGATGGTCGGGAAGTCAACCTGCGGCAGCGCCGACAGCGGCAGGAAGCGGAAGCCGACGATGCCCGCCAGGACAATCGCCAGCATCAGCAGCGAAGTCGCTACCGGACGCTGGATGAATGGTGCGGATGGACTCATTGTTTCGCTGCGCCTTCTGCTTTGGCCGCGCCTTCCTTGTTGCGGCGGTGATGTTCACCCTTGGCCGCGCCATCAGCGCCGGCGCCCGCGCCAGCCGGCTTGGCGCCGGGCAGCGTGACTTTCGCGCCTTCCTTCAGGCGGTCGGCGCCTTCGGTGATGACTTGCTCGCCCAGCTTCAGGCCCTCGGTGATCTGCACCTTGTCGGTGGTCGAGACGCCGCGCTTGACCTGGCGCACGGTGACGGTCTTATCCTCTTTCAGTACATAGACGAAGTCCCCCTTGGTGCCATGGCGCAGCGCCGTCACCGGCACCATGATGGCATCCTTGATGGTGTTCAGCTCCAGGCGCACGTTGACGAACTGGCTCGGGAACAGCGTCGACTTGGCGTTGGCAAAGCGCGCCTTGGCCTTGACCGTGCCGGTCGACGTATCGATCTGATTGTCCATCGCGTAGAACTTGCCGCTGTCCAGCGTATTGGTGCGGGTGCGGTCCAGCGCCAGCGCCGGCAACGAAGCGCCGTCGTTGACGCGCTGCGCCACGCCCGGCACGCTGTCCTGCGGGATCGAGAATTCAACGTCAATCGGCGACAGCTGGGTAATCACGGCGATGCCGCTGGTGTCGCTGGAGCCGACCAGGTTACCGATATCCACCGTGCGCAAGCCCACGCGGCCGGAGATCGGCGCCACCACCTTGGTGTAGCCCAGGTTCAGTTTCGCCGTGCCCTCGGCCGCCTTGTCGGTCATGACCGTGCCTTCCAGCTGCTTGACCAGCGCCGCCTGCGTGTCGACATCCTGGCGCGCGATCGAGTCCTGGGTCAGCAGCGTGCGGTAGCGGTTCAGCGTCAGCCTGGCGTTTTCCAGCTGGGCTTCGTCGCGCTGGCGCGTGCCGGTGGCCTGCATCAGGGACATTTCAAACTGGCGCGGATCGATCTGCGCCAGCACCTGGCCGGCCTTGACCATCTGGCCCTCTTTGTACAACACGCTCTGCAGGATGCCGGAGACTTGCGGGCGCACCGTTGTGGTGGCCGCCGCCGTCACCGTGCCCAATGCTTCCAGCGTGACCGGGATATCGGCTTTCTCTGCCGTCGCCACGCCCACCGTGGTGGCCGGCGAGCGTCGACCGCCGCCAGCACCGGGACCACCAGGACCGCCGGGACCAGGACCGCCAGGACCTTGCGCACTGGCGCCGCCCGCCGGCGTTGCTGGCTGGTGCGTCAGATACCACGCCAGTCCACCCAGCGCGGCCATCACGGCCACAGCGATCACGCTGCCGAGAAGCTTGCGGCTGCGCTTGGGAGGGTTGGCATTCAAAGTCGGCTTGGCTTGCGAATCCATCGTTATCCTTTTTGTAGGCGTGCGTGTCCATGGCAACCGCGCCATGGCCTCAATGCCGGGACTCTAGCACAAGGTTTTCGCCATGTCTGCGGGGGAAACACCGACGATACAATCTCGCTACAAATCAAGGACTTTGCGTTGATATCGTTAATCTACCTTTACATTTCTTTACCGAGGTGACATCGGCCCTACAAGCTGCTGACGTAGAATGGCCCACATGAATCCTGTAGACCGCATACTTTTAGTCGAAGACGACCCCCGCCTGGCCGAAATGCTGACCGAATACCTGGGCCAATCAGGCTTCCGCGTGACTCACGCGCCGACCGGCCGCGAGGCCATGAGCCACATTGCCGCCGCCGAAATCGACGCCGTCATCCTCGACCTGATGCTGCCCGACATGGACGGCCTGGATGTCTGCCGCCAGCTGCGCGCCACGTCGGACGTGCCGGTGCTGATGCTGACCGCGCGCGGCGACGCCATCGACCGCATCGTCGGCCTGGAAATCGGCGCCGACGACTACCTGCCCAAGCCTTTCGAGCCACGTGAACTGCTGGCCCGCCTGCGCGCCATCCTGCGCCGCCGCGTCGAACCGCGCCCGCTGGATGTCGCACGCAACGCCGGCACGCCCGGCGAAGGCTTCCTGCGTTTCGGCCGCCTGGAAATCGACGCGGCTGCGCATTCGGCCAAGCTGGATGGCGTGTCCTGCGACTTGACCGCCTACCAGTTCGACCTGCTGCTGGTGATGGCCAAGCACGCCGGCCGCGTGCTGTCGCGCGATGCGCTGATGGACCTGTTGAAGGGCGAGCCGCTGGAAGCCTTCGACCGCTCGATCGATGTCCACATGTCGCGCATCCGCGCCGCCGTCGAAGATGATCCCAAAAAACCACGCCGCATCATCACCGTGCGCGGCGCCGGTTATCTGTTCGCCAAGGTGCAGGATTGATGAAACGCTTCAGCATGGGCCTTCCGCGCCTTTACTTCCGCTTTTACGTCGCGCTGCTGTTTATCCTGGCGCTGTTTGCCATCGCCACCACGCTGATCTGGAACCGCAGCGGCAGCCCGCTGGAGCGCTCCAACATCACGCTGTCCAAGCTGGTGTCGAACATGCTGGCGCCGGCCGATGCGCCGCCCGAGGAACAACAGGCCGCGCTGGCCCGCATGGCCTACGGCATGAACGCCCATATGACGCTGTACACGCGCGACTGGCGCCCGCTGGCCGTGGTTGGCGAAATGATCCCGGCGCGACACTGGCGCAAGCAAGGCGTCACCGGCCCGCCGCCGGAATCCTTTGTGCGGCTACCGGACGGCCGCAAGCTGCTGTCCAGCGAGCCCTTGGGCTTCACCCGCCCCAAGGCCATGCTGCACAACGCGCTGATGCTGGTGGCGCTGGGCATCGGCATCGCCGCCTTCCCGCTGGTGCGCCATTTGACCAAGCGGCTGGAACGCTTGCAGCAAGGCGTCGAATCGCTGGGCGCCGGCGACCTGACCACGCGCGTCAAGGTGGAAGGCAAGGACGAGGTAGCGCGGCTGGCGCAAAGTTTCAACCGCGCCGCCGACCAGATCGAACAGCTGGTCGGCGCGCACAAGACCTTGCTGGCCAATGCCTCGCACGAATTGCGCACGCCGCTGGCGCGCATCCGCCTGGCGCTGGAGCTGATCCCCGAAGGCATCGATCCGAAACGGCGAGCGGGCCTGGAGCAGGACATCGCCGAGCTGAATCACCTGCTGGATGAAATCCTGCTGGCCAGCCGGCTGGGCGCCATCCGGGAAAATACCGACACCGAGGAACTGGACCTGCTGGCCCTGGCGGCCGAGGAATGCGCGCGCTACGACGAGGCGACGCTGGACGGCGAATCGGCCATCATGCATGGCGATCCGCGCCTGTTGCGCCGCCTGTTGCGCAACCTGCTGGAGAATGCGCACCGCCACGGCGTGCCGCCGGCCAACGTGCAAATTACCTGCGCCGACGGTGTGGCGACCTTGCGTGTATGGGATAAGGGCCCGGGCGTGCCGGACCCGGAATTCGAGCGCGTGTTCGAGCCCTTCTTCCGTCGTCGTGGCACGCTGGATAATACCGGCGCCGGTCTTGGCCTGGCGCTGGTGCGGCAGATCGCCCGCCGCCATGGTGGCGAAGCGCGCTGCGTCCTGATGCGCGATGGACGCAGCTGCTTCGAAGTGACGCTACCGCTGGCTTAAGGCGATTCGCAGAGGCAGTGGGTGATGGCGGTGAACGGCTTGCGTTTCGCCGTCAACTCCGACAGCCAGGCGAAGTCGCCGGCCACCTCGGTCGCCGCGCTTGGCGGCAGGCCGGTGCTGGCGGCGGCGCCCAGTTTCAGCTCGGCCGCCACGGCCTGTGCCACTGCTTTCGCTGTGCCGCCGCCGACCATCTCGATGAAGCGGTCAACCTTGCTGATATCACGCTCCACATACACCACACGATAGTCGCCCGCCAGCTTGGCGCGCGACGCCGCCGATTTCAGCGCATCGTTGTAGGTGCCCAGACGGTCGACCAGGCCACGCTCCTTGGCTTGCACGCCAGTCCACACGCGGCCCTGTGCCACTTCATCAATCTTGGCCGGCGTGGTCTTGCGCGCCTTGGCCGCCTTGGTGGTGAACTCTTCGTAGATATGGTTGATGCTGCCCTGGATCACCTGGCTGAAGCGCGGGTCCAGTGGACGCAACGGGTTGCCGGCATCGGCCAGCCAGGTGGTCGGCTGGCCGGCAGTGTGGATGCCCAGCTTGTCCACCACCTTGTCGGCGGTCGGCAGCAGCGCGAACACGCCGATCGAGCCAGTGATGGTATTCGGCTCAGCGATCACCTCATCTGACGCCATCGAAATCCAGTAGCCGCCCGATGCTGCCAGGTTGCTCATCGAGACCACCACCGGCTTGCCGGCGGCGCGCGTCAGTTCCAGCTCGCGGCGGATCAGTTCCGAAGCGAAGGCGCTGCCACCAGGCGAATCGACGCGCAGCACCACAGCCTTGATGCTGCTGTCTTCGCGCGCCATGCGGATCAGCTTCGAGGTCGACTCGCCGCCGATGGCGCCCGGACCGGCGCTGCCATCGCTGATTTCGCCCTGCGCCACGATCACGCCAACGGCGTCGCCGGTCAGCTTGCGCGGCACGCGCGCCAGGTATTCGTCGAAGCCGACCTGGCGGAAGCTTTTGCCTTCCGCGTCCGGCGCACCGCGCTTGACCATCAGCTCGCGGATTTCATCGCGCGTTTTCAGGCCGTCGACAAACTTGGTCGCCACCGACAGCTTGGCCAGGTCACCATTCACCGCCGCCACCTGCTGCGGCAGTTCGTCGATGGACTTCATGATCTGGCCTTGCGGCATCTTGCGCGCCTTCTCGACGTTGTCAGTGTACGAAGCCCACAGCGCGTTATACAGATACGCGTCCGCCTCGGCGGCGGCCGGCGACGGGCCATTGGCGATATACGGCTCGGCCGCTGCCTTGTAGGTGCCGACGCGCAGCAGGTTGACCGTCACACCCAGCTTGTCCAGTGCGTCGCGGTAGTAGTTGCGGTAGCGGCCAAAGCCCTCGATCATCACCATGCCCATCGGATGCATATACACTTCGCTGGCATGCGCGGCCAGCAGGTACTGGCGCTGATCATAACTGGTGCCCCACGCCACCACCGGCTTGCCAGCGGCCTTGAAGCGCTCGATGGCGCTGGCCACTTCACGCAGCGTGGCCTGGCCGGCGCCTTGCATCTCGTCGGTCAGCAGCACGGCACCGCCGATGTCCGGGTCCTTGGCGGCCGTCTCCAGCACCGCCAGCACATCGCGCAGCTGTACCATCTTGTGCACCTCGGCGCCGCGTGCATTGGCCAGCAGCGCGTCCGTCGCATTGACGCTGGACTGCTCCACCAGCTGGCCTTTCAGGTCCAGCACCAGCGTGGTCTTGGGCTGCAGCGGCTTGGCGCCGCCGCCGAAAATGGCGTACAGCAGCACCAGCACGATGGCCAGGAAAATCAGGTTCAGCACCGTGCGGCGCCCGGTGTCCAGCGCGCGCCAGAAGAAGGCGAAACCACGACGGACATAAGATAACGGGGATTGACTCATCAACACTCCATGATTGCGTAATTGGCAATGATAATACTGCTATTGCTGCTTTTTGGAAATAAGCATCAGGCCGGCGAAAACGATCAGGCCATTGATGACCAGGAGTTCCAATCCGATGCGGTAACTGCCAAGCAGCGCTTCCTGATTAAAATCAATAACATAGCACAGCACCGGGCCAGCCAGCGCCACCAGTGGCACCCAGCGGTCACGCAGCGCCCGCCGGGTCAGGATACCGAAGGCGAACAGGCCCAGCAACGGACCATAGGTATAGCCGGTCAGCTTCAGCACCAGGCCGACCATGCTGGCGTTGTCCACCCATTTGAACACCAGCACCAGCGCCAGGAAGATGGCGCAGAACACAAGGTGCACGCGGTGGCGCAAGCGTATCTTCGCCGCTTCCGTCATGTCGGTGCGGCGCTGTACGCCGAGGATGTCGATGCTGAACGACGACGTCAGCGCGGTCATGGCACCGTCCGCGCTGGGGAACAGCGCCGAGATCAGGCCGATGAAGAAGATCAGCTGCAAGGCCGCCGGCATGTGGCTCATCACCACCGCTGGGAAGATCTTGTCGCCCACAGCCGTAATGCCCACTGTCGGCGCGTACAGGTACAGCAAGCCGCCAAGGTACATGAACAGTACCAGTACAGCGGTCAGTACAACCGTCATCAGCGCCATATTCTTTTGCGAATCGCGCAGCGTTTTGACCGAGATATTCTTCTGCATGGTTTCCTGGTCCATGCCGGTCATGGCCAGCACAATGAAGAAACCGGCGCCGACCTGCTTCCAGAAATTGGCCGGGCTGTCGATTGCGGTGGTGACGACGCGCGTCAGGTTTTGTTCGTGCATTTGCGCCAGGCTGGCCAGCGGGCCGGTGTCCATTGCGTGCAGCAGCCAGCCGGCGCAGATCAGCAGTCCCAGCACCATGCCGGCGGTTTGCAGCATGTCGGTCCAGACGATGGTCTTGACGCCGCCCTCGTAGGTGTACAGCAGGATCATGCCGAGGATGACCAGCGTGGTCAGCCAGAACGGCACGCCCATGCTGTCGAGGATGGTGATCTGCAGGATGTTCACCACCAGGTACAGCCGCGCCGATGCGCTCATGGTGCGCGACAGGATGAAAAACGCCGCGCCACTCTGGTACGAACGCGGGCCGAGGCGCTGTTCCAGGTAGGTGTAGATGGAGGTGAGCTGGAGGCGGTAGTACAGCGGCAGCAGCACTGTGATGACGACGATGTAGCCCAGCACATAGCCGAGGATGACCTGCAGGTAGCCGAAGCCGTCACGCCCGATGGCGCCGGGGACGCTGATGAAGGTGACGCCGCTCATCGTGGTACCGACCATGCCGAAGGCCACCAGCAGCCAGTTGCTGCTCTTGTTACCGATGAAGAAGCTGTCGTTGTTGGCGTTGCGCGAGGTGCGCCAGGCAACGATCAGCAGGATCGCGAAATATGCGGAGATGAGGCTAAACAGGGAAACTGCGGACATGGTGTGGCGGCGAAGTTCAAATCGCCGCCACTATACACCGCTCAGTGACCTGTCGCGTGGAGCGACCTGCCCCCACTGATACTGGCCGGCCGTGGATTCAGGCGATCCAGGCGGCCGCTCAAGGCGGTCAGGCCGAAGGCGCCGAGCACCACCAGGCCGCCGATCCAGCCGGTATGCGCCAGTCCCACGTGCTCGACGATCAGGCCACCGCCCCAGGCGCCGCCGGCGATGCCCAGGTTGAAGGCGGCGATGTTCAGTCCCGACGCCACATCGACAGCGCGCGGTGTGTAGTGCTCCGCCTGCTGTACAACGTACACTTGCAGCCCTGCCACGTTACCAAACGCCACCGCGCCCCATGCCAGTACAGTGGCGATCACCAGCCATTTATATGGCGCAGCGAAGGTCAACACCACCAGTACAGCCGCCAGGCCAAGGAAGATGATTTTCAGCGCGCCGATCGGGCCGCGACGGTCGGCCAGCTTGCCGCCCCAGATATTCCCGACCGCCACCGATACGCCGTACACCAGCATCACCAGCCCGACCGCGTTGGCGCTGAAGCCGGTGATGTCGGTCAGAATCGGCGCCAGAAAGGTGAAGGCGATGAACGAACCGCCATAACCCACCGCAGTCATGGCATACACCAGCAGCAGGCGCGGTTCAGCCAGCACCTTCATCTGCTGCAGCAGCGAGGCTGGCTGGTTGTGCTTGATCGACGACGGCACAAAGATCGCGCTGCCGACAGCAGCAATCACGCCCAGTGCAGCCACCGCCAGGAAGGTCTCGCGCCAGCCGAAGTGCTGGCCGATGAAGGTGCCGAGCGGTACGCCCGTCACCAGCGCCACCGTCAGGCCGGTGAACATGATGGCGATCGCGCTGGCCGCCTTTTCCTTCGGCACCAGCGAGGTGGCAATGGTCGAGCCGATCGAGAAGAACACGCCGTGTGCCAGTCCCGTCAAGATGCGGGCGATCACCAGCGATTCATAGCCCGGCGCCTTCCAGGCCAGCAGATTGCCGAGGGTGAACAGCACCATCAGCGACACCAGCAGCAGCATTTTGCCGGACAGCGCGGTCAGCACCGGCGCGCCAATGGCGACGCCCATCGCATACAGGCTGACCAGCAGCCCGGCTGACGGCAGGTTGACGCCCAGGTCGGCGGCAATCGTCGGCAACAGGCCGACGATGACAAACTCAGTGGTTCCGATGGCAAATGCGCTGATGGTCAGCGCCAATAAGGCAATGGGCATGGCATGACTCCTTAAAAGTGGATGCCATGCAGTATCTGGGCTTTCGTTCATGAGAAAAAGACAGCAAAATCCAAAACATATTTGCGTCAACCGCAATTATCATGCGGCGTTTGCGCCAAAACACTCAGATTGTTGACGTTTTCCAGCGGGGTTGCCAAGGTGAAAAGGCATTATGATCCGGGCTACCTCAACCCGACTGGCCTCGCCCTCGCCCCATGACGACTGCACGCACCGCGCTTCGCCGCCCCCAACTATCCCTGCTGCCTCGCCTGCTCACCATGGCTTGTGCGACGCTGGCGCTGCATGCGGGCGCGCAGGAGCTGGGGATTCCGCAGGCGTCGGATGCGCAGAAGCAGCAGGCGCGCCAGCAGGTCACCGCGAATTCGCCGGTGTTTGTGCTAGTTGGCGCACCATTGGCCAGCAGCGGCAAGTTGAGTGTGTATTCGTCCTACGATGGCGTGACCTTCACGCCACTGGCGTCGGAGGCATTGACAGCATTAACAGCGCTGGCAGCGCCAAGCGGCGCGCCGGCAGCCAATGTCGCCGTCGATGCGTCCATCGTGCGCCATGCCGGCCACTACTACATCGCCTACGCGCAGGGGGCGCGCATCGCGGTCGCCCGGTCGGCAGACCTGAAGCACTGGCAGCCGCTTGATATCGCCGCGCCAGCGCTGCCAGGCCTGACGCTGGCCGCCGCACCGCGCTGGCTGAGCGGCGTGGACGACCAGCCGCAGCTGGCCGTGTCGCTGTCCACGCAAGCAGGCGCACAAACCTATGTACTAACGCCGGATGCCGGATTCACGCGATGGTCGGCCCCGCAGCCAGCGCGTGGACTGCTTCACGGCGCCGCGATCGCGCGCCTCGGCGACGTCGGCGTCGGGGCGGCCGGCGCAACTGCCGGTGCGAGCGCTGGCGCCGCCGCCATTGTCAGCGTCGGTGCTCGTGCTGATGCCGGCCATGGCGCAGGACCAGCGGAGGCGGCGCCATATGCTGCGCTGGTGCGTAATCCTGCCAGCGGTCAGCTGGAACTGGCGACCGCCGCGACGCTGGCTGGCCCTTGGAGAGTAGAGCCGCAAGCCGGCCTGGCCGCGCTGGGCAGCATCGCTGGAACGCCGGCGCTGGTCAAGCTGCCGAGTGGCGGCTGGCGCCTGTACGCCAACGATGCCGACGGCCGCCAGCTCTGGTACGCCGACAGCAGCGACAAGCTGCGCACCTGGAGCACCAAGACTCAGACCGG
>Ga0308157_10010240_pt1 | contig 10215 bp, 8 predicted proteins | sample PhyBR1_FD_201035 | JGI IMG/M metagenome (GOLD analysis project Ga0308157, IMG submission 201035) | Phyllosphere microbial communities from UC Gill Tract Community Farm, Albany, California, United States - DLSLB.R1 | ecosystem: Host-associated > Plants > Phyllosphere > Unclassified | place: USA... | reverse complement strand
CAAAATCCTGTAAAACGTGCTGGCATTCGGCGCAACAATCCGTACCATACACGGCACACTTTCGCATGCTGGTGGTTAACCGCAGGCGCTGACCCGTCTTTTATTGCCAGTCAGATGGGGCACTAAAATGCGCAGAGGGTGTTTGAAATCTAAGCTTCATAGAGTGAAGAGATGAACAGCAAAGAGAGGGCAATGCGGAAAGAAGCTGCCCCTCTAAACCGTTTGCCCCACTGGTGCCCCATTTGAAATTTGAGTACAGATTAAATGCAACAAAATCAAGATATTAATAAGAAAGAGCAATACAACCTGAACAAGCTACGCTGATTTTGTCAACTCATTGATATCATTTGTTTTCTCATTTAATTCAATTAGTTATAGCATAATAACTTCTCCCTAAAGCTACCCAGAACTACAATTTTAGTGCCCTTTTTTTGCCCCTATTTCGCATTTTTGCCCCTAAATTTGCCCCTTACTTTAGCAAGTGCGCAACCCTTATTCTCCCTGCCCTATACTTTAAGTCTGACATCTGGTTCGAGGTTTCTATGTGTGGACGTTTTGCACAAGCTCAAACGCGTGAAGAATACCTGGCATACCTGTCCGATGAAGCTGATCGCGACATCGCATACGACCCTGAACCTATTGGCCGATACAACGTCGCGCCCGGCACCAAAGTGCTGCTGTTGAGCGAACGCGACGAGCAGCTGCATCTTGATCCGGTTTTCTGGGGTTATGCGCCCTGGTGGTGGGATAAGCCGCCACTAATTAACGCTCGCGTCGAAACCGCGGCCGCAAGCCGAATGTTTAAACCCCTGTGGCAACATGGCCGGGCAATCTGCTTTGCTGATGGTTGGTTTGAGTGGAAGAAGGAAGGCGACAAGAAACAGCCCTACTTCATTCACCGGGCTGACGGCCAGCCCATTTTCATGGCGGCGATCGGAAGCACGCCATTTGAGCGCGGCGATGAAGCAGAAGGTTTTCTGATAGTGACGTCTGCAGCTAACAAAGGACTGGTTGACATTCACGACCGAAGGCCACTGGTTCTGTCCTCAGAATCTGCAAGAGAGTGGATGCATCAAGATGTTGGCGGGAAGGAAGCTGAAGAGATAGCGGCCAACGGTGCTGTGCCAGCAGACAAGTTTATCTGGCACGCAGTGACGCGCGCAGTGGGTAATGTGAAGAATCAAAGCCTGGATTTGATTCTTCCTCTTTGAATCTTGCTTTTAATTAGTCGAGATGAAATTCTTCATCTTCTAAATCTATTTCACTGACAGAATAAATATATGGCATACTCTCAAAGTAATCATCCGTGTTTATTAATTTTCTCTTTAAATCAAAACCATCGCCTTCATTAGCCATTTTCCAAAACTTCATCTTCCTCTTATCTGACATCATTGCTTTCATTACTGTATAAATAGTCACATCGGGACATTTAAATCCAAATATGACTGACTTGATAGGTGGCAATGAGTTTCCTAGCCCTACAGGACCGAAAATCCTCCATTCTGATTCATATCTCCATTCTCCAGATTTAGTTAAAAGACATACATTTTTTATCCGACTTTCATTTTCTGTATTATCAAGCCATGCTTTTATCTCGCTTGTAAGTATCTTTCTTGATTCACCATAAATTACTTCATGGACCAGTTCATTTTTCACAGTACGCATGTCATATTCAATGCATATCCCTTTGTGTTGGTTAGCATAATGAGACCACATCAATGGGCTATTAAATTTCTTACTAAGACACAACACCCCTTTTTTGAAAGTGTTAACAATTTCTTCTTGAATTACTCTTGTGTAACTGTTAGTTAAGTAATTAGCTTGCATATCCTGTTCAAATTCTGTCGCATAGTATTCAAAGTTGGATATGGCTCGTTCCACCTCGCTATTGGCAAGAAGATATGCCCTTTGTGCAGTTTTCTCTTTTGAGAATTTTAATCTTTTTAAACTTGCAGCAAATTGCTTTTCCATTTTTTTAAGTAACACACTTGAGAAAACATCCCTTAATTGTGCCAATTCCAAGTCATTAGCAACTATAGGTTGACAATCTAACGGGTCATTAAATTGCGATGGATCTGAATAATAGGCTTGCTGCATGCATAAAAGATTAAGTGTGTTTTCACTAAAAGTTAAATACTTATAGAGATGTTCTGGTTTATTAGCCATCAAAGCTATTCCTGAAAAATATAGATATTTTACTTTACAATAAGTAAATCACTAAATCGAGTTGTATACCGAGGTGAAAGCATTTCGCGCTTCATCTGCCATTGCTGCTGAATGCCCTGCCCGGCGAAGTAGAGTGTTCCTTTTCCGTCTTTCGCGTTTAAGTGATCAAGCACCTCCATCAACTTATCGCTTCCGGCCCGCGGTGCGTTCTCATCGAACAAGTTTAGTTGGGCAACGCCCTGACTGAAGAAGTCTCCGAGCATAATGCCAGCTTTCTGGAACCGGTGACCATCCTTCCAGATTTTGTCCAGACACTTTACCGCGGCGTTGATTATGTCACGGGAATCCTGAGTGGGGGTAAGCAGCTTCATGGACGCACTGTTCCCGTAATACGGCTCGTTAAGTGCAAAGGGAGAGGTTTTCACGAATGCAGAAATAAACCGGCAATACTGATGCTCGCTGCGAAGCTTTTCGGCGCCACGCGCCGCATAGCTGCAAATAGCCTGGCGCATCTGTTCGTACTCGGTAACGCGTTCACCGAAAGACCTGCTGCAGACAATTTCCTGCTTTGCTGGGGCAAACTCTTCCAGATCGAGGCATGGCTCGCCACGCAGCTCCCTGACCGTTCGCTCGAGTACCACGTTAAAGTGTTTACGGATAATCCAGGTGCTTTGTTCTGAGAGGTCCAGAGCCGTTTTGATGCCCATAGCGTTCAGCTTCTTACTGATGCGCCTGCCAACGCCCCATACATCCTCAACAGGCACTATAGCCAATAACCGACGTTGCCGATCGATATTGGACAAATCAACCACCCCACCAGTCTGCCTCTGCCATTTCTTGGCGGCGTGGTTTGCTAGCTTGGCGAGGGTTTTCGTCTGCGCGATACCAACCCCGACAGTCAGGTGCGTACGCTTCAGAACCGTAGCGCGAATCTCTTTGCCGAACTCCGACAGGTCACGGCAGTTGCGAACACCTGTCAGGTCGCAAAAAGCTTCGTCGATACTGTAAATTTCGACGCGGGTGCTCATTTCCTCAAGCGTCGTCATTACCCTGTTCGACATATCAGCGTAAAGCTCGTAATTGCTGCTGAAGCAAACCACGCCAGCACGCCGGAATAACTCCTTTTGCTTGAAGAATGGCTCCCCCATAGTGATTCCGACCGCTTTTGCTTCTGTGCTGCGTGCGATTACACAGCCATCGTTATTTGAGAGAACGACAACCGGCCGCCCTCTCAGGTCCGGCCTGAATACAGTCTCGCATGATGCGTAGAACGAATTAACATCACAGAGAGCAAACATATTCAGCTCGCTGATTTAACGATGAAAGTCACGACGCCGAAAACGTCCAGCGTGTCTTCGCTACCAACAACAATCGGACTATAGGCGCTGTTCATAGGATTGAGTTGCACTGTCGGGCGCAGCTGCAGGCGTTTTACAGTAAATTCCCCTTCCACCGCAGCGATGACAATGTCACCATGCTCAGCAGTCCTGGAGCTGTCCACTACCAGCAGATCACCGTCACTGATCCCGGCTTCGATCATAGAGTCGCCGGCCGCCTTAACGAAATATGTTGAGCTAGGGTGGGAAACCAGTAACTCATTGAGATCGATACGCTGTTCAACGTAATCTGCCGCAGGGCTTGGGAAGCCACACTGCACTAAGTCACTGAAAAGCGGGACAGCAATAATTTCTCGCAGTTCTGCAGGCCTTATAAATTCCATTATGGTTACCTCAAATACTGTTTTTATATACAGTAGTTTTCTTTTTGAGGGTTCGCAATACACCGGATTCCATATGGCTGTACAAAGCTTCACCGCTTCGTTTCTAAGTTTCTCTCACGATTCGATTTGTGGCTTTTGTAAATTTTACAACACTGGGTCTAAATGAGCAGAATTAAGACGACTTTGAAGCGGGAAACCTTTTATACAATGTGCAGACAGCCACATCGTAAATGATTGCAACCCTTTTCCGATCCACTCCATTTGCGATCAATCTGCCAGCCTGAGCCCATTGCTCTTCGGTCAACTTTGGGCGTCGCCCACCTATTCGCCCTTTTTCTCTCGCCGCCGCTAATCCCGCCCGGGTACGTTCAACGATCAACTCTCTTTCCATTTCCGCCAGTGCTGACATGATGTGAAATATAAAACGCCCCATTGGGCTGGATGTATCAATGCTGTCCGTGAGGCTCTTGAAGTGGATGCCACGCTGACGTAGTTCATCCACCAGCAGCACCAAATTACGCATGCTACGACCAAGACGATCCAGCTTCCAGACCACAAGCGTATCGCCCTCGTTCAGCGTTCTCAGAAGCTTTTTAAGCGCCGGCCGGTTCGCCACAGTTCCGCTCATTTTTTCTTCGAAAATCTGTTCACATCCTGAGCGTTCGAGTGCCTGTCGCTGAAGATCCGTATTTTGGTCATTTGTTGACACCCTTACGTAGCCAATTTGCATACTTTTCACCCAATAATTTTCACAAAAAAAATCAGATGAAGTTATCGACCAGGCCACCAAAGGGCAATCTATAAAACGTCGGTTTAGGAGACAGCGCCACAGCCAACTTCGGAAGCCTCGAGATCGGAGCCAAAAAACCTTCTTCAGCAAGCTATGTTGATTTCCATTTTCTTGGTACTAACGACTATGACGCGCGCATTTTGTGTGGGGGCAATTCAAGCGGCTCTATGGGTAAAGGGGACTTCACATTTTACGGCGGGAGATACGTATTTATCGGGGATAGTTTTGAATTTCGTAACCCCATCTACTGTCAAAATAGCATCAGCGCCGAGGGCACGGTCAAAGCCGTAACAACGGCTAACATATGGGCTCCCAACGATGCGAGTAACGCCCATGTGTGGTTTTACGGTACCGGTGGGAATGCATCACGCGGGGTAATCTATGCTGGCAAGGATGGCTATATCCGACTCAGGCCCGATAACAACGATAATGGTGGCGCGAATGGCTACAGCTTCATTTTTGGAGCTGATGGTAAGTTTACCTGCGTCACGATGAACCAGACTTCTGATGAGCGAGTGAAATTCGATAAAGAGCCCGTCAGTAAAGCACTTGAGAAGATTTGTTCCCTGACGGGTTATACGTTCGGCATTCAGCTCACAGAATCGGAGTCGGTACGCAGCGCAGGCATCATCGCCCAGGATCTGGAAAAGGTTCTGCCGGTTGCTGTGAGTTCTGGTGGCACCGGCACAACACCGGAAGGCAAAGAGATTAATGACCTCAAAACCGTAGACTACAGCGCAATGAGCGCCCTCTACGTTGAGGCAATCAAGGAATTAACCAACCGGCTGAAAGGTGTTGAGAGCGAACTAGCTGCGCTAAAGGACTGCCCAAACGTTTAATTTTCTCTCTTACCTTCTAAAGCCCTGACGCGGATTGCCAGGGCTTTTATCGCGGCCAGCGCATCGAGCAACAAAGGTGTCTGGTCAAGGTGTAATATGCCCCCAATTTCTTTGACATATTCTGGATCGATTGTCTGAATTTGCTGTGATAGCACTCCGCGACGTGGGGTTTGCGTTTCATCATCTTTGAAGGTGAAGTGTTTGAACTCCATCCGTGAAATGTTGCCCAGCGCCTCTTCTGGATCGAGGTCGTCACCAATATCTTTCATAATTCTGTCAGAAACTGCAGACGTCATTATTTCCTTCCATGGGCTCCATCCATCAGTGTTGTAACCCCTGAAAAAAAATCTTCCCGCATCTGTTTTGCTGGCATACGGCAAGCAGAACTGCGTTAAGGCTGCATCAGAAATACGAACATAATTTTGAACATACCCATACCAGCTGGTGATTGGCCCTGAAGTTGATTTCGCCATATCTATCAGCAAACGATAAGTACCGGGCTCAGTTAGGCTATTGAAGTTTGTCCCGTCAGGAGCAACTGCCATATCTGTTTTAAAGGCCCTGGCATCACCAGTTGGCAACCCGAATGCCCCCACCTGCATGACGTTCCCGGCAGTCGTTCCGACGTCCTTTGTCGCGCTACTTCCTAAACCGAGGTTTGTGCGAGCGTCTTCTGCCTTCGTTGCACCGGTACCGCCGTCAGCAACAGCCAGCGCACCGTTACTCCCTTTCTGCGCCAGTTTACCGATGCCGGGGATGGTTACTGACTTGCCGTTGATGGTTACAGTGATGCTCTGATTTGCTGATGTGGTGGCGAACGTCTCCCACGCACCGATGTTCTCGTCATATTCGTTGATGAGCTGTGACATCGCCTGCGCCAGGCCATCGACAGAGATATTGTCTGATACCAGAATGCCGTACTTCTGGCCGCTCAGCGCCGGGGAAGCCGCTGGCGTAACCGTCATTGACGTGGCGCTGTTCACGGAAGAAATCTGGAACATCTGGACCGGGTTAGACATGACGATAATCGTCTGGCCAGCACGAACCTGGCTGGCCGGTGCCGTCCAGTTTGTACCAGTGCCGGTTGCGGTATTTCCGTTAATAGCGATAGTGCCAGTGTTATAAAGCATAGGTACCTCCTAATTAATTGATCGCTATAAACGATCAATAACTAAATATTGATTCGCACAAACGATCTGAATAATTAATGCTTATTTGTGAATATGGGCATTCCACTAATTAATGGAATGCAAAAATGAAAAATAACTATTTATCGATGCTTATTGGCGTGACGTTATTGTCAATGTCATCACTGTCTGTAGCTTCTGAAGCGGGACACACATCCAATCCTGGATATGGCGATGGTGGAACAGCACAGAAACGCCAGATTGACGCCTGTGTTAACGCGAATACGTCCACTGTCACGTCTTACGATAATGTCTCACACGTTAAGCCATGTACTGGTGGCGTCTCTTACAAAGACAGAGAACTCCCGGCCCAAAAAATTAAAGCACCATTCAAGTGAAATAAATAAAGCCCCGACAGGGGCTTTATTTTTATGACGCGGAAAATGAACCTGAACCACGCGCTATCTGCAGAACCGGTGAAAGAATCTCTTTCTTCGATGCGTTAGTTCCTCCCGACATATCATTTACGCTTATTGATGCAGTCACTACCTGTTTCGTAATACCGCTTTTCGCAAAAATCACCGGGACCGCTACAGCGTTGGTTGTATTTCGGGTTGAACAGGTTACCCACTGATAATCCTTTGTGGTTCCGTCAATGGTCACTGATATCCGCGCAGTGGCATCGTCGCCAGATACGCCATATATCAATACAACCGCTGATACAATTACTGTCTTGGGCTTGCTGGTTCCGGTTGTATCCGTATAAGTCAGATTGGTCGTTACACCTCCTGAGCCGGATTTGGATTTATCCAGACCGACACCTGCGTTAACCACATCACCGACAAAATTCTCAGCCTCCACTGTCCCCCTGAATGAGCCACTGGTTGCCGTCACTTTCCCGGTAAACTCCCCGTTCGTGGCGTAAACCGTTCCACGCACGGTGACATTATTGAACACGGCATAACCGGATTTGTTGATGTGCCAGCCAACGTTTCCGGTTCCATCCCAGGTTGTCGACTGGATGTAGTTGCCGAGTTTAAGGTTGCCGATTGTCCCGTCACCAATGAGCGTTTCCCGGATGATGGTTTGCCCGTTCTGAATAACGAACGGAAGCGTAACCGTGGCTCCGGCGTACTGGGTCACAGCAAAGCGGTCAGCCAGAAAAACAACCTGCGACTGCATGCCACCGGGAGTATTCTCAACACCAATCCCCATCCCTGCTGCATAATACTGGCCATTGCTCGATAACCCGACTTTGATGCTGTACATCGCCTTCAGGTCGCCGTTGACGTTCGCAATGGCCTGCGCGTTGGTTGTGATCGCTGCAGTGTGTCCATTCACTGTCGCTGTAATGCTGTTTACCTGCGTGGTCATAGCCTGCTGATAGTCCGAAAACGTCTGGTTCAGGCTATTGATTGACGCTTTGTTGCCGTTCACGTCCGTCTGAAGACTCAGCAGAGAGCGTGCCGTTGCCTCCTTCTCGTTAACGATCACCTCATCAATGCGGTCCAGCTGCGCGCTGTTACCGGCAACCGAAGCAGACAGAGTTTTACGCGTGGCTACCTGAGCCAGGTTTCCCTGGATAATAGCGATTGCCGAGTTCTTCACCCCGCCAGTCATGCCGTCCATGGACACACTGATGTTATCGATGCGCTGGCCCAGCGCGGTATCAGCCGTCGCCACGGTCTGCTCAAGCTCCGAGAGAGAGGACGACACATCACCAACCGTGCTCGAAAGCTCATTAACGCTGGTCTGAACCTTCCCGACGTCCTGGGCGTTTTTGGCGATATCTTTCGCATGCTGCTCAAGTTCATCATTGGCCTGTTTGATATCGTCAGCCATGCCAGCAATTTTTTCATTGCTGTCCACCGCGTTCTCGATCAGGTCTTTGAACGTTTCTGAGTCTTTAATCTCCTCCAGGATCACATCGGTGATGTCGGACACATCGATACTGGCCTGACCGCGCACCCATTCTGTGTAACCTGATTCGTTGCCGCTGCGGTCCACCAGCTGCGCGCGGTACCAGAAAATCTGCCCAGCCTTAAGGCCCATCTGCTGATATTTGCGCTGCGGGTAAGGCACATCGGCCAGCAGCATCGCATCGTCTTCGGTACCTGTCAGGCTGTACTGAATTTCCGTCTTCAGCGTGTCGTCGGTATTCGCCGGGAATCCCCAGTTCAGCTCGATACCGAATACAACGTTTTCAGAAGCGATGAAGCCAACCGGCTTCGGTGGGTTGCCCACTTTACCCGTCAGCATTTTCTCTTCTGAATAGCCCCACCCGGATGAAATTTCTGCGGCATTGATTGCGCGCACGCGCACCAGGTAGCGCCCGGCATAAATCCCCGGGACGTCGAACGACGTGGTGGAGCTGCGCGGCACGTTGACCCAGTTCCCGTCGTTGCGGCGCCATTGCGCTTCATAGGCGATAGCGTTCTGCGCCTGGTCCCAGCTCACGCGCATCGTTTCGACACTGATATTTTGCTGCACCACAGAAAACGAGCTGATCACAATGTTCGCAGGCGGCGACTGGTTGCCCGGCGGGATCACACTCACCGGCCGCTGGTCAATGATGGCTCCGGTATCAATGCGATCGAATTTATCCGGATCGTGATTTGCACCGACGATTGTGAACGTGCCGTCATTATTATCAGTTACCGTAATAACGCGATATTGCTGCGCGTAGAGCTCATCAGACTCAATGACCCATACGGCCTCAGCCACAGGCGTTTCGCTGTAAGCGATCGTAACGGTCACTTTATTGCCCGTTATAGACTGAATGGTGCGTGACTGCGAAACACCCGATGGAAGATTGACAATCATCCTGTCGGCTGCCGAAGCATCCGGCGCCCTGTCCAGCGTCAGCACGCGTCCATTCACCGCAGAGATACGGCCGCCCAGGTCGCGCCCGGAGAGATTTCGGTCCGCTACAGCGATTACATAGCCAGGCTGTGGAATGTTGCCATCTTCCCCTACATTGAAAGTAACAACGCGATCTTTGTTGTTGGTGAGGATCCCCCATCGCCCTTTCCGATTCGCTTCCGACTGACGGGTACAACCGATCGCAGTTATCTCAAGTTGATTAAACCCATAACGCGCAACCAGCGCCTGCTCAAAAACAGGCTCCATCGCATCAGAATAAGCGTTATCAGGATCAGACCAGGACACCAGCGCATTGGTGTAACGGTTCTTTGTAGTGCTGCTGGAATAGGTAAAGCGTCCATCAATAACGTTCGCATGCGTGTATGTAAAATCAACATCTCTCGGCATGTCCGCCAGAGCCACAATCTGGTCGTCGCCCCAGTAGGTCATCCCACGGAAGATGGCAGCAAAATCACGCAGGACCGTATAAGCGTCGTTGCGTTCCTGTATGTACACGTTGCAGGTATAGCGTGGTTCGGTACCACTTCCGCCTTTGCCGTCCGGTACCATTTGATCGCAATACTGTGCAACCTGGTAGAGCGTCCATTTATCTATATTGGCCGTTGTAAGACGATCCCCAAGTCCGAAACGGTCGCTAACCACCAGGTCGTAGAAAATCCATGCAGGGTTATCGGTCCAGGCCCATTTAAA
>Ga0308157_10010236_pt1 | contig 10217 bp, 6 predicted proteins | sample PhyBR1_FD_201035 | JGI IMG/M metagenome (GOLD analysis project Ga0308157, IMG submission 201035) | Phyllosphere microbial communities from UC Gill Tract Community Farm, Albany, California, United States - DLSLB.R1 | ecosystem: Host-associated > Plants > Phyllosphere > Unclassified | place: USA... | reverse complement strand
CACGAGCGTGCAGATCGGCGAGATCGACCAGGCCCGCTCGCTGCTCGCGGGCGCCGTGCCGCTCGCGGAGGCCTTCGGCGCGCAGGTCCCCGAGATGACCCCGGCGGAGGTGCGCACCCTGCTCGCGAAGTTCGGCCTGCGCGCGGACCACGTGGGCCGCGGCATGGACGAGCTCTCACCGGGGGAGCGCACCCGCGCGGGCCTCGCCCTGCTGCAGGCGCGCGGCGTGAACCTGCTCGTGCTCGACGAGCCGACGAACCACCTGGACCTCCCGGCCATCGAGCAGCTCGAGCAGGCGATCGCCGCCTACGACGGCACGCTCGTGCTCGTCACCCATGACCGTCGGATGATCGAGGCGGTCCGGATCGACCGCCGCTGGCAGGTCGAGGGCGGGAGGGTCACCGAGCGCTGAGGCGCCGGCGCCCTCCTGCCCCTGCCCCCGCCACTGCGTCCGGCGGGAAGCCTCGTCAGAGGTTGATCGTCACGTCGCCGCTCTTCTCGAGCTCGTCCGCGATGCTCTGCGCGGCCTCGCCCTCCTTCTGGGCCTTCACCTGCTGCGCGAGCTGGTCCTTGACGTCCTCGAAGGCCGGGGTCTGCGCCTGCTCGCCGCCCGTCTGGCCCGTCTGCCCCGCAGCCTGCTCCTGCTGCTGCACCATCTGGTCGTAGGCGGTCTTCAGCTCCTCGTCCGTCGGGTCGCCGATCCCGGCCTTCTTGTCGATGAAGGCGGTGATCGTGAACTGCTTCGCCGCCTCGCTGCGGATCTGCTCCTCGTCCATGCCCTGCTGCTTGAGCGCCTCGACGACCTCGTCGGCGGAGGTCATGCCGTTCTGCGCGCCGATCTGCTTCAGCGTCGCGTCGATGTCCGCGTCGCTCGCCTCGATACCGGCGTCCTTCGCCCCCTGCTGGAGCAGGAGGTTGTCCACGAGCTGCTGGGCGACCTGCTGCTTCAGCTGGTCCTCGTCCACGGCCTGGCCCGTGCTCTGCTGCTGCATCGCGGCCTGCTGGTACTGCTGCTCGTAGGCGGTGGAGAAGTCCTCCTTGGAGACCTTCTCCCCGTTGACCTCCGCGACCGGGTCGGGGACGTCGGAGAGGTCCGGGGCGGCGGCCTGGGCGCCGCCGCCGTCGGACGCCTGCTGCTGGCTCTGCTGCTGGCCGCCGGCGTCGCTCGCGCCGCCGGCGTCGGAGGCGCCGGAGGAGTCGGACTGCTGGGTGCAGCCGGTGATCGCGACCGCGGCGGCGAGGGAGACGGCGGCGAGGGTCCGCCGCAGCGCGACGGTGCGGGAGAGCTTCGGGCTGGTGCGGGTCTTCATGGTGCTGGCCTCCTGGGAGGGGAGTCGGCGGGGATGCGGCGGGCGACGCTACCGCAGGCGCCTCACCACGGCGGTGAGGAAGCGTCCAGGCTCCGGTCAGGCCGGGCATTCCGGTGTGCGACGGCCGATGACGGACACCTGTCCGGATACCCCGGGGAGCCGCTACCGTGCTGGGCAGGGGAGTGCCGGGCGGGTGGATGCCGGCCGGAGTGAATCACGTCTCCCCGCTCGCCATCTCGAGAGGAACGGTCCCGTGACCCAGCCCGATCCCCAGCAGCCCGACCCCCAGCAGCCCGATCCCCAGCACCCCACCACCCCGTACTCCGCCTCGCAGCCCTCCGCGCCGGAGGCCTACGGCGCGGTGCCCACCGAGCCCGCCTACGGCGCGGGTGCGTACGGCGGCGGCGCGTACGGTGGCGGCCAGGCGCCGCAGGGCCGCCAGGAGGCCGGCTTCTTCCGCGCCCTGTTCGACTTCACGTTCACGCACTTCATCACCGTGAAGTTCTCGTCGTTCCTCTACGTCATCGCGATCATCGTCGCGCTGCTCATGTGGCTGCTGCAGATCATCTCCGGGATCACCGTCGGCGCCGCCTGGGGCAGCATGAACAGCTACTACGGCGAGGGCGGCTTCAACGCGGTCCCGCTGATCCTCGCGATCCTCTTCGGCTGGATCCCCTCCGTCATCGCGCTGCTCGTGTTCCGCCTGGGCCTCGAGTTCTCCGTCGCGACCGTGCGCACCGCACAGAACACCACCGAGATCGCCGAGCAGGGCCGCACCGCAGGCTGACTCTCTCTTTCTCCCCCCCCTCCCGCGGTGCCCTGCCCGCGCCCGGGACGCGAGACGCCCGGCACCCCCTCGGGGGTGCCGGGCGTCCTCGTCGGTCGGCTCAGGCGTCGAGGTCGGCGCGCAGCAGATCGGCCGCGCGCTCGCCGATGAGCATCGTCGTGATGTTGGGGTTCACGGCGACCAGCTGCGGCATGACCGAGCCGTCCACCACGCGCAGCCCCTGCACGCCCTTGACGCGCAGCTGCGGGTCCAGCGGCGAGTCCGGGTCGTCGACCGCGCCCATCCGCACGGTGCCCGCGGGGTGGTAGACGGTGTTGTGGGTCCGGGAGACGTAGTCGGCGATCTCCTCGTCCGTCTGCACGTCCTCACCGGGGAACAGCTCCCGGCCGCGGAAGGCGTCCATCGCGCCCTGCGCGACGATCTCCCGCGCCCGGCGGATCCCGGCGACGGCGACCCGCATGTCGTGGCCGTCCTCGTCGGTGAAGTAGCGCGGATCCACCTTCGGCTTGTCGCGGTAGTCGATCGTGCGCAGGCGCACGGTGCCCCGCGAGCGGGCGTGGGTGATGTTCGGGGTGAGCGCGAAGGACTCCGGCGAGGTCGGGTAGCCCTGACGGCGCGTGTGCATGTCGAAGGGCACCGAGCCGTAGTGCATCATCAGGTCCGGCAGGTCCAGGCCCTCCTCGGTGGCGGCGAAGATGCCGATCTCCCACCACTGCGTGGACTCGCGGGTCATGGGCTGCGAGGACTCCCACGAGATGACGGCCTCGGGGTGGTCCTGGAGGTGGGAGCCGACGCCGGGGGAGTCGACGCGCACGTCGATCCCCACCTCGCGCAGGTGGTCGGCGGGGCCGATGCCGGAGAGCATGAGCAGCTTCGGCGAGTCGATCGCGCCGGCGGAGAGGATCACCTCGCGGCGGGCCCGCAGCACCGAGGAGCGGTCGAAGGCGTTGTCGATGTACTCCACGCCGGTCGCCCGCTGCGACTCGTCGAAGAGCACCCGCATCACCTGGTGGCCGGTGAGCACGTGCAGGTTCTCGCGCTCGAGCACGGGGTGCAGGTAGGAGACCGAGGAGGAGGAGCGGGTGCCGTCCTCGCGACGGTTCACCTGGAACCAGCCGGCCCCGTCGACGACCGTCTCGAAGTCGTTGAACCGGGCCCGGGGGATGCCCGCCTGCTCGCACGCCTCGAGCAGGGCGATCCCGACCGGGTCCTCCGCCGGCGCGTCCATGAGGTGCACGGGACCGTCGGTGCCGTGGCCGGGGCCGGTGCGGTCCTTGTTCGTCTCGAGCCGCTCGATGAGGGGATGGATCGTGGCCGCGCTCCAGCCCTCGGCGCCGAGGCTCTCCCAGAGGTCCATGTCCTCCGCCGGCGGGTGGAAGGCGATGCACGAGTTGTGGGAGGAGCAGCCGCCGAGGACCTTCGCGCGGGCATGGCGCATGAAGGAGTTGCCGTTCTCCTGCTCCTCGATCGGGTAGTCCCAGTCCAGACCGGACTCGAGCAGCTCGGGCCAGCGCTTCAGCTGCAGGACCTCGTCGTGCTCGCGGTCGTCGGGGCCGGCCTCGAGCAGCGCCACCTGGAGCTGCGGGTTCTCGCTCAGGCGGGATGCGACGACGGCGCCGGCGGAGCCGCCGCCCACGATGATGTAGTCGTACTCGGCGATCGGGTTCTCGGACGTCAGGGGCTGATCGGTCATGTGTCCTGCTTCCTGTCGGGAGGGTCGGGTCAGTGCGTGCGGGGGAACCAGCCGGAGACGGCCGGCTCGGTGTTCTCGTAGATGTGCTTGGTCTCGGTGTACTCCTCGAGACCGCTCGCGCCGAGCTCGCGCCCCACGCCGGACATCTTGAAGCCGCCCCACTCCGCCTGCGGGAGGTAGGGGTGGTAGTCGTTGATCCAGATGGTGCCGTGGCGCAGGCGGCGCGAGACGCGGTGCGCGGTGCCGCGGTCGGAGGTCCACACGGCGCCGGCGAGCCCGTACTCGGTGTGGTTCGCGATCGCGATCGCCTCCTCCTCGGTGGAGAAGGTCTCGACCGTGATGACGGGGCCGAAGCCCTCCTCGATCACGGCCGGGTTCTCGGCGTCGCAGCGGTCCAGCACGGTCGGGGCGAAGAAGAAGCCCGCCTCGTGCTCGGGGCCGCCGCGATGACCGCCCGTGCGCAGCCGGGCACCGGCCTCGACGCCGCGGCGCACGTGCTCGGTGACCTTCTCGAGGTGCGCGGCGGAGATCAGCGGACCGGTCTGCGCGGCCTCGTCGAAGGGGCCGCCCATGACGATCCCCTCGGCGCGGGCCACGAGGTCGTCGACGAAGCGCTCGGCGATCGAGTCCTGCACGATCAGGCGGGCCCCCGCGGAGCACACGAGCCCCGAGTCGAGGAAGCCCGCGTTCAGGGCGTTGTCGAGGGCGGCCTCGTAGTCGGCGTCGGCGAAGACGACGTTGGGGTTCTTGCCGCCCAGCTCGAGGGCCACCTTCTTGATGCCGGTCGCCGCGGTCTCCGCGATCCGGCGCCCGGTGACGAGACCGCCGGTGAAGGAGACGAGGTCCACGTCCGGGTGGGAGGAGAGCGGCGCACCCACCTCGGCCCCGTCGCCGAGGACGAGGTTGCCGACGCCGGCGGGGAGGCCGAGGCCGTCGAGAACGTCCAGGAGCAGGATCGAGGTGTGCGGGGTCAGCTCCGCGGGCTTGAGGACGAAGGAGTTCCCGGTCGCGAGGGCCGGCGCGACCTTCCACGCGGCCTGCAGCAGCGGGAAGTTCCAGGGCGTGATCATCCCGCACACGCCCACGGGCTCGCGCACCACGCGCGAGAGCACCGTCGGGTCGCCCGCGTCGACGAGCCGGCCCGGGTGCTGGTCCGCGATCTTCCCGAAGTAGCGGAAGCATGCGGCGATGTCGTCCATGTCGATGCGGGCCTCGACGAGGCGCTTGCCCGTGTCCAGGGCCTCCGCGCGGGCGAACTCCTCCTTGCGCTCCACGAGCGCGGCCGCGACGGCGAGCAGGAGGTCGCCGCGCTCGGCGGCGGGGACGTCGGCCCAGACCCGGGACTCGAAGGAGCGCTTGGCGGCGGCGATCGCCCGCTCGGTGTCCGCGGAGGTCGCCTCGGAGACCACGCCCACCTCGGCGCCGTCGGCCGGGCAGGTGATCGTGCGGGTGCCGCCCGCCGCGGCGGCGCTCCATGCGCCGTCGATGTACAGGGTGGTGATGTCGGTGCTCATGACTCTCCTCGGGTCGGGGCGGTCTCTGCGGGGAGCGGGACGCCGGCGTCGTCCCACTCCTCGGGGACGACGGCGGCGACCGCGCCGGTCGCGGTGCCGATGTCCCCGCTCATCGTCAGGTAGGTGAGGTGGGCGTCGTAGGAGTCGAGGACATCGGCGATGACCTGATCCTTCGTGGTGCCCATGATGTCGCGGCCGCGGGAGCCGAGGATCGAGAAGATCTCGATCCGGTAGAAGGTGTCCCGCACCGCGGAGATGTTCGCCGCGAAGCTCGGGATCGCGTAGGCGACGGGGTAGGCCTGGTACTTGAAGTCCTCGCCCTCCGGGAAGGAGACCACGAGGTCCACGTACGGGATGTCGTTGTCGGGGTGGACCCCACGATGGCACGCGACCTCCGCGCCCAGGTCCCGCAGCTCGGAGGCGACCTCCTCCACCGCGGGCGCGGCGACCTCGTCGACGAACGCGGTCGCCTGGGCGGCGTCGGCGTAGCTCATGCGGTGGCGCAGGCGCTGGCGCCAGGACACCTTCTCGCCGCCCTCACGGACCCGGCTGGTGAGCATGGACGGCAGGCTCGCGCGGCGCGAGTCGAGGTTCATCCGCTCGGTGCGCAGCACCTTCCAGAGGCTGAACATGACGAGGTAGATGAGCAGGGAGAGCGGCAGGCCCACGACGACCGTCGCCGCCTGCAGCGTGTAGACGCCGTTGATGAACAGCATCACGACCGTGAGGGCGCCCGTGATGACCGCCCAGACGACCCGCAGCCACGGCGGGCCGTCGGCGTCGTTCACCGAGGCCTTCGAGGTCATGTTCGCCATCACGAGCGAGCCGGAGTCCGCGGAGGTCACGTAGAAGAACAGCCCGGTGAGCAGCGCGAGGGACATCGTGAAGATCGCCCCGGGGTACTGCTCGAGCAGAAGGAAGAACCCTGCCTCCGGCTGGTTCGCCGCGGTGTCCAGGAACGTCGGGTCGTCGAAGAAGCTCATCGCCGCGTTCCCGAAGATCGAGACCCACAGCAGGATGAACGAGAACGGGATCAGCAGGACACCGACCACGAACTGGCGCAGGGTGCGGCCGCGGGAGATGCGCGCGAGGAACAGGCTCACGAAGGGCGCCCAGGCGATCCACCAGGCCCAGAAGAACAGGGTCCAGTCCGCCATCCACTGATCGGCGGGATAGCCGAGCTCCGCCGCGCCGTCGGTGTACGCGAAGGTGTTCATCATCATCCCGGGGAACCGGGAGAAGAAGTCGCCGATGTTCTGGACCAGGGCGTTGAGCAGATGGGTGGTCTGGCCGGAGAACAGCACCCACAGCATGAGCACCACGGCCAGCAGCACGTTCAGCTCGGAGAGCCGACGGATGCCCTTGTCGACGCCGGAGACGGTCGAGAGGATCGTGATGAACACGGCCAGGGCCATCAGGGCGATCTGCACCGCGATCGAGTTCGGGATGCCGAACAGGGCCGAGAGGCCGAAGTTGAGGAAGACGACGCCGATGCCGAGCGACACCGAGATGCCGAAGATCGTGCCGATCGTGGCACCGATCTCGGCGGCGTGGCCCACGGCCCCGTGGATCCGTCGGCCGAAGATCGGGGCCAGCGCGGAGCGGATCGACAGCGGCAGGTGGTAGCGGTACGCGAACAGGCCGAAGGCCATGCCCATGAGCGCGTACATCGCCCAGCCGGGGATGCCGTAGTGGAAGATCGTCCAGATCGTCGCCATCCGCGCGGCCTCGTCGGAACCCGCGGGCGCCTCCGGAGGGGTGAGGAGGTTCGTGGCCGGGCCCGAGATGCCGAAGAACATCAGGTCCACGCCGATGCCGGCGGCGAACAGCATCGCCGCCCAGGTGAACAGGTTGTACTTCGGCAGCGAGTGGTCCGGGCCCATCTTCGTCCCGCCCACCTTGGAGAACGCGACGATCAGCACGAACACCACGACGATGGTGGCCGTGAGGACGTAGTACCAGCCGAAGTTCGTGGCCACCCAGGCCATCGACCCGAAGATGACGGACTTCGCCGTGCCGGGCCAGATGGCGGCGAACAGCACGAAGGCGACGATGATCACCGAGGTGCCGACGAACACGGGCCAGTTCACGGGGGAGTGGCCGCGCTCCGGTGACGTGCCCGGATCCGTGGTGGTTCCGCCGTCCCCTCCACCTGGGTCCCGCCTGATCTCGGGGGAATCTGCAGGGCGAGGGATCTCGGCGGCCTCTGCCATCACGGTCCTTTCGATCGACTACGGGCACACGTCGCCTGGGACGCGCGGAGCTGAGCCGGGGAGCGGCGCTGCTCCCGACCGGGAACGGTCGCGCAGGTCGCAGGCGGTCATCGACACTATGGTCGCGAGCGACGGCGTGCCACCCACGCGGCGGAAGAGGTGACCCAGCAGGCATCGCGGGCCCCGGGAACGAGGTGCGTCACCGGCCGCGACGGGCCCAGTGTGTCCCGAGTCACGGCGAGGTGTCCAGGGGCGAGGGGCCGGAGTCGAGCACCGTCCGCCGTCGCGCCGGCAGATCGCGACCCGTCAACGTCCCCCGTCCTGCCGTCCTGCCGTCCTGCCGTCCTGCTGTCCTGCCGTCCTGCCGGAGGGACGCTCAGCGGGCGTCGTCCGGAGCCAGCTCCCGCGGTCGCGAGCCGCGCAGGAAGCACGCGCCCACCAGACCCAGCGCGGCGATGCCACCCGCCACCCAGAACGCGACGTTCACGCCGTGGATCGCACCGGAGAGGCCGTACACCTCGGGATCGCGCGCCGTCGCGGTCATCACCGTGACGAGCACTCCGGTGCCCACGGAGGCGGCCACCTGGCGCAGCGTGTTGTTGACCGCGGCGCCGTGGGGGATCATCCGCGGCGGCAGCTGGTTCAGCGCCGCCGTGGTCACCGGCATGATCACCATCGCCGTGCCGAGCATCCGCACCGCGTTCACGATCGCGATGTAGGCGAAGCTCGTCTCCGTGCTGAGCAGCCCCAGCAGCACGCTGGTCACGGCCAGCAGGGCGAAGCCGGTGATCGCGAGCGCCGAGGCGCCGAAGCGGTCGAAGATCCGACCGGTCACGGGGGACATCAGGCCCATGATCAGCGCGCCCGGCAGCAGGACCAGCCCGGACTCCATGGCGGTGAAGTCGCTCATGTTCTGCATGTACAGCGGGATCATCAGCATCCCGCCGATCATCGCCATGAACACCAGCATGCCCAGCGCCGTGCCGAGGGTGAACATGGGGTTCGTCAGCACCCGCAGCTCGAGCAGCGGCTCCTCCAGGCGCAGCTGGCGGCGGGTGAACCACGCCAGGGTCAGCACGCCCACGATCAGCGGGACGAGCACCTGGGCGCTGGTCCAGCCGGCGTTGCCCGCGTTGCTGAAGCCGAACAGGAGGCCGCCGAAGGCGAAGGTGGAGAGGATCAGCGAGAGCACGTCCAGCCGCGGATTCGTCTGCTCGGTGACGTTCTTCAGCGTGAAGTGGGCGAAGACCAGGGCGCCGAGCGCGATCGGCAGCATCATCACGAAGAGGATCCGCCACGACCAGTGGTCGACGATGAACCCGGACAGGGTGGGCCCGATCGCGGGGGCGAACGAGATCACCAGTCCGAACGTGCCCATGGCGGTGCCGCGGCGGTGGATCGGGAAGATCGCGAACAGGATCGTCTGCATCAGCGGCATGATCATGCCGCCGCTGGCGGCCTGCACCACGCGGCCCAGCAGCAGCACCGGGTAGGACGGGGCGATCGCGCAGATGACCGTGCCGAGGGCGAAGATGCCCATCGCGGCGAAGAACATCGTGCGGGTGGTGAACTTCTGGATCAGGAAGGCCGTCGCGGGGATCATGATGCCGTTGACCAGCATGAACAGCGTGGTCACCCACTGCGCGGTGTTCGCGGTGATCCCGAAGTCCGCCATGAACGCGGGCAGCGCCGTGTTGAGCAGGGTCTGGTTCAGGATGATCACGAAGGCGCCGGCGAGCAGCACCGCCATCACCAGATTCGGGTTGGCGATCGGCGCTGCGGGCTCCGTGCCGTCCGCGGACCTCTCATGCGTCCGCGCCATGGCGGGAACCTCCTGCGTCCAAGTTGCTGACGGGTGGTGTTCCCGCTCGTCCTGCGGGCGTGCCCGCTGTTCGAGGTTAGGTGGGATCTTGCAGTGAGTGCAAGACGAGAGCGGGGTGGGACACACCCCAGCGCGCCCGGATCCGGCTCTGGACGCGGTGCCCCGGGAGTGCTTGGCTGGAGCTCTCCGCACCGGCGCTCGCCGGGGCACCCGCCCGAGGAGGGCCGTGATGGACGACGACGCGAGCACCGCAGGAGAGACTCCCACTGCCGACGCAGGAGGTGCGGAGCAGGCGCCCGGCGCCGGAGAGCTGGTGGTCGACCTGATCCTCTCGCTCGACGGCTGCGCCGCCGGCGAGGGCTGGCCCGGATGGTGGGGGCTGCAGAGCGAGGAGTACCTGGCCTGGCTCGCCCGGCAGCCGGAGGCCCTGACGCTCATGGGGGCGACCACCTATCGGCTCATGGCCGAGATGGCGACCCAGGCCGCGGAGCTCGACATCTCCGAGGAGGAGAAGGCGAGCTTCGCCCAGATGGCCCAGATGCCCAAGATCGTGTTCTCCTCGACCCTCGAGGAGCCGCTCACCTGGCCGAACACCACGCTGGTCAGCACCGACGCGGTCGAGGCCGTCACCGAGCTCAAGCGCACAGCATCCACGCCGCTGACCTCCACCGGCAGCATCCGGCTCAGCCATTCGCTCATGAAGGCCGGTCTCGTGGACCGATTCCGGATCGTGCTCTTCCCCGTCATCACGGGCCGTACCGGCCTCGAGCGGATCTGGGAGCACTTCGAGGACTTCTCCCTCGAGCTCCTCACCGCACGCACCTTCGAAGGGGGCCTCCAGCTCCTCGAGTACCGACCCACGCACCTCGAACGACCCC
>Ga0308157_10010235_pt1 | contig 10217 bp, 6 predicted proteins | sample PhyBR1_FD_201035 | JGI IMG/M metagenome (GOLD analysis project Ga0308157, IMG submission 201035) | Phyllosphere microbial communities from UC Gill Tract Community Farm, Albany, California, United States - DLSLB.R1 | ecosystem: Host-associated > Plants > Phyllosphere > Unclassified | place: USA... | reverse complement strand
CAGCCAGCTGCCGGCCGGCAGGTCTTTCATCGCAAAACCGATGGTCACGTTGTAACGGATGACACGGTCGCCGGACTTCAGGTCGCGCAGCGCCACCTTGTGGCCTTGCGGGACCGCTTCCAGCAGCGTCAAACCATTCGGGAACACGGCGCCGGCAGGCAGGCCGCCGTCGTTGACGACAATCGCGACGTTATCGTTGTCGTGCATGAGGATATAGCGCGGCGTATTGTTGGCGCTCGTCGGAGTTGTCATCTAGAATTCCTACGTTGTTTTTTGGTCTCTGAAAGTGGTCTGACCACTTCTATTATTGGTCGGCCAACTCAGGGTTGTGGCCTGCAAGCCACAGTCTGAATACCGCATGTTTCCTAGAGGTTATACCTTGTAAACATCGGGGCCAGGGGGCTGCTCCATGAATTGAGTATGCCAGTTTAAAATTAATTTGGCTAGTCCACATTGCGTATTTGGTCTGACCACCTTAGAATGGTCTGACCAGATGGCAAATAAATAAGCCACGGAAATTATACGAGACATCATGCTGAAAAAAACCGCCCCTTTCACCGGGGATACCGCACACGAACCGCGCCTCTACCGCGTTGTGGCGGACCGCATCCAGGAACTCATCCGCAACGAAAACATCGCCTCCGGCGAGCGTCTGCCATCGGAGCGCGACCTTGCCACCAAGCTCAGTGTCAGCCGCGCCTCGCTGCGCGAAGCACTGATCGCGCTGGAGCTGGGCGGGGTAATCGAAGTGCGCGGCGGTTCGGGCGTCTATGTCAGCGAAGTGCCGGAACCGGCGGCGGCCGATTTGCCGGAAGCCGGCCCGGGTCCATTTGAAGTGCTATCCGCGCGCCGCCTGATCGAATCCGAGATCGCCGCGATTGCCGCCCGCGTCGCCACCGACAGCGCCATCGACGCCATCCTGCAAGCGGTGGTCGAGATGGAAAAGAGCCACGCCAATTATTCCAGCAACGAGCAAGCCGACCGCAACTTCCACCTGGCCATCGCGCGCGCCACCGGCAACAGCGCGCTGGTCGGATCGCTGAACTATCTGTGGGACCAGCGCGGCCGCCTGTGGCACAAGCTGAAAGAACACTTCCAGACCGAGGAACTGCGTCAGGAAACGCTGAAGGACCACCGCCGCATCCTGGAGGCGATTGCCGCCCACGATCCGGCGGCGGCGCGCAAAGCCATGCGCGGCCACCTGGAACGCGTGACCCGTACTTTCTCGCGCGGATAAGCAGTATCTGTAACAGCGCAGGACCGGCCTCGATGCCGGCCGCGTATAAAAAGCAATCAAGTTATTGACCGGCCCGACCTCGGCACTGTGCTCCGCGCGCAGTTGCCTTCGTCGCGGCGGCACGGAGTACGCGAGGTGCTCCACTCACGCAGGCGCTTGCCAGCGCTGCGTATAACTTTATTCAAGAGACGAAGGAGACCCACATGAAGTCCCAGCAATCGGTCATGAACCGTTCCGCACAACCACGCCTGCTGCTGTCGGCAATCAGCCTGGCCGTGATGGCTCTGACCAACCAGGCATCCGCGCAATCCGACGATGCCAATATGACCCGGGTGGAAGTTACCGGTTCCAGCATCAAGCGCGTCGCCAATGAAGCATCCCTGCCAGTCACCAGCGTCAAGGCTGAAGACATGGTCAAACAGGGCATGACCACCCTCGCCGACTTCATGATGGCGTTGCCACAATCGGCCTCGCTGGCGCCATCCAACGCCGGCTCCGGCACCAACATCAATCTGCGCGGCCTTGGTGTGAACCGCACCCTGGTGCTGCTGAATGGCCGCCGCCTGGCCAACGAGGCGATCGCCGACGGCTACGCCAACCTGGACGTGATTCCGATGAGCGCCATTGCGCGCGTTGAAGTGCTGCGTGACGGCGCTTCCTCGATCTACGGCTCCGACGCCATCGGCGGCGTGGTCAACTTCATCACCAAGACCCAGTTCGAAGGCCTGCAACTGACCGCGCAAGCGGTGCAGCCGGAGAAAAAAGGCGGCGGCGACGAACAGCGCCTGACCGCGACCTGGGGCAAGGGCAATCTGCAAACCGACGGCTGGAACGTCTATGCCACCGTGGACGCCCACCAGCGCACACGCCTGAATGCATCCGACCGCGCCTATCTCAGTTCGGCGGAAAAGCTGACCGAACTGGGTCGCGCGCCATCGCTAGGCACCGGCGGCAACGCCACTCCGGCCAACTTCACCACGCCGACCAACAAGACCGCACAGAACCCGTACGGCCGCACCGGCTGCCTGGCGCCTTACTCGATCGCCGGCCAGAACGGCACCTGCGTGATCGACAACAATGAATACGGCACCGCGCTGTACGCCAACCAGCAGGTCACCTTCTACGCACGTGGCTCGTTGAAGCTGAGTGAAGACCATATCGTCAGCATCGACTACTCGCGCGGCGAGGAATTCATCAAGGCGACCCGCAACCCGACCAATGCGCTGGCCGTCAAAGGCGTGGCGCCGACCATCTCGTCGACCAGCAAATGGTATCCGGGCGGTAGCGGCGGCGTACCTGCCGTGGCGGGCCTGAACAATGCACCGTTGACCGTGACCTGGGCGGTGGCCGACCTGGGCGCGGCAACCACCAAGGACGTGCAGCTGAACCAGCGTATCGCTGTCACCGATGAAGGCATTATCGGCGGCTGGGACTACAAGGCTGGCCTGGTGGTTGGTATCTCCGAGCGTGACAACTACTATTACTCCGGCTATGTCACCGGCCAGGGCCTGATCGACGGCCTCAAAAACGGCAAGCTGAATCCATTCGGCCTGCAGGACACCGACGGCAAAGCTTACCTGGCGTCGATCAGCGTCGACGGCGCCAAGAACCGCACCTCGAAATCGACCTTCACCGGCGTCGATTTCACCGCCAGCAAAGCGCTGATGGAACTGCCGGGCGGCTCGCTGGCACTGGCAGTGGGCGCCGACCTGCACCGCGACACCACCGAAGACACCAAGCTGGCCATCGTCTCGGACGTCACCTACGCAAATACCAGCCCATCGCATGGCGAAGGCCAGCGTAACGTCGCCGCGCTGTTCGCCGAGGTCAACGCACCCATCACCAAGACGCTGGAGCTGAACGGCGCAGTGCGTGCCGACCATTTCAACGACTTCGGCACCACCGTCAATCCGAAACTCAGCTTCCGCTGGGAACCCATGAAACAGCTGATGTTCCGCGGCTCGGCCAACACCGGCTTCCGCGCGCCAACGCTGTTCGACGCCTACGGCTACCGCCTGCCAGGCGCCACCGGCCTGACCGCCGCCAAGTGGGACGATCCGGTACTGTGCCCAGGCGGCACGCCAGGCGTGGCCGGCACCGGCAAGCCGATCGCCGGCCAGGTGGCGGCCAATGTGTGTAATGTCCAGCTGCCCAAGCAGACCGGCTCCAACGCCGGCCTGAGGCCGGAAAAATCGAAGGGCTTCACGCTGGGCGTGGTGATGGAACCGTTCAAGGACGCCACGCTGTCGCTGGACTACTGGAACATCCGCATGACCGACATGCTGGCCAACCTGCCGGAGCAGGTGTACTTCCTGGACCCGGCCAAGTACGCCGCTTACTTCGTGCGTAACACTGATGGCACCATCAACTACATCAACAACACCACGATGAACCTGGGTGGCCAGAAGGCTGGCGGTATCGACGTTTCGGGCTCGTACACTTTCCCGAAAACCTCGTTCGGCACCTTCCGCGTGAACCTGGACGGCACCTACCTGACGCAGTTCGACAACCAGCTGTTTGACGGCAGCCCGTTCGTCTCCAACATCGGCCAGTTCGGCCTGGCCAGCAACGGCACTACGTCGAGCTTCCCGATCATCACCTATCGCTGGAAGCACACGCTGCGACTGAACTGGGCTTCGGGTAACTGGAACAGCACGCTGACCCAGAACTACAACTCGAAGTACACCGACCAGAACCTGGTGGCCAAGCAGTACTGGCGCGACATCAACTCGTACAAGCTGTGGAACCTGACCACCACGTACAGCGGATTCAAGAACATCCAGATCACCGCCGGCATCACCAATCTGTTCAACGCAGAGCCACCGGCAACCAACAGCAGCCTGTATAGCTTTGGTTACCTGAGCAGCGCAGCCAGCCCGATCGGCCGCGCTTACAACGTCCGTGCCACCTACACTTTCTGATGAAAGCGTGGATGCATAAGCTGAGTCACTCCGCCTGAGGTTGGGCGCCGGACCGCATGGCGGCCGGCGCCTTTTTTTTAGGACTGTTCCATGAGATACCTGATTTCCTGCGCCGCCGCCCTGGCGCTGTTCACCGGCAGCGCTCACGCGGCCGACGCCGTCCCGGCAAAACCGGTGCGCTTCATCCTGGTCGGCGATTCGACCATGGCCAGCAACAGCGGCTACGGCGACGCCTTCTGCGCGCGCATCAACCGCGCCAACACCTGCATCAATCTCGCGAAGGGCGGCCGCAGCTCCGGCAGCTTCCGCGCCGAAGGCCGCTGGAACGAAGTCGAAGGCCTGCTGCGCGGCGCCGATGCCTACAGCAAGACCTATGTGCTGATCCAGTTCGGCCACAACGACCAGCCGGGCAAGCCTGGCCGCTCGACCGACCTGAAAACCGAATTCCCCATCAACATGACACGCTACGCGCAGGAAGTGAAAGCGCTGGGTGGCGTGCCGGTACTGGTCACGCCGCTGACCCGCCGCACCTTCAAGGACGGCGAGCTGGAAAATAATCTCGGCCCATGGGCGGACGTGATCCGCGCCACCGCCGCCACGCAACAAGCACCGCTGCTGGACCTCAACGCGGAAAGCTACGCTGCCGTGCGGGCCATGGGGCAGGATGAAGCGGACACGCTGGCCATGGTGCCCCGCCCTGCCGACTACGGCGTCGCGCCGGCAGCCGGTAAAGTGGAAGTGGCTGGCGCAGCCAAGTCAGCCTTCGACCGCACGCACGTTGGCGCCAAGGGCGCAGCCTTCTTCTCGCGCATGGTGATGGAAGAGCTCAAGCACGCAGTGCCGGAAACCGCAAGCTACTTCAAGCCTGAGAGTGAACAGCAATGAAGCAACAATATGCTATAGCCCTGGCGCTGCTGCTGGGCGCTGGCGCGGCACAGGGCAACCCGGCACGCCCGCAACTCACGCCCGAACAGGCGAAACAGTTCTCGTATGAAGAAGTGCTGAAGTACGTTGGCGAAGCTGGCAAGGAGAAAATCGATCCGTGGGACCCGCTTGCCGATCCGCTGGCCAAGGGCGCGGCATTCACGCCGGACTATATTGTCGACAAGGCCGCCAGGGCCGATGGCGCGCGCATCTTCAATACGGTGCAGGAAGCGGTCAGCCGCGCGGTGCTGGACAGCGCCGCACGTCCGGACAAGCGGCGATACCTGCTGCTGAAGCCTGGCGTTTATCCGGAGCTGGTCTACATTCCCGCCGAAGCGGCGCCGCTCACGCTGTACGGAGAAGGCAAGGATGCGGCAGCCACGCGCATCACCGCCAAACTGGAGGCATCGATGACCGGTGCAGCCTATGACGCCGCGCATGGCGCGCAATTCGCCAAAGCGCCGCAGCCGGTCCAGGCCATGTACGCCAGCATCAAGGATCTCCCGCAGATCGGCACCTTCGGCACGCAAACCGTCTGGGCCAAAAACAACGGCTTCCAGGCGCGTAACCTGACCTTTGAAAACGGCTACAACAAGGACACCGGCAACGCCCGCGCCGAAGCGCTCCCCAACATCAACAACATCCACCATCAGGCGCTGGCGCTGAGCGTTGATGGCGTCGACAAGGCGCAGTTCGAGAATATCCGGCTGATCGGCTTCCAGGACACGCTGTTCCTCAAGTCGCCGCAGGTCGGCAGCACGGTGCGCAGCTTCTTCAACAAGAGCTATATCGAGGGCGATGTCGATTTCATCTTCGGCGACAGTACCGCCTACTTCTACCAGAGCGAAGTGCGCACGCTAGGCGACCGTGGCACCTCCTACACCGCAGCGCCGAACACGCACGTCAAGACCAGGTACGGCTTCGTCTTCGACAATGTGCGCTTCACGCACGAAGGCAAGAAGGATGGCGACTTCTTCCTGCTGCGCCAATGGTTCGCCGGTTCGCGCTGCACGCCGTACGCGCCGCTGCCGGTGGAGGGCTACAGCTGCACCTATGGCGCCGTCAATCTCTACAAGGCGCCCATCGGCACCATCGCGCGCAGTTCGCTGGAAGCGGTCGGCAAGATGGTGGTGCTGAACTCCCACATCGGCGCGCATATCAACCGCCAGCAACCATGGCATGACTGGAACAAGAAAGGCACCATCTCCTATCGTCCGGCGCAGTTCACCTCGGACGACCACTGGAAAAACCTTGTCGCCGCCGGCATCGATCCCGTCAAGGATCTCGGCTACACGCAACCACCTTCACCTGCCGACATCTTCCTCGGTGAATTTAATAATTCGGACGAATAAGGAATACAGCATGATCTTCAATACCCAGCGCCGCAACCTGATGAAAGCCCTGCCAGCGGCAGGCGTCTCGCTCAGTCTTCCCGCGATGGCCGCCACCGCGCCAGATCCATGGCTGCAGGCGCAGGCCATCATCGATCACGTCTCCAGGCCGCTGAAGTTCCGCAAGGAGGATTTCAATATCACCGCCTTCGGCGCCAAGCCGGCCAAGCTGACCAAGGCCAAGGCCTGGATCTCGCATGAAGAGCAGGACGACATCAGCACGCCAGCCCCCGGCTCGTTTGATAACTATGCCGCCATCAAGGCCGCCATCAAGGCCTGCCACGATGCCGGCGGCGGCCGCGTCGTCATCCCTGCGGGTGACTGGTTCGTTGCCGGCCCTATCGTGCTGCTGTCGAACGTACACGTGCACCTGGCGAAGAACGCACATGTGTACTTCTCGCACAACCCGGCCGACTACGCCAAGTATGGCGATATCGACTGCGGCAAGCATGGCAAGCTGACCATCTCGCGCTGGCAGAGCAACGACTGTCTGAACTACTCGCCGATGGTCTACGCCTATGGCCAGAACAATATCGCGCTGACCGGTGAAGACTGGACCGCCACGCTGGACGGCCAGGGCGGCCTGCCGTTCAACGACCAGGGCGACTGCTGGTGGACCTGGAAAGGTAAACAGAAAACGATCAACTCCATCGGCCAGGGCACCACGCCCAACTTCAAGGCTGGCAAGATGTCGGAGAACACGGTCAATCCACTGAATGCGGTGTCCTTGTCGACCGTGGCGCCGGCGCTGACGGAAGCGGAACGCATCCTGATCCAGGGCGAAGGTGATCGCTGGCGCTCGGACGCGCAGTACCTGCCGGCGCTGTCGGAAGCCGGCGTGGCGCTGTCCAGGCGCGTGTTCGGCGTCGGGCACTACCTGCGCCCGCCGATGATCCAGATTATCGGCTGCACCAATGTGCTGCTGGAAGGCTACCATGTGATCCAGACGCCATTCTGGATGCACCACCCGGTCCACTGCCGCAACATCGTCATCCGCAACGTGCATGCGCACAGCCATGGCCCGAACAGCGACGGCTTCGATCCGGAAGCCTGCGACCACGTGCTGGTGGAAGGCTGCACCTTCGATACCGGCGACGACTGCATCGCCATCAAGGCCGGCAAGGATCTGGACACGCAGTACGGTCCATCGCAGAACATCGTCATCCAGAACTGCATCATGCACAGTGGTCACGGCGGCGTGACGCTGGGCAGCGAGATGGCCGGCGGCATCCAGAACGTGTTCGCGCAAAAGCTGGTGTTTGAAAACGCCAACTGGAAAACCAACCCGCTGAACACCGCGATCCGCATGAAGACCAACCTGAATCGTGGCGGCTATCTGCGCAACTTCTACGTCCGCGATTGCACCGTGCCGAATGGCGTGCAAACCTCGCCGTCGTTCTACGCATCGTTGCCAGGTTCGCCGATCCAGTCGAAGACCGTGGCGACCGCCGCTGGCGCCATCGTCACCTTCGATTGCGACTACACGCCGATCAGCGACAATGTGCGTACCCGCCCACCGGTGGTCAGCAACATCCAGATCTCCAACATCAAGACTGGCAATGTGAAGACCAAGGATGGCAAGCTGGCCTCCTGCTATCAGGCGATCGTGATTCTCGGCCCGGTGGCATCGGACTACAACGGCGCGGGACCGATGCCGCCGGTGGTGCCGGTCACCGATGTGACCATCACCGACTGCGATTTCGGCACGCCGGTGAACACAGCGGCGCCATGGTTCCTCTACAACGTCAAAGGCCTGACGCTGAAGAATGTGACCATCGGTGACAAGGTACATAACACCACGCTGTCGGCCTGAGGAGAGCCACGATGAGCGCGCGCCTGCTGTACACCGCCATCCTCGCCGCCGGCATCGTGGCGGTGGCGCCAGCGGGCGCAGCGCCCGCCGTTGCCAGCGTGCTGCCAGCCGACGGCGCGCAGCAGGTCAATCCTGATACGCAGCTGGTGCTGCGTTTCGACCAGCCGCCAGTGCTGGGCAAGTCTGGCCTGATTCGTATCTACGATGCGGTCAGTGGGCAGCTGGTGGATACGCTGAATCTCAGTATTCCAGCGGGACCGACGGAGCGCACAAGGCTGCCGCAGGCGCCGTATCTGGCAACGCCTTATGTGTACGCCAACGGTCCGCGCGCGACCAACGCCAATACCAGGGCTGGCACGCCTTCCGCCGGCGCCGAGCCGGGCGATACGCGCTACCAGCTGACCATCATCGGCGGCTTTACTGACGGCTTCCATTTTCATCCGGTGATTGTGCGCGACAAGCGCGCGACGATTTATCCTCACCATAACCTGCTGGAATACGGCAAGCGCTATCGGGTGCAGGTCGATGCAGCGGTGTTTGGCGAGGCATTGCAGTGGCAGTTCAGCACCAAGCCACGCGGGCCGCGCGCCGATGCGGAGCGCGTGGTGGTCAGCGCTGACGGCAGCGCCGATTTCAGCACCGTGCAAGGTGCGCTGGATTATGTGCCGGACCATCCGGCAAAGCGCGTGACCATCTTCGTGCGCAACGGCGATTATGAGGAGCTGGTCTACTTCCGCAACAAGTCCAACATCACGGTACAGGGCGAGCAACGCGACAAGGTGCGCATTCACTATGCGAACAATGAGGTCTTCAATCCGCATCCGCCCACCATCAGCACCAACGAGGCGCTGGGCACGTTCCCGTCACGCCGCGCGGCGTTTGCGGCGGATAACGTCAACCGCGTGCACCTGCGCGACCTGACGCTGGAGACGACGCTGAAAGGTCAGGCCGAGGGCTTGCTGATCACTGGGTCGGAGAACATCGTCGCCAACACCACCATCATCGGCTCGGGCGATGCCTTGCAGGTGAACGGCAGCACCTACCTGCCGGACGTGAAGATCGTCGGCGATGGCGACACCATCCTCGGGCGTGGGCCTGCGTTCTTCGAGCGTTGCGACATCCAGTCGAAGCATGCGTTCATGTGGATACGGAATACGGCGGCCAACCACGGCAATGTGTTCCTGAACTGCCGCTTCACCACGCTGGATGGCGGGCAGACCGAGCTTGCGCGTTCGCCCGTCAACAAGGGCAAGCCGTATCCCCATGCGGAGGCGGTGCTGATTAACGCCACGCTCAGCGGCATCAGTCCCGCCGGCTGGGGACAGATCGACGGCGATACTTCGCAGCTGCGCTTCTGGGAATTCAACAGCCGCAATGTGGATGGCACGCCAGTGGATGTCAGCCGGCGCCACCCAGCTTCGCGCCAGTTGAGCATGGAGCGGGATGCGCCGACCATCCGCAACTACAGCGATCCTGTCTGGGTACTCGGCGACTGGGTGCGTGGCTACCGCGCAGCCGCAGGCGGAAGCCGTTAGCCTATACTGGCCTCGGCCACATCAAGAGGCATCGGCCCCGACAGCTACGAAGCATTCAGCGAAATGTACCTCAACGACAAATGGATCACGCAATTCAAGATGACGTTGAAGAAGCAATAGTCACTTTTTGATACCATTGGTGAAGTAAAAGGAAATGACTAACGTCGCCATCGGTAACGCTCCAATTTTAATGATCTCAAATAGTGACGCAAGCGCTTTATTTTCCGGATAGCAGGCGTACCCTGCCATGATCGCGGAGCTAATGATTGCCAGACCAAACATGATCTGCTTTGCAAAAATCAAGCGATCTCCTTCGTTAATCGCAACGCTTGCATCACGTTGAAATATATCGTCAAGAAAATCGACGCTCGTTTTCTCCGGAGCCACCATTACGCC
>Ga0308157_10010234_pt1 | contig 10217 bp, 5 predicted proteins | sample PhyBR1_FD_201035 | JGI IMG/M metagenome (GOLD analysis project Ga0308157, IMG submission 201035) | Phyllosphere microbial communities from UC Gill Tract Community Farm, Albany, California, United States - DLSLB.R1 | ecosystem: Host-associated > Plants > Phyllosphere > Unclassified | place: USA... | reverse complement strand
GGCATCGTAAGTGTTTTGTGTACCGTTTAACCTAAAAGACACAGAGCCGTTCTTTAAACGACGCAAAGCCGAGAATTCTCCAAAAAGTGATGGGGTTACGTTTTTCTGATTAAAATACTGTTCGCCATCATTCAACTTTCCATCTTTATCAAAATTAGAGTTGAAATTACGAGTATTGATATTTCTGGTTTGGTTGAGGATTACGTTTGGCCTAACCGTAATATCTGTTAAAGAATCTGGGTGGTACTCTAACTTAAAGTTAAACCGGTGCGCTTGGTTATTTGAATTTCTGTTAGATATTTCGTCGGTACGCAAGACATCATCTTGGTTAATGTCTTGTATGTTAGAAAACCTAGTGCCAATACCGTTAGAGAAATAGGTGAAGTAACTGCTGCTGATGGCCAACTTATTGTTCTTGCCCCAGCTGTTGCTGTAGTTTAAACCACCACTATGCGTAGTAACATCGCCGATGGCATTGTTATCAAACACGCCAGAGCCGCCAATAGTGGTACGGCCATTATTTACATTGATAGAAAAACCACCACCCGCTGGTGGGGCAAAAATATTACCGATGTTTCCGCCAGTAAAACTATTTAGGTCTTCAAACTGGAAGCTGGCATTACTTACGTTGTTGCTCATTCCTAAAACAGCAAACTGCAAGTTTTTATTGAAATGGTTGGCACTTAAATAGCTGTTATATTTTTCGGTTGTACCGCCCGACAAGTTTGCATTGCCAAACCAGCCGTTCTTTTTATCTTCCTTAATTGTTAAATTGAGCACCTTTTCGCGTTGTCCGTCGTCTATACCGGTAGCTTTTGCTTCTAGCGTTTTACTGTCTACCACTTGCACTTTCGCAATGGCATCTGCCGGAAGATTTTTTGTAGCCGTTTTTGGATCAGTACCGAAGAAATCTTTACCATCTACCGTTAGTCGGGTAACTTTTTGCCCTTGCACTAAAATGTTTCCATCTTTGTCTACTTCTACGCCTGGCAATTTTTTAAGCAACTCTTCTACCGCTGCATTGGGTTGGGTTTTAAATGCTGTGGCATTATACTCTATGGTATCGGGTTTAATTTTAACATTGGCCTGCTGCCCAGTAATATTAATCTCCTTTAAGGCTAGGGCATCTTCGGTCATTTTTAATATACCCAAGTCAAGATCTGCAGTTATTTCTACAGGTTTTAAAATTGGTTTATAGCCTAAGGCTGATATTTTTAACAGGTAGACCCCTGGTTTTAAATCTTTCAGTAAAAACTGACCGTCGGTATTAGTTAATGCGCCACTACGTTTTGTAGAGTCTAATTTTTCTGTTAATAAAACAGCAGCGTAAGTTATAGGTTCTTTACTTAGCTCGGCATTTACTTTACCACGAAGCTGATGACTTTGTGCGAAGAGTTTCGTAGATAATAGGCAGCAGAGAATTAAAAATAAACTTGGTTTCATGAATGTTTTTTTGGTTTGTAAAATAGTTTGTGATAAACCGCTAAACATAAGACGCAAGATGATTTTAAATGTGACAACTTTTTAGGATTTTTTTTTAAAATTTTAAGGAGCTGTTTAAATTTCAATCTTAGGCGGGTGAGGACACCCACCTATTAGCGATGCGCTAGAGTTTGGTGTGGTTACCATAAGTTTTCGGAAGATGAGCATGTGTTTTAGCATGATAGATTGCTTCGTCGTCACTCCTCGCAATGACGAAAACAGAAGCATTATTGCGAACCGAAGCATTTGGGCAAACCCAAGGAGTGAAGCAATGTGTCAAGTCTCAATTCTTCCAAACACCTGTACTGTCCTCACCAAACCCTGGTTACAAAGCTTAATTTTTTGTGTTAGAGATTTAATTTAAACACAAAGGGACAAAGACAGCAACGCGTGACATGAGCAAATCTTCAAATTTTGAGCGCTAGGCAAATTAGCTGTGTTTTGAGCACAAGCTTTTGTTTTTAGACCTGATTGTACGAAAAGCCCGTAAACGAATGTAATGAGTGCGGACTTGGAGGGAAAGCAGGACTGATTTAAAATAGTTGCACTACAATTGCTCTTCAAATAAAAAATCCCGTAAAGTTAAACTCCACGGGATTTATATAGCTGTTTAAACTAGCTTAGTTGCCAGTCCATCTGTTGTTTGCGGTATTGCTATCTGGCAATACTTGTTCTGGATCTAAAACTACCTCCACCACTTCTTCTGTGGTTGGATATCTTACTTCCCAACTTGTATTTTTCATCCAAACATCTGCTGCTATTTTAATGATATTTGTTTTGCCGCTTTTTGTCTTGATGCCTAAAATGATTGGCATTGGCATTTTATCCAAATTGTCAACTTTGATGGTATAAGCGGCAATAGCGCCACCATTTTTAACTTCCTTAACTTCGGAAATACCTTGGTCCATTTTCCAGTTGTTTAAGAATAAACTTTTCCAGAACCAGCTTAAATCTTCTCCAGCTGCATTTTCCATGGTGCGGAAAAAGTCGTTAGGTGTTGGGTGTTTGTATGCCCAATTATTGATGTATTGTTTAAAAGCGTAGTCGAAACGGTCTTTGCCTAAAACTTGATCTCTTAAAATGTGTAGGGCCCAACTAGGCTTGTAGTATAAATTGATACCAATGTTTGCTTCGGCCATTCCGTCTGGCATTAGCATCATATTTTCATATTTCGGGTTGCCAATAATAGATTTTCCAATAGCATTCATGTTCATTGGACGTGGTTTGTACTCGCCATTGTTAAATTCAGTGCTCGACAAATCATTGATAAAGGTGTTAAAACCTTCGTCCATCCAACCGAATTTACGTTCGTTAGAACCTACGATCATTGGAAACCAGATATGGCCAAATTCGTGATCGATTACGCCCCATGCTTCCCCTTTTTTAGCTTTCCAACCGCAAAACACGATGCCTGGATACTCCATACCACCTATGTTTGTTGCTACGTTTACCGCCATTGGGTAAGGGTACTCGAACCACATTTTTGAATAATGCTCGATAGATGCTTTTACGTACTCCACGCCTCTACCGTAGCCATCCATACCATTGCTTTCTACAGGGTGCGCCGAAACCGCTAAAGATTTTTTACCGCTTGGCAGGTTGATACGAGCAGCATCTAAAACAAATGCTTTTGAAGAAGACCAAGCCGCATCGCGGGTGTTTGTCATTTTAAACTTCCAAGTTAATTTGTCCTTTGCAGGTCGAGATTTAGCATCTGTAACCTCTGCTTCAGATCTGATGTGAACAGTTTTATCGCTATTTTTAGCTTCGTTCCAGCGTTTAAATTGTTCTGCTGTAAATACTTCTTGTGGGTTTAACAATTCTCCAGAACCCATTACAATATGGCTTGCAGGCACAGTTACGTCAAAAGTAATATCGCCATATTCGCAATAAAACTCGCCAGCGCCCCAATAAGGCAAGGTGTTCCATCCTAGTACGTCGTCATATACACTCATACGAGGGAACCACTGCGCAACTGCAAATATTTCGCCGTTTTTAGTAGTTAAATGTCCTGTTCTATCAGAGCCCAATACCGGAATTTCATAGGTATAATCCATTTTAATTACCACAACATCGCCATTGGCAGCCATTGGTTGGTCTAAACGGATTTGCATGCGTGTATCCTCCACTAGTGAGGTAAACTTTACAGGCTTTGCTTTTTGAGAAACTGCTACGTTTGTAATGTCGTAACCTCCTTTAAAGTTTTCGCCTTGTGCGCCATATCTGCTTTTAGCTGGCGTAATCGCATTTCCACGCGAATTGTCTTTAAAAGAGTTTTGATCTAACTGCAACCATAAATAAGGCAGTTTTTCTGGACTATTATTTTTATAGGTGATAGTAATGGTAGCTTTTACTTTACTAGTGGCTTCATCAAGACTTGCACTAATGTTATAATCTACCCTGTTTTGCCAGTATTTAGGTCCTGGGGCGCCGCTTGCCGAACGATATTCGTTACCGTTTTGCGTATAAAACAAAGGGCTAAATGCGTCTTCGGGTACATATTTTGATACTATTTTTTCTTGAGCAAAGCTGATTTGCGCAAAAAGTACGGTTACTAAAACCGCAAAAGATTTAATTATTGTTTTTTGCATGTTTGATGATTTTAACACTAAGGTAAATTGAAAAGAGATCACTTTCAAAAATGGCACATGAATATTACCATTTAAGGCTTACCTTTTAACTTTGGTAAAGGTGCAAGCTTACGGGCATCGGCTGGCAGCTTTCTCCACTCGTGAAACGTAGTAGCAATATAGTAAGTGTAATTAAATGGCTTTTCTGTCTTCACCTGGTCTACCGTTGGACGATAAAGCCCAATATAATCGTCCAAATCATTTTCTCTGTAGTTCACCAATTTCTGGATCACCGTTTTATTAAAGTTCTTAGAGATTTCTTCGTTAATGTCTGCCGCTTCTTCTAATTCTTGTTCTTTAGCAGCCTGTCTACGCATTTTATTAAAACCTAAACCTAAACGTAGGCCACCCCTATTTTTTGAATAGTTAACCTGTTTATCAACTTCCGCTTCTGGGTTTTTAGTATCTAAATAAGGAGATACTTTGGTGGTGGTTATATTTACCGTATTTAAAGAATTTACCGAAGCACGTAAATAGATATTCTTCGCAAAAAGATTGGTTAAATAAACAGTATCGGTTTGGTAGCCTACCATTGCAAACGAAATTAAATCACCCGCTTTAGCAGGAACGGCAAAACGACCATCTTTATCTGTTACTACAACCGCTTTGGTTGTTAAATTTCTTACAGCAACGTCTTGTAGGGCAATGCTTCTTTTTTCGTTATCAAAAACATTTCCTGTTACATAGCTTTGTGCCCATGTAAAAACGGGAAATAATAATAACCCCAATAAATATAGCTTCTTCAACATTTTCAAATTTAAAGTTCTTGGCCTTCTGTAAATTCCTTTTAACAAAATTTAACAACCTACTATTTAAGCAAAGCTTGATACTCTTCTTCTTTAAAGCCTAACAAAATTGCTTTACCATTAAGCTCTACAATTGGCCTTTTAATTGCGCTAGTATTCGTTAACAGATAGGCAATTGCAGTGCTTTCGGAATTAATTGCAGCTTGCTCTTCCTTTGTTAGTTTTTTAAATGTGAGACCGGCCCGATTAATTACCTTTTCCCAACCAAAAATCTGGAACCATTCCGTTAGCTTTTCTGCAGTTATTCCATCTTTTTTAAAGTTGTGAAATTCATAAGCTAAACCGTTATTTTTTATCCAGTCTTGTGCCTTCTTTACTGTATTACAATTGGGGATGCCGTATAGTTTCATCGATTTTATTTTCATTTAAGTGGCTAAGTTACTAAAAATGGTTATCAGCACCTTTTATATTCGATTTTGTACTCGCTATTTCTTTATTGATTATCTTAGCCATCATTTTATAAAACAGGGTAAACTCTTATGCTCAAACTTTCCTTTAAGCAACAAATACTCACAGGCTTTGGTGTTTCGCTAATTTTCGTTCTAGTTTCTGCAATTGCTTCTTATCTCAGCATTAACTCTTTAAACGAGAGCTATAAGTGGGTATCGCACACGCAAGAAGTTGCTAAAACTGCAGAGCGATTAGAAATTAGACTTTTACATGCTGAAGCTTCTTTAAGAGGTTTTCTTCTCACAGAAAGGGACGATTATAGAGCACCCTATGATGAAAATATAAACGGCATTTTACCAATGGTTGATGACTTGGACGAATTGGTGCAAGATAACCCAGACCAGTTGGTGAAAGTTGATAGCATTAGGATTTATGCCGTTGCTAAAGTTTCTGATATGAGACAAATTGCCGCAAAAGGTAATATTGGAAATTTTGAAGCGGCAAAAAAGCAATTCCTTAATGACAAAGGACGGCTTGACAAAATTAAGTTCTTAAAGTTTTCGGATGACTTAATTGGCCTTGAGTACAAATTATTAGCAGAACGGCAACAAATTAGCTCGAACAAAAGCAATACAACCATTACCATTATCATTCTAACTTCGGTTATAATATTTGCATTGATCTTATTCTTGCTAAGATACATCCGTAAAACGTTTGACCAACAAAAGGAAACAGAGCACCAGATACTTCAGACTAATAAAGAACTGGAAGATCTTTCCATTAAAAACGAACATCATAATTGGCTACTAAGTAGCGAAGCTAAAATAAACGAGGTAATGCGAGGTGATTTTAGCATGGATGAACTTGCCGAAAATGTAATTACAGCAGTCTGCAACTTATTAAATTACCCAGTAGGTGTATTTTACCTGGTAAATCGCTCACAACGTACGTTAAGGGTAAGAGGTACTTTTGCCATACACGAAAAACTTACCGATAGAAAATACAATTTCGGCGAGGGACTTGCCGGACAAGCAGCGCTAGAAAAGCAGATAAAAATCTTCAATCCGGTACCAGAAGGCTATTTAAAAATCAGCTCTGCTTTAGGTAATATTAATCCAGCATATATTTTGTGCTTGCCTATTTTATTCGAAGATAAAGCAATTGCAGTACTCGAAATTGGCATGAACGCTGCACCACAGCAACACCATATTGCATTATTAGAGTTGGTGGCTAAAGACGTAGGTATTGCCGCAAATAGTATGGTGGCCAAAGTTAAGTTGCAAGAATTGTTCGAAAAAACACAGCAACAGGCCGAAGAACTTACTAGCCAACAAGAAGAACTGCGTGTAACCAACGAAGATTTGATGCACAAAACGGAAGAGCTTCAAGCGTCGGAAGAAGAATTAAGGGTGCAGCAAGAAGAGCTACAACAAGCAAATTCTGAACTAGAAGAAAAAGCGCAATTATTAGAAGAAAAAAATCATTCTATTAACCAAGCGAAAGAAGCTATTAGTTTAAAAGCTGAAGAGTTGGCGCTGAGCAGCAAATATAAGTCGGAATTTTTGGCAAATATGAGCCATGAGCTACGCACGCCATTAAATAGTATCCTGATATTAGCCAGAATACTGAAGGAAAACAAGCATGCAAACCTATCTGACGAGCAAATTAAATATGCTGGTGTAATTCACAATGCTGGCACAGATCTTTTAGACCTAATTAATGACATTTTAGACCTCTCGAAAATAGAATCTGGTAATGTAGATTTGATTATAGAGCAAGTTAAACCAAGTTCTATCCAAAATCACACAAAATCTCTGTTTGCCGAAGTTGCGAAGCAGAAAGACATCTCTTTTGATTTCAAATTAAGTGAAGATTTACCGGCAACAATTGCTACCGACCAAACACGTTTGGAGCAAATTATCAAAAACTTACTTTCTAATGCATTTAAGTTCACCAAGGCCAAAGGTATCATCACTGTCGAGGCTGGCATTGCTAAAAAGGAACAAATTAAGTACAATAAAGATTTAATAGAGCAAGAACAAGATCCAATTTATTTCTCTGTTACCGATAACGGCATTGGTATACCTAAAGATAAACTGCAAATTATTTTCGAAGCATTTCAACAAGAAGATGGCTCTACCAGCAGAAAATATGGTGGCACCGGATTAGGACTGTCCATTAGTAGAGAATTGGCTAACTTACTTGGAGGTGAGATACAGTTGACCAGCGAATTAGGAATGGGAAGTACTTTCACGCTATTCGTTCCACAAAACTTAGCAGCTAAAAAGGCTAACAAACCCGTCGAAATTGAAAAACCAACTGTAGCTAAACGTGAAGAACCTGTGGCTCCAACGTTCGACAAAGAACCTTTTCAGCTTAAGAGTGGCGATGGCAACAAGTTGTTAATTGTTGAAGATGATGAAAATTTTGCTGAAATATTAAAGGCTTACGCTATTGAAAAAGGCTTTGAGCCAATATTAGCGCACAGCGGAGATACAGGTTTAGAACTCGCTATTGCTGAACTACCAGACGCCATTGTATTAGATGTAATGCTTCCTGTTATGGATGGATGGACGATCTTGAAGAAATTAAAGGCTAATCCCGCTACACAACATATTCCTATCCACATGATGTCTGCTGGAGATGAAAAAGCTGGCAAGGCTAAGAAAGAGGGTGCTATCGGCTTCCTCAAAAAACCGGTAGATAAAGAAAAACTAGATTACGCTTTCGAGTTGCTTTCGAACCAGTACAAATATGATTTTAACAACGTATTGGTAATTGAAGATCAGATTTTGCAAAGTAACGAGCTTACCGAGCAACTAATTAAGAAAGGAGCAAAAGTTTCTCAAGCCTATACGGGTGCAGAGGCTAGGCAAATGTTAGAAGAAGGTATATTTGACTGCATTATTTTAGATCTTAAGCTGCCAGATATTTCTGGCTTTGATTTACTTGATGAGATAAAATTGAGTCCAGAAACTAAAGATATTCCAGTGATTATTAATACCGCCATGGAGCTCGACAAAGAGAAAATGGCCCATATTATGCGTTACTCGCAAGCAATGGTATTAAAAAGCAACAAGTCTAACGACAGGCTTTTAGATGAAGTAAGCTTGTTCATGAATAAATTACAAAGCGATTCGCCTAAAGAAGAAAGTACTGCAAGAATAACGAAAGCACCAAAAAATTATGCGCCAACAATTGAGAAAGCGCTAAAAGATAAAACCATCCTGATTACGGATGACGACATGCGCAATATTTTTGCATTATCATCAGCGCTGCAAGATTATGAGATAAAAGTAATTATTGCAAATAATGGCGTAGAAGCTTTAGAAAAGCTAGAGGAGCATCAGCAGATAGATCTTGTGTTAATGGATATTATGATGCCTGAAATGGATGGTTACGAGGCCATGCGACAGATACGATCTAAGAGACATTTAGCCCAACTCCCTGTAATTGCCTTAACAGCTAAAGCAATGAAAGCCGATAGAGAAAAATGTATGGAAGCTGGTGCCAGCGACTATATTTCTAAACCGGTAGATATAGATAAATTACTGTCTATGTTAAGAGTGTGGCTTAGTTAATTATTGAAATAAACGAAGGAAGAAGTGATTACAGACGAGCAAGTAGAAGAGATAGTTTTAGTGACCAGAAACATTTATGGCTTCGATTTCGAAGGTTATTCTAGGGCCTCTTTAAAACGCAGGCTAAATAGAATAATGCTCTTGAAAAGATTAGATTTTTTTGACCTCAGAAGCACATTAGTTAATAACGCAGACTTTTTTCACGACTTCTTAAATGAAGTAACTGTGAATGTTACTGAAATGTTTAGAGATCCGAAATTTTTCAAATCGCTGAAAGAAAATGTACTTCCCTACCTTAGTTCTTACCCACACATTAAAGTTTGGAATGCAGGTTGCTCTACTGGCGAAGAATTGTATTCTTTTGCTATACTTTTTGAAGAACTGGGTTTGTACAACCGTAGCTTTTTTTATGGTACAGATATCAACCACAAAGTATTAGAAATAGCAAAAGAAGGCATTTATGACCTACAAAAAGTGAAGCAATACTCAGAAAATTACCACGCTATAGATGGTGGGAAATCTTTATCAAATTATTACACCGCCAAGTATGATGCTGCATCTATTTCAAGACAGTTGAAGAAAAATGTGCTCTTTTCCATGCACAACTTAGTGTCAGACGGAGCGTTTAACGAATTTCAAGTAATTTCCTGTAGAAATGTCCTCATCTACTTTAATCCAGAACTACAAAAAAGTGTAATCAATCTATTTTACAATAGTCTTGCTAACTTTGGCTTTCTATGCTTGGGAGGAAAAGAGACCATTAGAGATAGTCAAATAGCTAAAAGGTTTAAAGCTATTGACAAAAAGAATAACATTTACCAAAAAATCAGCTAATTTCAATACATAAATGAGCAAACTCAACCTTTTAATTGTTGATGATCGGCAAGAGAATATTATCGCCTTAGAAGCCTTATTAAACAGGAACGACATCAATATTATTACGACAACTTCACCTAACGATGCCTTGCGCATTTGCTGGGAGAAAGATATTGCCATTGCTTTAGTGGATGTACAAATGCCAGAAATGAATGGCTTTGAGCTGGTGGAGATCCTAAAAAATAATGTGCGTACACAAGACATCCTCATTATTTTTGTAACCGCTATTTCTACCGAACCAAAGTATGCAATTAAAGGTTTAAGTGCCGGAGCGGTTGATTATTTATATAAGCCATTAGATCCATATATTACTTCTGCTAAGGTAGATTCGTTTATACAATTGGTTAAAACCCAAACAGAAATTAAAACCAAAAATTTACAGCTAGAAAAAATACAAAGCGATTTAATTAAGGCCAAAGAAGAGGCAGAACAAGGAAAAAGAGCGAAAGAAA
>Ga0308157_10010233_pt1 | contig 10217 bp, 8 predicted proteins | sample PhyBR1_FD_201035 | JGI IMG/M metagenome (GOLD analysis project Ga0308157, IMG submission 201035) | Phyllosphere microbial communities from UC Gill Tract Community Farm, Albany, California, United States - DLSLB.R1 | ecosystem: Host-associated > Plants > Phyllosphere > Unclassified | place: USA... | reverse complement strand
GGCCTTGGGGGCCAGCGTGACGGCCGCGCGTTCGCCGGGCGTGCGCGTGGCCGGGCCCGTGGCTTCGCGCACTTCGATCGAATCCAGCGTGGCGGTGGCTGGTTCCTGGGCTCGGGCATGCATCGGGGCGATCAGCGTGATTGCCAGCGCCACGGCGGTGAGCGGGGCGGCGGGCAGACGGCGTGCGGCGGCACGGCGCAGGGAAATGTGCAGGGAGGTCATGGTGGTTCTATGAATGAGCAAAGCAGTCGGGCGCGCAGGCGCATGCCGGCGCCACGCGGCCAATGCGTGGCATCAGGCAATCCAGCGGTGGATAGAGTCAGCCGGTGCGGCGCAAGGCGTGCGCCGCCGTCTTCACGCGCGCGGCGGCCCGCGCGGATCGGCGGCCAGCGCACAGTGGCGCACCGGTATGCCCGCAGACAGCTGCGTGGGCGGCGTCTGGGCTTCGGCATGGACGCGGAGCTTGGGCGGCGTGCCGCCCGGCGCCAGCGGCTGCGCATGGAACAGGCACCAGAGGCAGGCATCGGCCGCGGCCTCGCGCTCGTCATGCTCCGCCTGCAGCGATCCCGGCTGGGCCTGCGCCGCGGCGCTGACCGGCTCGCTCGCATGCTGGGCCTGATGCAGCGGCAACGCCAGCAGCAGACAGGCGATGGCGATGGCAAGCACCCAGCGCAGGGCAGAGGGACTGGGGCGGGGCATCAGGGGCGGCCGGATTCTTTGGGTTGTGATGATATAACATCATGATTATAGCGCCGACAGCAAGGCGGCTTGCCGGCTGACGAGCTTCAGGCGCTGAATGTGCTCCCATGGCTACAGGAAAACCCTAATGAATTGTTCGGCCATTCGCGTTTCTTGACCAACGCCCGGTCCACCGACATATTGGCGACAGGTCCCAGGGCCGCAGCCGGCCAGTCCACCCACTTTGAATCTCTCAAGAGGCACTGACATGACTGCAAGCAGCGAAGAAGGCACGCTTTTTTCCCACGTCAAGGCGGGTGAGAATCCGTGGCGTTCCGACGGATTGAGAGATTTCTTTCTCTATCGGGACCTGGGTGTGGCCGACGCCACCCATGGCCGCGTGATCGCGCATCTGGTCAAGGCCAACAAGCCGCCCGAAGAGGGCACGGGCTGGCACCGCCATCTCGCCGATTTCCAGATCGTGCTGATGACCAAGGGCTGGGCGAAGTTCATGTACGAGGACCAGGTGACCCTGGTCGCGGCCGGCGACTGCGTGCACCAGCGCCCGGGCATACGCCACTTCCTGTTCGACTATTCGCCGGACATGGAGTATCTGGAGATCGTGAGCCCGGCGCTGTTTGGCACCGTGGAGACCGATGCGCCCTGCGAAGTGCCCCAGCCGGCCGCCTGGCCACCCGAAGCCATCGCGGCCGCCGCGGCAGCGGCGCACGCCGACGGCCATCCCTGAGCGCCCGCTGCCGGAGCGCGTTTTTTAGCGGCTAAAGTCGCGCCCGGCGCCACGCCCGCATCGACCAGGCTCTGACCCAGGTCCGCAAGCTGCAGGATGCGGTTGACTTCGGCATTGCGCTTGCCCACCGGCGCCTTGGGCGTGCCCGCGGGCGCGAGCCGGCCGCGGGCCTGGAGTCGACGACCGCGACGTTCTGGCGCATTGGCCCCAAGTCAAACCAGATAATCGGCAGCATGCTTTCCTCCTTCAACAATGCAGCTTGAATCGAATCCCGGCCCGGGTGCCGGCGCATGGGCCGGCGTGGCCGCGGTGCTGGCGTCGCTGGTCGTGCAGAACGTGGGCGCGGCCTTTGCCAAGCAGCTTTTTTCAAGCGTCGGACCGGCGGGCATGACGGCGTTGCGCATCGGCCTGGCCGCCTGCCTGCTGATTGCGCTGCGCCAGGCATGGAAGCGCCCGCCGCGCTACCGGCATCTGCCGGTGCTGCTGGTCTACGGCGTGACGCTGGGGCTGATGAATGCCTTGATCTACCAGGCGTTCGCGCGCATTCCCATCGGCATCGCCATCGCCATCGAGGTGCTGGGGCCGCTGGGGGTGGTGCTGCTGGGCGCCAGGCGCCTGCTGGATCTGGCCTGGCTGGCGGCGGCGGGTTTCGGGCTGTGGCTGCTTTTGCCTACCGGTGGGCCAGCGTCGGCGCTGGACCCGGTGGGCGTCGCTTGCGCCCTGGGCGCGGCCGCCACCTGGGCGCTTTACATTCTATACGGCAAGCGCGCGGCGCATTTTCCCGACCTCGATGCCGTCGCCTGGGGCATGGCGCTGGCGGCCGTCATCACCGTGCCCTTTGGCGCCTGGTCGGCTGGCGCCACGCTGCTGCTGCCGTCGATTCTGGCCATCGGGCTGGTGGTGGCCATTCTCTCCAGTGCCGTGCCTTACACCCTGGAGATGTGGGCGCTGCGCCGGCTGCCGACGCGCCTGTTCGGCGTGCTGGTCGGTGCCGCTCCCGCGGTCGGGGCCGTGGCCGGTGGCATCATCCTGGGCGAGCAATTGTCCGGCGCCCAATGGGCGGCCGTGGCGGCCATTTCGCTGGCGGTCATCGGCAGCACCTTGACGGCGGCCCAGCATGCGTGAGCGCTCGCGCCCCGGCCATTGCCCTAGAATCCATGCCACTGCGGTGCGCGCCAGACGGCGCCGCATTCCCACCCAAGTGCCTTGCCCCCGGCCGAGGCCGCATGTGACGGACTGCCAACAAGCCCGCACATGTCTTCGCACAACCGCTCGTGCGCCTGTCGCGTGCAGACACGAGTTCCCCAGGCGTGGCGCCCCAGGCCGCCCAGAACCCCATTCCCATGCCCACTTCCAAGAAGACAACCAAGCGCATCGTCATCGGCCTGGTGCTGATCGCGGCGGCTGCCGCATTCGCGAAATGGCAGTTCTTTCCCGCCAAGCCGCCGAGCAACTTCATCACCGCGGCCGCCGTCACGGGTGACCTCGAGGACACGGTGCTGGCCAGCGGCACGCTGCAGGCCTTCAAGCAGGTCAGCGTGGGCGCGCAGGTGTCGGGCCAGATCAAGTCGCTGAAGGTGGCGCTGGGCGACAACGTCAAGCAAGGGCAACTGATTGCCGAGATCGACTCGCTGACGCAGCAGAACACGGTGCGCAATGCCGAGGCCGCGCTGACCACGGCGCGCGCCAATCTGCGCGCGCGCCAGGCCTCGCTGTCGCAGGTGGAGCAGGCCTTCCGGCGCCAGCAGCAACTGCGCGCGGCCGACGCCGGCCCGCAGGCCGATCTGGAAAGCGCCGAGGCCACCTACCGTGCCACGCTGGCGGAAATCGACGCGCTGCAGGCGCAGATGCGCCAGGCGGAAATCGCCGCCGACACCGCCAAGCTCAACCTGGGCTATACGCGCATCGTCGCGCCCATGGACGGCCAGGTCGTGGCGCTCGTCACCCAGGAAGGCCAGACCGTCAACGCCAACCAGGCGGCGCCGACCATCATCAAGCTCGCCAAGGTGGACTCCATGACCGTCAAGGCGCAGATCTCCGAGGCCGATGTGACGCGCGTCCAGCCCGGGCAGAAGGTGTCGTTCACCATCCTGGGCGAGCCCAACCAGCGCTACCAGGCGACGCTGCGCGCGGTCGAACCCGCGCCGGATTCGATCCTGACGGAAACCACGGCGGCCAGCACCGCGGCCAGCACCGCCGCGGCCACGGCCATCTATTACAACGGCCTGTTCGACGTGCCCAACCCCGACGGCAAGCTGCGCATCTCGATGACGGCCCAGGTGTATATCGTGCGCGCCGAGGCCAAGGGCGTGGTCACGATTCCCTCGGCGGCGCTGGGCGCGCGCAACGCCGACGGCACGGTCGCGGTGCGCGTGCTCGATGCCGCGGGCAGCGCCCAGCCGCGCGCAGTCAAGGTCGGACTCAACAACAATGTCACGGCCGAGATCACCGCAGGCCTGGCCGCGGGCGAGCAGGTGGTGCTGGGCGACGGCGCCGCGGCGCCGGCCAAGAGCGGCATGCGCGGCGGCCCGCCACCGCAATGACGGGAACGCACGCCATGCAAGTTGACGTGAATTCCCCCGCTGCGGGCCGGCCGCTGCTGGAAATCAGCGGCGTCACGCGCGAGTTTCCCGCGGGCGACCAGGTGCTCGCGGTGCTCAAGAACATCGACCTGTCCATCCACTCGGGCGAGATGGTGGCCATCGTCGGCCAGTCCGGCTCGGGCAAGTCCACGCTGATGAACATCCTCGGCTGCCTGGACACGGCCACGCGCGGCAGCTACCGCGTCGCCGGGCGCGAAACCGGCCAGCTCACGCCCGACGAACTCGCCGAGCTGCGGCGCGAACATTTCGGCTTCATCTTCCAGCGCTACCACCTGCTGTCCGATCTCACGGCGCAAGGCAATGTCGAGGTGCCGGCCGTGTATGCGGGCCGCACGCGCGCCCAGCGCCATGCGCGTTCAAGCGCGCTGCTCGCGCGCCTTGGCCTGGCCGAGCGCATGCACCATACGCCGGGCAAGCTCTCGGGCGGGCAGCAGCAGCGCGTATCGATTGCGCGCGCGCTGATGAATGGCGGGCGCGTGATCCTGGCCGACGAACCCACGGGCGCGCTGGACACGCATTCGGGCGCCGAGGTCATGAAGATCCTGGGCGAGCTGCATGCCGAGGGCCATACGGTCATCATCGTCACGCACGACATGGGCGTGGCCGCGCATGCCGAGCGCGTGATCGAGATCCGCGACGGCGTGATCGTCGGCGATACGCGGCGCGAGGCCGCGCCTGCGCCGGCGTCGCGGGCCAAGGAGGTGCCGGCCGCCGCGCCCACGGGGCTGGCGGCGCGCGTGTCGGCGTTTGGCGACCGTTTCCGCGAAGCCTTCCACATGGCGTTGCTGGCCATGAACGCCCACCGGCTGCGCACCTTTCTGACGATGCTGGGCATCATCATCGGCATTGCCTCGGTGGTGTCGGTGGTGGCGCTGGGCTCGGGCGCGCAGAAGAAAGTGCTTGAAGACATCAGCGCCATAGGCACCAACACCATCGAAGTATTCTCGGGCGCGGGCTTTGGCGATGTGCGCGCGGCCGCGGTGCGCACCCTGGTGCCAAGCGACGCCGACGCGCTCGCCGCCCAGCCCTATGTCGACAGCGTCACGCCCAACGTCAGCACGGCAACGCGCTTTCGCTGGCGCAATGTGGAGCTGACGGGCACGGTGAACGGCGTGGGCGAGCAGTACTTCCGCGTCAAGGGCGTGAAGTTCGCGCAGGGCGTGGCCTTCGAGCAGGCGGCGGTGCAGGAGCTGCAGCAGGTCGCGGTGATCGACGACAACACGCGCGCCAAGCTGTTTCCGAATCTGGCGAACCCCGTGGGCGAGGTGCTGCTGCTGGGCAGCGTGCCGGTGCGCGTGATCGGCGTGGTCGCCAAGAACGAGAATGCCTTCGGCAATTCCGAGGCGCTCAATGTCTGGGTGCCCTACACCACGGCCATGGGCCGCATCGTGGGACAGAACTACCTGCGCAGCATCACCGTGCGCGTGTCCGACAGCGCGCCCATGGCCGCGGCCGAGCAGGGCATCCACCAGCTGCTCAAGACGCGCCACGGCCGCGAGGACTTCTATGTGCTCAACACCGACAGCATCCGCCAGACCATAGAGAACACCACGCGCACGCTGACGCTGTTGATCGCCTCGATCGCGGTGATCTCGCTGATGGTCGGCGGCATAGGCGTGATGAACATCATGCTGGTGTCGGTGACCGAGCGCACGCGCGAGATCGGCGTGCGCATGGCCGTGGGCGCGCGCCAGGGCGACATACAGCAGCAGTTCCTGATCGAGGCGGTGCTGGTGTGCCTGATCGGCGGCGCGCTGGGCATTGGCATCGCCGTGGGCCTGGGCGCGCTGATCATGCATTTCGTGCCGGTCGTGCCGCTGGCGTTCTCCACCAGCTCCATGGTCTGGGCATTTGCCTGTTCCACGCTGATCGGCGTGGTGTTCGGCTTCCTGCCGGCGCGCAGCGCGGCCCGCCTCAACCCCATAGACGCGCTGGCGCGCGAGTGACAAGCGATGACCCAGAACCGAATTCCCGCAATGACACCTCTGGTGCTGGCGCTGCTGCTCGCGGGCTGTGCCGGCACGCGCTCCGACTACCAGACGCCCGCGGTTGCCCTGCCCGCCGCCTGGCAGCAGGCGGTGGCGCCCGCCCAGGCCGCCGAGCTGCCAGAGCGCTGGTGGCGCCAGTTCAACGACCCCGCGCTGGACCAGCTGATCGAGACGGCGCTCACGCGCAACAACGACCTCGCGGCCGCGGCCTGGCGCGTGCGCCAGGCGCAGCTGCAGGCCGGCATTGCCGCGACCTCGCTCGCGCCCACCCTGGGCGCCAGCGTCAGCAGCAATGCCTCGCGCCGGCTCGACGGCGATGGCAACGCCACTGTGCGCAGCAGCGGCGCCACGCTGTCGGCCAGCTATGAGGTGGATCTGTGGGGCCGCGTGGCGCGCACCCGCGATGCGGCCGAATGGGCGGCGCGCGCCACGCAGCAGGACCTCGAAGCCGCGGCCCAGGCGCTGGCCGGCACGGCCGCCGGGCTGTACTGGCAACTGGCCTATGTGCAGCAGCGCCTGGACAGCGGCGGCGACAGCCTGGCCTATGCGCTGCGCACCCAGGAGCTGGTGCGCGTGCAGTACGCGGCCGGCGCGGTCTCGGCGCTGGAGCTGCGCGAGGCCGAGCAGACCGTCGCCAGCCAGCGCGCCGTGCTGGCGCAGCTCGAACAGCTGCGCGTGGAAACGCGCAATGCGCTGGCGCTGCTGATGGATGGGCCGCCGGGCGTCGCCACGCCGGGCGTCGCCACGCCGGGCGTCGCTACGCCGGGCGTCGCTACGCCGGGCGATGAAGCGCTGGCGCAACTGCTGCCACAAACGCCCACACGCCTGCCCGAGACCGCGCTGCCGCTGGTGGCCGCGGGCGTGCCGGCCGAGCTGCTGGCGCGCCGCCCCGACCTGCGCGCGGCCGAAGCCCGGCTGCGCAATGTGCTGGCCAGCGGCGATGCGACGCGCGCCAGCTACTACCCGGCGCTGACGCTCACCGGCCAGCTGGGCACGTCGAGCAGCGCGCTGCTGAGCCTGCTGTCCAATCCCGTGGCCGCGCTGGGCGCGGGCTTGAGCCTGCCGTTCCTGCGCGCGCGCGAGATGCAGCTGTCGGGTGAACTTGCCAGCGCGCAGTATGCCGAAGCGGTCACCAACTTCCGCCAGACGCTGTACACCGCCTTGGCCGATGTCGAGAATGCGCTGTCGGCGCGCACACAGCTGGCCGTGCAGGGTGAGCAACTGGCGCTGCAGCTGGCCGCGGCGCGCGAAGCCGAGCGGCTGTACGAAGTGCGCTACCGCACCGGCGCCGCGGCGCTGCGCCTGTGGCTCGATGCGCAGGAGCGCCGCCGCAGCGCGGAACTGGCGCAGCAGCAAAACCGGCTCGACCAGCGCAATGCGCTGGCCACGCTGTACCGGGTACTGGGCGGCGGCGTACCGGCAGTGGGGCTGGCGGCGGTTCAGTAGCCGTCGCTGCGCCGGGGTGCTGGACCCCAGCCGCTCAGAGTTCAGGCATGTTGACGAGGTAGCCGCGTGCGGCCTGGAGGTCGGGCTCGACGCCCAAGCCTGGCGCTTCGTCCAGCACCACCGCGCCTGCGTGCAGCGTGAACGCCGGCGCTGCCAGCAGCTCCCGCAGCGGGTTGGGATTGGCGTCGACCTCGACGTAGCCCGGGCCGCCCACCGCCGCCTTCAGATGCAAGGAGGCGGTGAGGCCTATGCCGCCGCCCAGCCAGTGCGGGCAGAACAGCTTGTTCTCGCGCAGCGCGCGCTGCCCCACTTCGAAGCAGCCGGTGATACCGCCCCATTTGCCCAGGTCGGGCTGCAACACCGCCAGCGCCGGGCTGTCGATGAAGGCGCTGAACTGTGGCATTCCTGCAAGGTTCTCGCCGCCCGCCAGCGCCAGCGGCTGCTCGCGCGCCAGGCGTTCCCAGTCGGCCAGGGCGGTATCGGCCCGCACCGGCTCTTCGAGCCACCCCAGTCCATGATGCGCCATCGCCCGGCCCGCGGCCAGCGCCTGGTCCAGCGTCCAGGCCTGGTTGGCATCGACCATGAAAGGAGTCTGCGGGCCTATGACCTCGCGCACGGCGCGCAGATTGGCTTCGTCGCGCGCCGCGCCAAAGCCCACCTTCAGCTTGAACGCGCGATAGCCCTCGTCCAGCTTGCGGGCGGCTAGCTGCTCGGGCGCGGTGGGGTTGAGCCCCGATGCGTAGACCGGAATCGGCTCCGAAGCGTCGCCTTCGCGCCCGCAAATGAAGCGCCACAGCGGCTGCCCGGCCCGGCGCGCCAGCATGTCCCAGAGGGCGACATCGAGGCCGGCGACGATCTGCTGCAGCGTGCCCGGCTCGCCGCACTGGAGGGCCAGCACCGCGAAGGCTTGCGTGAGCGCCGCAAAGCAGCGCTGCGGGCTGTCCCAGGCCTTGCCTTCGATCAGCGGCCGCAGGTAGTAGGCCGCCATGCGCGCGCGGTGCTCGGCGCCGACCACCGGAAAATTGCACCAGACTTCGCCCCAGCCCGAGACGCCCTGGGCATCGGTCACGCGCAGCAGCACCGCCGGCCGGTCGCGCATGATGCCGAACGAGGTTTGCACCGGCGGATCGGCGGGGGCTCTGAAGACAAAGACGTCCAGGCGTTGCACTTCAAATGCGCGGCGCAGGTCGGTGGGGTTCATGCGGTCAGTCCTTTGGGATGTCTGGGAGAAGAGGGCAGGCCTTGTGTATCACAGCACTGCGCGGTAGGCCGACCACAGCAGGCTCAGCCCCGACGTCAGCAACAGCGCGGCCACGATGCGCCGCAGCGTCGTCGCCGGCACGGCGAGGGGAAAGCGGATCTGCAGGCGGGTGACGCCATAGACCACCGGCACGGCGCAGGCCGCGAGCAGCAGCGCATGGGCACTGAACTGGCCGCTGGGCACGATCAGCAGCAGGCGCAGCAGCGCATTGCAGGCAAACACCAGCAGCAGGGCACGGCGCACCTCCTGCCTTTGCAATGGCTGCCGGTACAGGTGATAGACCAACGGCGGCCCCGAGCTGGAAAACAGGCCACCCAGAACGCCGGAAAGCAGGCCTATGCCGGCAAACGAAGAAGCGCCCGAAAGCTGCTCGCGAGTACGCGCCTGCAGCAGCAGCAGCACGGCGCAGGCCGTGATCGACAATCCCAGCAGTCCGCGCAGCCCCGCGACGGCGTTGCCGCTGAGCCAGCCCAGCAGCAGCACGCCCACGGTAACGCCCACGAAACTGCCCAGCAAGGTCGGCCGCATCAGCCGCCACGGCGGCGCGCTGCGCTCGGCGCGGAACGACACCCAGGCATTGACCAGCGTGAGTACCATCGCCGCATTCGCGGCGTCGGCCACCGACGCCACATGGAAGCTGGCCGTGAGCCCCAGAAGAATGAGTCCGAACGCGAAGCCGGTCAGGTTCTGCGCGAACGTGGCGAGCGCCACGCAGGCCACGAAAGCCGCCAAGGAGGCGAACGATGCGTCCGCGAGAAAGCCCAATGCCTGCATTCGCCGCCCAGATCCTACTGCTTGTCGGCCAGGCCGAGGGTCTTGATCAGCTGTGTGTAGCGCGCCTGCTCGGCCTTGACGAAGGTGCGGTAGTCGGCGCCGTTGCGCCACACCAGCGGCGTATTCACCTGCTCGGCCTTCTGCTGGTAGCCGACCGAGTGCGCGGCCTTGTCACAGGCGGCTTCGAGCTTTTGCCGCACCGCTGCGGGCAGGCCCTTGGGCGCGATGAAGCCGCCCCAGACCGAAGCCTGCAGGGGAAAGCCGGCCTCGGCGGAAGTGGGCACGTCTGGGTAGGCGGCCAGGCGCTCCTTGGCCAGCACCGCCAGGCCGCGCAGCTTGTACTGCGTGGAGATGGTCGGCGTTTCGGTGAACAGCGCGATCTGCTGGCCGAGCAGGCCGGTGATCATTTCGCCGGAGCTCTTGTAGGGCACATGCAGGCCTTCGGTCTTGGCCTGGTCCATCAGCATCGCCATCGACAGATGCAGCACGGTGCCGGTGCCCGACGAGCCATAGGTCAGCTGTCCGGGCTTGGCCTTGGCCGCGCCGATCACATCGCCGAGTTGCTTGAACGGTGAGTCGGGCTTGACCATCAGCATCAGCGGCACGTCATAGGTGCCGCACAGGTGCTCGAAGTTATCAGGGTTGTAGCCGGTGTTGCGCAGCGCAGGCTGCAGAATTTCCGGGCCTATCACCGACAGGCCTATGGTGTAGCCGTCAGG
>Ga0308157_10010228_pt1 | contig 10220 bp, 11 predicted proteins | sample PhyBR1_FD_201035 | JGI IMG/M metagenome (GOLD analysis project Ga0308157, IMG submission 201035) | Phyllosphere microbial communities from UC Gill Tract Community Farm, Albany, California, United States - DLSLB.R1 | ecosystem: Host-associated > Plants > Phyllosphere > Unclassified | place: USA... | reverse complement strand
CGGCGCGGCTGCGGCGCGCTGGCAGGCGGTCAGCTGGCGGTCACGACCAACTGGTTGTTGACCGACGTCACCCCGCTCACGGCCTTGGCAATGGTTTCTGCGCGCTCACGGGCGACGGTGGAAGGAGCCGGGCCGTTCAAGGTCACGCGGCCGTTGACGGTGTCGACGTTGATCTTGGCGGCGCTCAGATCGGGATCCTTGGCCAGGCTCGCATTGATCTGCGCGGTGATGCCTGCATCGTCGAGGAAGACCATCCCCTTGCCGGCCGCATCCTTGACGGAAGATTCTGCATTCGCTGCGTTTTGCTCCACCTTGGTTTCGGCGTTCTGCATCGCGCTTTCCGCCTTGGCCCGGGCGTCGGCCGCTGCCTGCTCGGTTTTTTCGACGGCAGAGTCCAGGCGCTGGCCCACGGTGGGCTCCTCCTTCTTGCCGCAGGCCGACAGGCCCAGGGCCAGGGCGCTCACGGCCAGGATGGTGGCGATACGGTGGGAGGGACGCTGGGAAATCTTCAGGTTGTTCATGCGGAAACTCCTTGCGGTTGATACATGGCGTGAATGTAATCGCTGTTGGAGCCACCGGGGGTCGGACGCCGCCGAAGCGCCTGTAGGACGGTACCGGTACGGTCCCGGCGGCGCGGGCCATGTCCACCGGGCAGGCGCGACAATGGATGCATGCTTGCTTTTTCCTCGCTGACCCGCTGGCTCCCGTTTCTTTCCTGGCCCCGGCCCGACCGCGCCCTGCTCAAGGGGGAGTTCTGGGCCGGCATGACGGTGGGTCTGATGCTGGTGCCGCAGGGGGTCGCCTATGCGGCCCTGGCCGGCATGCCGCTCGTGACGGGCATCTACGCCTCGCTGATTCCCGCCCTGGTGGCGGTGCTGTTCAGTGCGTCCACCCGCCTGGGTGTGGGTCCCACGGCACTCACCAGCCTGCTGATCGGCGCGTCGCTCACGGGCCTGGCCGAGCCGGGCAGCGCGCAATGGGTGGCCATGGCGGCATGGATCGCCCTGATGTCCGGGGTGCTGCAGCTGGTGATGGGCATCGCGCGTTTTGGCTGGCTTCTGAACCTGGTGACGTCCCCCGTGCTCAGTGGCTTCACGCAGGCGGCGGCCCTGTTGATCCTGGGCTCCCAACTCGCGGCGCTCACCGGCCTGCGGTCGGACTGGGGCGCGCTGCTGTCCACGCCCTCGCCCGGCCTGTTTGACCTCGCCGCGGCCGCTTTTGGCCTCGCAAGCCTGGCATTGCTGACCCTGGCGCGCCGCTGGCGGCCCCAGTTTCCCGCCGCCATCGTCGTGGTGGGGGCTGCAGGCGCACTGAGCTGGGCGCTGGGCTATGCGGACACTGGCGGCGCCGTGGTGGGATCGCTGCCTTCGGGGCTGCCCGCCCCCTACTGGCCCGGCGCCCTCCCCTGGTCGGGATTCGCCGCCCTGGTGATGCCGGTGCTGGTGGTCACGCTGGTGAGCTTTCTCGAAACCGCGTCCAGCGCCAAGGTGGAAAGCCAGCGCTCGGGCGAGCGCTGGAACGAAAACCAGGATCTGATCGGCCAGGGCCTGGCCAAGATCAGCAGCGGGCTGTGCGGCAGCTTCGCCACCAGCGCCTCGTTCTCGCGCTCGGCCATCAACCTGTACGCCGGCGCCAGGAGCGGCTGGGCCACTGTCTTTGCCATCGCGCTGGTGCTGGTGGTGCTGCTCTGGCTCACGCCGGCGCTCTACCACGTGCCGCAGTCGGTGCTGGCGGCCGTGGTGGTGACCGCGGTGACCAGCCTCATCAAGCCTGGCACGCTGCTGCGCCTGTGGCGGGTATCGCGGGTGGAGGCGGTGATCGGCGGCGTCACCTTCGCGCTGACGCTCGCCACGGCGCCCCGGATGTACTGGGGCGTGCTGGTAGGCCTGCTGATGAACCTGAGCCACTTCCTGTACCAGCGGCTGCATCCCCGCATCATCGAGGTGGGCCTGCACCCGGACGGCAGCCTGCGCGACCGGCACTTGTGGCACCTTCCCGCGCTGGCCCCCCGGCTGCTGGCGCTGCGCATGGATGCGGAACTCGATTTCGCCTCCGCCAGCGCGCTGGAGCGCCGCGTCACCGAACATCTGGCGGCCCACCCCGAGGTGATGCACGTGTGCCTGCTGGCCCAGCCCATCAACCGCATCGACGTGACGGGCGTGGAGACCTTCGCCCACCTGCTGGCCCTGCTGCGGTCCCGTGGCGGCACGCTGCACCTGAGCGGCCTCAAGCTGCCCGTGGAGCGGGTGCTGCGCCAGGCGGGCCTGCTGGACGCCGGTGCCGGCCTGGCGATGTACCGCACCGATGCCGAGGCATTGATGGCGCTGCAACTGCTGCCACCCTCGCCATGGGCCCCTTCCACGGCCCCCGCCCAGGGATAGTTTCTCGGGTTTCACCTGGACACAGGGCTGGCCCTCTTTTTGCTGACGCGCTGGTACACTTCATAAACTCTCTTTGCTCCATTTGTGTCTGACTCTGCGGCCTCTTACCTTGTAGATCTGCGCGACCTTCGCCTGGATACTGCGCACGCGCTGGTGGCTCAGGCCAGCGGCAGCGAAGCTGCATTGCACCGCGAGGTGCCTTCGCGCTACCTGCAGGGCCTGATCGACGGCCTGTGCGAACTGTCCCTCAAGGACCCGCTCACCGGCCTGGCCAATCGCCGGCATTTCCGTGCGGTGCTCGAGCGCGAAATCGACCGCGTCACGCGCTCCGGCGAGGCCGCGCTGCTGCTCATGCTCGATATCGACCACTTCAAGAAGGTGAACGACACGCATGGCCACCTGGCCGGCGACATCGTGCTGCAGTCGGTGGCCCGCACGCTCAATGCCTGTGTGCGCCCCATGGACACGCTGGCACGCTATGGCGGCGAAGAGTTCGCGGTGGTGCTGCCCGCGTGCCAGGCAGGGTTTGGCCGCGTGGTGGCCGAGCGCATCCGGCGCGCCGTGGCCAACACGCCCATCCGAGTTTCCAGCACGGTGGAGCTCAACGTGTCGGTGAGCATTGGCGGCGCCTTCGCCATGCAGTGGATCCGTTCGACCACGCTGCTGTGGACGGACCGTGCCGACCACCAGCTCTACCAGGCCAAGGCCGAAGGCCGCAACCGCGTCAGCATCGAGGAACAACCCGACAGCACGGTCAGTGCCGAAGAGAAAAGCCTGTTGTTCGGACCGCTCTACACCCCCTCGGGCTGGGGCGATCTGCCCCCGCTGGACCCAACAGGCAGCGCCTACTGAAAGTTAGAAGATGAGCGACGCGCTGTCCCCCTCCCCACCCACATCGCCAGCGGTTCCTGCCGGCCCGGCCACGCCCCACGCCTCCGCCTCCGGGGGCGCCCGCATCATCGCGGTCACGAGCGGCAAGGGCGGGGTGGGCAAGACCTTCGTGTCGGCCAATCTGGCCGCCGCCCTGACCCGCCGCGGCCAGCGCGTGCTGGTGCTCGACGCCGACCTGGGCCTGGCCAACCTCGACGTGGTGCTGAACCTGCACCCGAAAATCACGCTGCACGACGTCTTCACCGGCAAGGCCACGCTGGAGGAAGCCGTGATCCAGGCGCCCGGCGGCTTCAACGTGCTGCTGGCGGGATCGGGGATGGTCGAGTATTCGCGCCTGACGCCCGAGGTGCGCAACCAGTTCCTGAGCGTGATCCAGGCGCTCACGCCCCTGTACGACGTGGTGCTGCTCGATACCGGCGCCGGGATCTCCGACGTGGTGCTGTTCTCCATTTCGCTGGCCTCCGAGGTGCTGATCGTGGCCACGCCCGAACCCACCTCCCTGACCGACGCCTATGCGGCCATCAAGGTGCTGGCCATGCAGCAAAAGCGCCAGCACGTGCGCATGGTCATCAACCAGGCCGCCCGCCCGGGTGATGGCCGCGCCATCACCAGCCAGCTGCAACAGGTGCTGGACCGCTTCGTGAGCACCGAGTCGGGCCGCCCGATGCGTCTCATCCACATGGGCGACATTCCGGCCGACCCTTCCGTGCGCGACGCCGTGATGCGCCGCCAGCTGCTGTTGCTGCAGACGCCGGGTTGCCCCGCGGCCCTGGCCATTGCCCAGCTGGCCAACAAGATCGAAACCACGCTGCTGACGCCCGCCCCCTGAGCAGCCCGCGGGCTGCCCCGCCACCCCGTGGCTGCGCGGCGGCCACCGCCACGCCGGCGGGCCGCCCTGAAGGCGAGGCGCAGCGGCTCCATTGCGCTGCCTGCCGTGAACCCCATGGACAACATCCTCAATATCTCCTGCTACAAGTTCGTGCCCCTGCCCGACGCGGCGGCGCTGCGCGACCTGCTGCACGCCCGGGCCACGGCGGCCGGCCTCAAGGGCACCATCCTGCTGGCAGGCGAAGGCATCAACTTCTTCCTGGCCGGGGCCGCGGACGCGGTGCGCGGCTTCGTGGATGCGCTGCGCACCGATGCGCGCTTCGCCGACCTCGATCCCAAGGAAAGCTGGTCGGCCACGGTGCCGTTTCGCAAGATGCTGGTCAAGGTCAAGCGCGAGATCATCCGCATGGACCATCCCGCCATCCAGCCCGCCGCAGGCCGCGCGCCCTCCGTGGCCCCGGCCACGCTGCGCCGCTGGCTGGAGCAGGGGCACGATGACGAGGGCCGGGAGGTGGTGACCCTGGACACGCGCAACGCCTTCGAGGTGGACCAGGGCAGCTTCGACAACGCCATCGACTGGCGCATCGACAAGTTCACCGAGTTCCCCACGGCCCTGCGGGCCCACAAGGAGGAACTGCGGGACAAAACGGTGGTGAGCTTTTGCACGGGCGGCATTCGCTGCGAAAAGGCCGCCATCCTCATGCACGAGGAAGGGCTGCCGCACGTCTACCAGCTCGAAGGCGGCATCCTCAAGTACTTCGAGCTGACCGACGGTGCGCATTACCACGGCGGCTGCTTCGTGTTCGATGAGCGGGCCGTGCTGACCAGCGACCTGTCGGCGGATGCCACGACCGGGGTGCGCGACATCGCCAGCAAAGCTGCGGTCGCGGGTGCAGGCGCAGGCGCAGGTGAAGCCCGAGCCGCGGCTGGCGCAATGGCAGGCGCCACGAACCGCACCAATGCCGACGCAGAGGCCCATGCCGATGCCATTGAAAAATGAGCACCCAGCGCCCCGCCATCCAGGGGCGGGGGCTTTTTTGATCTCCTACCCCATGGGCCATGCCGGGAGCATGTTTGCCCCAGGCACCAGCGCGCCGCGCCCCGTCAGGGCTTGAAGCGGCGCTCGGGCAGCGGAATCCACTCCACCTCGCCCGGTACCTGGCCCATCGCCTGGGCATCCCAGTCGGCCGCCGCCTGCACGATGCGCTCCTTGCGGCTGGAGACAAAGTTCCACCACATGTGGCGCGGCGCATCCAGCACGTCGCCGCCGATCACCATGAGGCGCGCGGCCGCCTCGCCGGGCACCGACAGGTGCATGGGCTGCCCCGGGTCCATCACTGCGAGCAGTTGCGGCCCCACGGCGTCGCCATTGAGCTGCACTGCGCTGTCCACCGTGTACACCGCCATCTCCTGCGCCAGCGCGGGGATCTCCAGCGTGGCGCCTGCGGGCAATTGCACATCCAGGTACACCGTGGGCGAATACGTCGCCACTGGCGAGGTGTGGCCGAACGCGCTGCCGATGAGCACGCGCACCGTCGCATCGCCCACCCGCACTTCCGGGATGGCGGCCGACGGCGTGTGCACGAAGGACGGCTCGGCCTCCTCGTGCGCCTGCGGCAGCGCGGTCCACAGCTGGATGCCGTGGTTCACGTAGGTCTTGTCCACCAGGTTTTCGGGGCGGCGCTCGGAGTGCACGATGCCGCGGCCGGCGGTCATCCAGTTGATGGCGCCAGGCTCGATCTGCTGCACGTACCCCAGGCTGTCGCGGTGCATGATGGCGCCGGAAAACAGGTAGGTCACGGTGGCCAGCCCGATGTGCGGATGGGGACGCACGTCGTGGCTGTCGCCCGGCACCACCGTCACGGGGCCGAAGTGGTCGAAGAACAGGAACGGCCCGACGGCCTGGCGCTGCACGGCGGGCAGCAGGCGGCGCACGGTGAAGCCGCCGCCCAGGTCCTTGGCGTGGCCCTTGAGTTGCAGGGTCGGCCCGTTCATGGCATGCGCTCCGCCGAGGTGCTGATCTCGGTCGTCACGGTGGTCATGAGCTTGTGCACCGGGCATTTCTGCGCAACGGTTTCCAGCTCGCTGATCTGGGCGTCGGTCAGGTCGCCGCTGATCTGCAGCCGCGCCGTCAGGCGGTAGGTGCCGGCACGCTCGTCCGATGCATCGCGTTCGATCACGGTGCGCACGTCCTGCACGGGCAGGCCCTTGCGGCGCGCGTACCACAGCACGGTGAGCGCCTTGCAGGCGCCCAGCGCCGCGTCGTACAGGTCGTGCGGGTTCGGGCCGCTGTCGGCGCCGCCCTCCTGCACGGTGCCGTCGGCCACGAATTCATGGCCGCGGATGCGCACGGCCTGGGCCATCGGCGCACCCGGGATGCGCCGCAGTTCGGTGGTCATGGGGCTTCTCCTTTGTTCTCGTGCGGGCCACTGTAGCGCGAAGCGCGCGTTCAGCGGGCCCAGCGCAGGGCCGCGGCCGCCACGCGTTCGCCGAACTGGCGTCCGGTCGCCAGGTCGCCCGGGAACATCTCGGCGGCCGAGGCGTCCGATGGCGACTGCGCCATGGCGCCGCTGAAGGAGCCGATCCAGTTCACGTCATTGCGCGTGGCGGCCTTGGAGTTGGCCGGCATCATGCCGTTGCCCACCCACAGGCCGCCATGCTGCATGGCCAAGTGGAACAGGTAGTCCAGCGTGACCTGCTTGTCGCCGTTGGTGCTGGCGCTGTTGGTGAAGCCGGCGAAGAGCTTGTCCTTCCACGCCTGGCTGAACCAGGGCTTGGAGGAGGCATCGGCGAATTTCTTGAACTGCCAGCTCGGCCCCGCCATGTAGGTAGGCGAACCGAAAATGATGGCGCCGGCGCCGGCCAGCGTGTCCCAGCCTCCCTCCGGCAGGTTGCCGTCCGCGTCGATCGCGACAAGCTCGGCGCCCGCGCCTTCGGCCACGGCCTGGGCCAGGCGCTGGGTGTGGCCGTAGCCAGAGTGGTAAACAACGGCGATGTGTGCCATGAAGAAACTCCTGATGGAAGCAAGCAGTGAATGAAAACAGGTGGAAATCAGGAAAGCAGGCGCGGCGCAAGGGCGTGCACGGGCAGGTGCTGCCCGCGCATGCCGCCACCGCAGCGGCCGGCCCCGTCAGCTCAGCGCGCGCCGCGCCGGGCGTCCAGGCTCCAGCCGCCCGCGCCAAACGCGACGAGGGCCAGCAGGCCGCCGCTGATGGCGACGTTCTTGAAGAACATGAGCTGCTGCATCATCTGCTTGTCGGCGGGCAGGCTCCAGTAGGCATGGAAGAAAAAGCTGGCCACCAGCGTGAAGAGCGCCAGCGCGAGGGCCGCAAGGCGCGTGCCCAAGCCGAAGATGAGCGCCAGGCTGCCCAGCACCTCGACGGCCGCGGCCACGGCGGCGGCGACGGTCGGCATGGGCAGCCCCACCGAACCGATGTAGCCCACGGTACCGGCAAAGCCGGTGATCTTGCCGATGCCCGCGGGCAGGAACAGCGCAGCCAGCAGCAGGCGGGACGCCAGGGCCAGGGGATTTTGCAGGGATGTGAACATGGTGAACTCCTGGAGAGGTGGTTGCAAAAAAGAAGGTCGGGGAACTGTCAGGCGGCCAGATCAAACACCAGCACCTCGGCGTCGTGGCCATGGGTCAACGACAAGGCGGTTTCGTTCTCGATCAGCGCGGCGTCGCCGCCCGACAGAGCATTTCCATTCACCGTGAGCCCGCCACGCACAAGGTGCACGTAGGCCTTGCGCGCCGGGTTCAGGGCCAGTGTGGCGGCCTCGCCCGCATTGAGCAAGCCGGCGTACATGGCGGCGTCCGCGTGGATCGTGACCGAGCCCTGCGCGCCGTCGGGCGAGGCCACCAGGCACAGCGCGCCCCGCTTGCTCGCGTCGGCAAAGGTCTTTTGCTCATAGCTTGGCGGAATGCCGCGCACGTTCGGCTCGATCCATATCTGCAGGAAGTGCGTCGTCTGTCCCGCCGCATGGTTGAACTCGCTGTGCATCACGCCCGAACCCGCGCTCATGCGCTGCACATCGCCCGGCGGAATGCCCAGGATGTTGCCCATGCTGTCCTTGTGGGCCAACTCGCCCGACAGCACGTAGCTGATGATTTCCATGTCCCGGTGGCCGTGCGTGCCAAACCCCGTGCCCGGCGCAATGCGGTCCTCGTTGATGACACGCAGGTTGCCAAAGCCCATGTGGGCCGGATCGTAGTAGCCGGCGAACGAGAAGCTGTGGAACGAACGGAGCCACCCATGGTCGGCATGGCCCCGGTCTTGTGATTTGCGAACAGTCAGCATGGCGCGTGCTCCTTTCAAGCCCTTACTGTAGAACCCCGGTCCAGCGCACAGGGGCTGCCAGATTGATGGAACCGTTCAAATAATCTGAATTAACATGGCACCACCATGCAAAATACCCGCGATGTCCTGACCCCTGACGCATTGGCCATGCTGCAGGTGATCGCCGAGGCGGGCAGCTTCGCCGCCGCCGCCCGGCAGCTGGGCCTGGTGCCCAGCGCCCTCACCTACCGTGTGCGCCAGATCGAGGATGCGCTGGATGTGCTGCTGTTCGACCGCAGCGCCCGCCAGGCCAAGCCCACCGAGGCAGGCGTGGAGCTGCTGCGCGAAGGCGCGCGCCTGCTGCAGGACATCGATGCCGTGGCCCACCGGGTGCGCCGCGTGGCCACCGGCTGGGAGCCGCAGCTCACCATTTCGGTCGACGGCGCGATCTCGCCGCACACCATGCTGGAGCTGGTGGACGCGTTCTACGCCATGGCCCCGCCCACCCGGCTGAAACTGCGCGACGGCATCATGACCGGCACCCTGGAGGCCCTGACCTCGGGCCGGGCCGACCTGGCCATCGGCGTGTCGGTCGCGGGCGCCAACGTGGCGGGCCTGCAGCAGGCGCCCCTGGGGGACCTGCTGTTCATCTACGTGGTGGCGCCGCACCACCCGCTGGCCTCCGCGCCCGAGCCCATCACCGATGCCATGCTGCTGCAGCACCGCGCCGTGGCGGTGGCCGATTCGGCCACGCGCGGCGGCGCCACGATGGGCCTGCTGGGCGGGCAGGACGTGCTCACCGTGGACACCATGCAGGCCAAGGTGCGCGTGCAGCTGCGCGGCCTGGGCGGCGGCTTCCTGCCCGAACCCATGGTGCGCCCGTACCTCGAGGCCGGCAGGCTGGTGGCGCGCCGCGTGGCGCGCCCCGAACGCAATGTCCGCGTGCACTACGCCTGGGGCGGCCCGGGCTTCACGGCCCCCGGCCGGGCGCTGCAATGGTGGCTCCATCAGCTGCAAAGCCCCGCCACCCGCCGCGCTCTGCTGGAAAACCACCATCATTTCTGATCCGGCGCACACGTCCACGCGCCGCAGCACGTGTAGAGTGGTTCCTGTTGCATGGCATTTGCGCTCACGCGCGCAGGGCCGTGTATTTCACCTGCCGACCGTCATCGAAAGGCCTTCCATGAGCAACCCCGTTCCACGCCCCGCCAAACGGCACCGACGCACCGCAGCCCCGGGGCCATCCGCCTCCGTGCCGGCCACTGCCGCGGCGCCCACCACGCATTCGGGGGCCGCGCAGCGGCACTTCGCCATCATCGGCGCCGGCATGGCGGGCATTGCCTGCGCCCGCACGCTGGTGCAGGCAGGGCACCGCGTGACGGTGTTCGAGAAATCGGCACAGGCCGGCGGCCGCACCGCCACCATCGACAGCCCTTTCGGCAACTTTGACGCAGGCGCGCAGTACTTCACCGTGCGCGACCCGCGCTTCGCGCGCGCCATCGACACCGTGCCCGGCATCTGCAAGCGCTGGAGCGCCAATTCCGTGCAGGTGCTCGACGCCACCGGCCGCGTGGCCGCCGCCGGCCTGCCCCATCGCGAGGCGCACTGGGTGGCCAGCCCGGGCATGCAGTCGCTGGTGGCCACCTGGGCCGAGCCGCTGCGCCAGGCAGGCCAGCTGGTCACCGGCACGCGCGTGGTCCGCATCGAACGCGACTCCGTGAATGCCCCCGGCTGGCAGCTTCGCACCGAGGGTCCGGAAGGCACCCAGCGCGTCTATGCCGGCTTTGACGCCGTGCTGCTCGCGCAGCCGTCGGTGCCCGCCCAGGCGCTCCTGGCCAGCTCG
>Ga0308157_10010227_pt1 | contig 10221 bp, 7 predicted proteins | sample PhyBR1_FD_201035 | JGI IMG/M metagenome (GOLD analysis project Ga0308157, IMG submission 201035) | Phyllosphere microbial communities from UC Gill Tract Community Farm, Albany, California, United States - DLSLB.R1 | ecosystem: Host-associated > Plants > Phyllosphere > Unclassified | place: USA... | reverse complement strand
GGCGGTGCAGGCACAGAAGTCGGTGATGGAATTCCTGCTGATTAACCACCCGCTGGATTGCCCGATCTGCGACCAGGGCGGCGAATGCCAGCTGCAGGATCTGGCCGTCGGCTACGGCAAGAGCGGCTCGCGCTACGAAGAAGAAAAACGCGTGGTGGCCCCGAAGGAAGCGGGCCCGCTGATCTCGATGGAAGAGATGTCGCGCTGCATCCAGTGCACCCGTTGCGTGCGTTTCGGCCAAGAAGTTGCCGGCGTCATGGAATTCGGCATGCTGGGCCGCGGCGAACATTCCGAGATCACGACCTTTGTCGGCAAGACCGTCGACTCGGAAGTGTCCGGCAACATGATCGACCTGTGCCCGGTCGGCGCGCTGACCAGCAAGCCGTTCCGCTACTCGGCACGTCCATGGGAACTGCAGCGCCGCAAGTCGGTCTCGCCGCACGATTCGCTGGGCGCCAACCTGATCGTCCAGGTCAAGGGCGGTAAAGTCATGCGCGTGCTGCCGCTCGAAAACGAAGCGGTCAACGAGTGCTGGATTTCGGATAAAGAGCGTTTCTCGTACGAGGCGCTGGACAATGCCGATCGCCTGACCAAGCCAATGATCAAGCAGGACAACAAGTGGATCGAGACCGAATGGTCGACGGCCCTCGAATATGTTGCCCACGGCCTGCGCAATATCCGCCACGAGCACGGCGCCGACAGCCTCGCGGCCGTCGCCACCGCCCACTCGACCGTGGAAGAACTGTATTTGCTGAACAAGGCCTTCCGCGGCTTCGGTTCCGAGAATGTCGACTTCCGCCTGCGCCAGAGCGATTTCGCGCTGGACGGCCAGGTGACCCCATGGCTCGGCATGCCGATCAACGATATCAGCAAGCTCAAGCGTGCACTGGTCATCGGTTCCTTCCTGCGCAAGGATCATCCGCTGGTCGCGACCCGCCTGCGCGCCGCCACCAAATCGGGCCTGCGCCTGTCGCTGCTGACCGGTAGCGACGACGAGCTCCTGATGAAGACGGCCCATAAACTGGTCGCAGCGCCAAGCGACTGGCTGGTTGCATTGTCGGAAGTCGTGGTCGCCATTGCCGCCGACAAGAATATCGCTGCACCAGCCGGCTTCGAGAATATCGAAGCATCGGATATCGCCCGCGCCATCGCGGCTTCGCTGGTCGTCGTCGGTGACGTCGAGGTGCCAGGCGCCATCCTGATGGGCAACGCTGCGGCACAACATCCGCAAGCATCGCAGATCCACGCCGCCGCGCAGTGGATCGCCGAGCAGACCGGTTGCAGCTTCGGCTACCTGGTCGACGCCGCCAACGCGGTCGGCGGTCACCTGGTCGGCGCTGTCTCGGGCAAGAAAGAATCGATCTTCGCCACGCCGAAAAAAGCCTATGTGCTGCTGAACGCGGAACCGGAACTCGATGCGGCCAATCCGCAGCAAGCCGTCGCCGCCCTGAAGGGCGCCGAGATGGTCGTGGCCATGTCGGCCTTCAAGCACGGCATGGACTACGCCGACGTGCTGCTGCCGATCGCGCCGTTCTCGGAAACCTCGGGCACCTTCGTGAACTGCGAAGGCCGGGCACAGAGCTTCAACGGCACCGTGCGTCCGCTGGCCGAAGCGCGTCCAGCCTGGAAAGTGCTGCGCGTGCTGGGCAACCTGCTGGGCCTGACCGGCTTCGACTACGACACTTCGGAAGCGATCCGCGACGAAGCCTTCGGCAAGGGCAATACCGACCTGTCGGCCAAGCTGAACAACAAGGCGAATCTTGCCCTGACCGTCGGTTCGTACGCGCCGGCCGGCCAGCTCGAGCGCCTGACCGACGTGCCGGTGTACTTCACCGACGCGCTGGCCCGCCGTTCCGAGCCGCTGCAGCGCACCGCGGACGCGAATGCGCCGCTGGTCACGCTGTCGACGTCGGTCGCCGAATCGATCGGCGTTGCCGCCGGCGACAAGGTCAAGGTCACCCAGGGCAGCGGCTCGGCCGTGCTGGTCGCCGATGTCGACAAGACCCTGCCGTCGAACGCGGTGCGTGTCGCTGCCGGCCACCCGGCCGTCGCCACGCTCGGCGCGATGTTCGGTTCCATCCAAGTTGAAAAAGCAGGGGAGGGCAAGTAATGGCAACGCCCGGTTATATCGATTCGTTCAATGCTGGCGGCGCCGACCTGCTCGGTCCGGTCTGGCCACTGGTCTGGACCATCATCAAGATCGTCGCGGTGGTCGCACCGCTGATGATCGCGATCGCCTACGCCACCTTGTGGGAACGTAAATTCATCGGCTGGATCCAGATCCGTATCGGCCCGAACCGCGTCGGCCCTGGCGGCCTGCTGCAACCGATGGCCGACGGCCTGAAACTCCTGATCAAGGAGATCGTGATCCCGGCCAAGGCGAACCGCAACCTGTTCATCATCGGCCCGATCATGACCATCATGCCGGCGCTGGCCGCCTGGTCGGTGGTGCCGTTCGGCCCGCAGTTCGCGCTGGCCGACGTCAATGCCGGCGTGCTGCTGCTGCTGGCGATCACCTCGGTCGAAGTCTACGGCATCATCATCGCCGGCTGGGCCTCGAACTCGAAGTACTCGTTCATGGGCGCGATGCGCGCCTCGGCGCAGATGATCTCGTACGAAATCCCGATGGGCTTCGTGCTGGTGGTCGTGCTGATGGTGTCGGGCACCCTGAACCTGTCGGGCATCGTCGCCGGCCAGCAAGTGGGCATGTTCGCCGACATGGGGATCAACTTCCTGTCGTGGAACTGGCTGCCGCTGTTCCCGCTGTTTATCATCTACCTCGTGTCGGGCCTGGCAGAATGCGGCCGTCACCCGTTCGACGTGATCGAAGGCGAATCGGAAATCGTGGCCGGCCACATGGTCGAGTACTCGGGCATGTCGTACGCGATGTTCATGCTGGCCGAATACGGCAACATGATCCTGATCGGTACCCTGGCTTCGCTGTTCTTCATGGGCGGCTGGTCGGCCCCGTTCGCCTTCCTCGAAGTGGGCGGCACCATCGGCGGCTTCATCGGCTTCTTCTGGTTGTTCCTGAAGGCCTTCCTGTTCGTGACCTTCTTCATCTGGGTCCGCGGTACCTTCCCACGCTACCGCTATGACCAGATCATGCGCCTGGGCTGGAAAGTGTTCATCCCGCTGACCCTGATCTGGCTGGTCGTCGTCGCCGTCTGGATGCAGACGCCGTGGAATATTTGGAAGTAAGGAACGGACATGTCACGAATGAAAGAAATCCTCGGCAGCTTGATGCTGACCGAGTTGATCAAGGGCCTTGCCCTGACCGGGAAATATGCGCTGTCGCGCAAGATCACGGTCCAGTACCCGGAAGAAAAGACCCCGATGTCGAACCGCTTCCGCGGCCTGCACGCGCTGCGTCGCTACCCCAACGGGGAAGAGCGCTGCATCGCCTGCAAGCTGTGCGAAGCGGTGTGCCCGGCCATGGCAATCACGATCGAATCGGCGCAGCGCGATGACGGCACCCGCCGCACCACGCGCTATGACATCGACCTGACCAAGTGCATCTTCTGCGGCTTCTGCGAAGAATCGTGCCCGGTCGACTCGATCGTGGAAACCCACGTGCTGGAATACCACGGCGAGAAACGCGGCGATCTCTACTACACCAAAGAGATGCTGCTCGCCGTCGGCGACCGCTACGAAGCCGACATCGCCGCCGCCCGCGAGGCGGACGCGAAGTACCGCTAATAACAATAGGGTCCTGGGTAAGTCATGACATTTACAACTGCTTTGTTCTACGTGTTCGCGGCCATCATGGTGCTGGCCGCCCTGCGCGTCATCACGGCCAAGAATCCGGTCCACGCTGCGCTGTTCCTGGTGCTGGCCTTCTTCAATGCGGCCGGTATCTGGCTGCTGCTGAAGGCCGAGTTCCTCGCCATCGTGCTGGTGCTGGTCTATGTCGGCGCCGTCATGGTGCTGTTCCTCTTCGTCGTCATGATGCTCGACATTAATATCGACCGCATGCGCGAAGGCTTCTGGGGCTACCTGCCGGTGGCGTCCATCGTCGGCGGCCTGATCGTGCTCGAGATGGGCGTCGTGCTGTGGCACGGCTACAGCAACTTCGAGCAAAGCGCCGAAGCGGCTGCCCTGAACATCGGCGGCACCAAGGAGCTGGGCCTGCAGATCTACACCCGCTACATCTACGGTTTCGAGATCGCCGCCGTGGTGCTGCTGGTGGCGATCATCGCCGCCGTTGCCCTGACCCTGCGTCGCCGCAAGGACACCAAAGCCATCGACCCGGGCCTCGCGGTTCGCGTCAAGCGTAACGACCGCCTGAAGATCGTCAAGGTCGAGACGGTCAACCAGCGCGCCATCGACGCAGCGAACGTCGAGAAGGCCGCCGCAGCCGCTGCTGCAGCTGCCGCCGCCTCTGAACCGAAGGAGCCGAAATGACCTTGTCGCTCGCACACTACCTGATCCTGGGCGCGATCCTGTTCGCGATCTCGGTGGTCGGCATCTTCCTGAACCGGAAGAACATCATCATCCTGCTGATGGCCATCGAATTGATGCTGCTGGCGGTGAACCTGAACTTCATCGCGTTTTCCCACTACCTGGGGGACGCGGCGGGGCAGATCTTCGTGTTCTTCATCCTGACCGTCGCTGCCGCCGAATCCGCAATCGGCCTGGCAATCCTGGTGGTCCTGTTCCGTAACCTGGACACGATCAACGTGGAAGACCTCGACAGCCTCAAAGGCTGATGAGCTCGTCTCGATAACTAATAACGAATAAGGTTCAACATGGCGGGGCAAATTTCAACCTCACTCTTACTGGCGGTGCCTCTGGCGCCGCTGGCAGGCTCGGCGATCGCCGGCCTGCTCGGCACCAAGTTCCTGGGCAACGTGGTCGGCCGCAAGGTATCGCATACCGCGACTATCCTGGGCGTGCTGATCGCGCTGATCATCTCGGTGCAAACCCTGATGGCCACGCTCGACGGCTTCAAGCTGAATGAAGATCTCTACACCTGGATGACGGTCGGCACGCTGAAACTGGCGGTCGGCTTCCAGATCGATACCCTGACCGCGATGATGATGTGCGTCGTGACCTCGGTGTCGCTGATGGTTCACATCTACACGATCGGCTACATGGCCGAGGATGACGGCTACAACCGCTTCTTCTCGTACATCTCGCTGTTCACCTTCGCGATGCTGATGCTGGTCATGTCCAACAACTTCCTGCAGCTGTTCTTCGGCTGGGAAGCAGTTGGACTGGTGTCCTATCTCCTGATCGGCTTCTGGTATACCCGTCCGACCGCGATCTTCGCGAACATGAAGGCTTTCCTGGTCAACCGCGTGGGCGACTTCGGCTTCATCCTCGGTATCGGCCTGATCCTGGCCAGCGCCGGCACGATGAACTACGCCGAAGTGTTCGCCCAGGCCGACCAGCTGGCCCTGATGACGGTGCCGGGCACCGACTGGCCGCTGCTGACCGCAGCCTGCATCTGCCTGTTCATCGGCGCGATGGGTAAATCGGCGCAGTTCCCGCTGCACGTCTGGCTGCCAGACTCGATGGAAGGCCCGACCCCGATCTCGGCACTGATCCACGCCGCGACGATGGTTACCGCCGGCATCTTCATGGTGTCGCGCATGTCGCCGCTGTTCGAGCTGTCGGATGGCGCACTGAGCTTCATCATCGTCATCGGTTCGATCACCGCGCTGTTCATGGGCTTTTTGGGCATCATCCAGAACGACATCAAGCGCGTGGTCGCTTACTCGACCCTGTCGCAGCTCGGCTACATGACCGTCGCGCTGGGCGTGTCGGCCTACTCGGTCGCCGCCTTCCACCTGATGACCCACGCCTTCTTCAAGGCGCTGCTGTTCCTTGGCGCCGGCTCGGTCATCATCGGCATGCACCACGACCAGGACATGCGCAATATGGGCGGCCTGAGGAAATACATGCCGATCACCTGGATCACTTCGCTGATCGGTTCGCTGGCGCTGATCGGTACCCCATTGTTCTCGGGCTTCTACTCGAAGGATTCGATCATCGAGGCAGTGCACGCAAGCACGCTGCCGGGTTCGGGCTTCGCCAACTTCGCAGTGCTGGCCGGCGTGTTCGTCACGGCGTTCTACTCGTTCCGTATGTATTTCCTGGTGTTCCATGGCGAAGAGCGTTTTGGCAAGGCACATGCACACGATCATCATGACGATCATGCGCATGACAAGGCTGCCGCGCACGATCATTCGGATCCGCACGCCAAGCACGACTCGGACGCGCACCATGAAGAAGACCATGACGACCACGGTCACCACGGCCTGGCCCTGGGCCAGAAGCCGCACGAGTCGCCATGGGTCGTGACCCTGCCGCTGATCCTGCTGGCCATTCCATCGGTCGTCATCGGTTACCTGGCAATCGGTCCTATGTTGCACGGTACCTTCTTCGATGGCGTGATCACCGTCAATCCGGCTCACCCTGCGATGGCTGAACTGGGCGAGATGTTCCACGGCGCCGGCGCAATGGCAATCCACGGCCTGCAGACCGCACCGTTCTGGCTGGCACTGGCTGGCGTCGTTGCGGCCTACTACTGCTATATGGTCAATCCGCGCGTGCCGGCCTGGTTCTACGCCAAGCTCAAACCACTGCACACCCTGCTGGACAACAAGTACTACATGGATGCGTTCAACCAGAAGTTCTTCGCTGGCGGCGCACTCGGCGTGGGCAAGGGCCTGTGGAATGTCGGCGACCGCGGCCTGATCGACGGCCTGGTCGTCAACGGCAGCGCCAAAGTGGTGGCCTGGTTCTCGACCGTCACCAAGCAGGCTCAGACCGGTTACATCTATCACTATGCATTCGTGATGATCGTCGGCGTACTGGCAGCGATGCTGTACTTCTTCCCGTTCTGGCGCGGTTAATCACAGGCAGAGATAAAGAAAAATGATGCAGTCAACAATTTCTACGTTTCCACCGTACCTGAGCCTGGCAATCTGGCTCCCGATCCTGTTCGGCGTGCTGGTCCTGGCCATCGGCCGCGACAAGAACGCCGGGATGGTGCGCATGATGTCGCTCGTGGGCGCCGTCGTCAGCCTGCTGCCGACGATCCCGCTGATCGCCAACTTCGACAACGCCGCCCATGGCATGCAGTTCTATGAACAGGCGGCCTGGATCGACCGCTTCAACGTCTTCTACCGCCTCGGCGTGGACGGCCTGTCGCTGTGGTTCGTGCCGCTGACCGCCTTCATCACCATCATCGTGGTGCTGGCGGCGTGGCAGGTGATCGAAGAACGCGTCGCCCAGTACATGGGCTCGTTCCTGATCCTGTCGGGCCTGATGATCGGCGTGTTCTGCGCGCTGGACGGCCTGCTGTTCTACTTCTTCTTCGAAGCCACGCTGATCCCGATGTACATCATCATCGGCGTCTTTGGCGGCCCGAACCGGGTGTATGCGGCATTCAAGTTCTTCCTGTACACCTTCTTCGGTTCGCTGCTGACCCTGGTCGCGATCGTCTACCTGTACACCCAGTCGCAATCGTTCGACATCCTGGCCTGGCACCAGCTGCCGCTGACGATGAAAGAGCAGATCCTGATCTTCATCGCATTCTTCATGGCCTTCGCCGTGAAAGTGCCGATGTGGCCGGTGCACACCTGGCTGCCGGATGCCCACGTCGAAGCGCCAACCGGCGGTTCGGTCGTGCTGGCCGCGATCATGCTGAAGCTGGGCGCATACGGTTTCCTCCGATTTTCGCTGCCGATCACCCCGGACGCATCGCAGTATCTTGCCCCGGTCGTCATCGGCCTGTCGCTGGTCGCCGTGATCTACATCGGCCTGGTGGCCCTGGTGCAGAAGGACATGAAGAAACTGGTGGCGTACTCGTCCATCGCGCACATGGGTTTTGTCACCCTGGGCTTCTTCATGTTCAACGACCTGGGCGTGCAGGGCGGCCTGATGCAGGCAATCTCGCACGGCTTCGTGTCGGGCGCGATGTTCCTGTGCATCGGCGTGCTGTACGACCGCGTGCACTCGCGTGAAATCGCCGACTACGGTGGTGTCGTAAACACCATGCCGAAGTTCGCCGCCTTCGTGGTGCTGTTCTCGATGGCCAATGCCGGCCTGCCGGCGACCTCGGGCTTCATCGGCGAGTTCATGGTCATCCTCGGCGCCGTCGAGTTCAACTTCTGGACCGGTGTCGCATCGGGTACCGCCCTGATCCTGGGCGCGGCCTACTCGCTGTGGATGGTCAAGCGCGTCATCTTCGGGCCAGTGGCCAACAAGAAAGTCGCCGCGTTGACCGACCTGAACGGCCGCGAGTTCGCCATCCTGTCGGTGCTGGCAATCGCCACCCTGGCGATGGGCCTGTACCCGGCGCCGATCGCCGAGACGCTGCAAGTCTCGGTCACCGACCTGCTTCAGCACGTCGCAGTCAGCAAAGTGCCTCAATAAAACGCCATGAATGAAATGAACTCGACCCTGTTATCGGCTGCCGACACCAATCTGGCGCCGGTCTATGCCGAAATCTTCCTGCTGATCGCGACTTCCGCGATCCTGCTGATCGACCTGTTCCTGAAAGAGGGCAAGCGCAACCTGACCTACGGCCTGTCGCTGCTGGCGATCGGCGGCTGCGCGATCCTGTCCTTCATGGATTTTGAAACCGGCGCGACCGTGTACACCTTCAGTGGCATGTACGTGTCGGACCCGATGTCGAGCCTGCTCAAGATGTTCACCTACCTGGCCACGGCCATGACCATCGTCTACTCGCGCCAGTACGCCGGCGACCGCGGCATGATGTCGGGCAACCTGGGCGGTGAGTTCTACACGCTTGCGCTGTTCTCGATGCTGGGCCAGATGATCATGATCTCGGGTAACAGCATGCTGTCGATCTACCTGGGCCTGGAACTGATGTCGCTGTCGCTGTACGCGCTGGTGGCGCTGCGCCGCGATCACGCCGTCTCGACCGAGGCCGCGATGAAGTACTTCATCCTGGGCGCCCTGGCATCGGGCTTCCTGCTGTATGGCATCTCGATGATCTACGGCGCGACCGGTTCGCTCGACATCACCACCATCGGTCAAGTGACCGCCGCGGAAGGCGCGAATCGCACCATCCTGGTGTTCGGCCTGGTGTTCGTGGTGGCCGGCCTGGCCTTCAAGCTGGGCGTGGTGCCGTTCCACATGTGGGTGCCCGACGTCGTGCAAGGTTCGCCGACCGCCGTGACCCTGCTGCTGGGCGGCGCGCCGAAGATCGCGACCTTCGCCATCGTGATCCGCCTGCTGGCCGAAGCGCTGCCTTCGATGGCCTTCGACTGGCAGCAGATGCTGCTGGTGGTCGCCGTGCTGTCGCTGGCGTTCGGTAACATCACCGCGATTGCGCAGACCAATATCAAGCGCATGCTGGCGTACTCGACCATCGCACAGATGGGCTTCGTGGTGCTGGCCCTGGTGGTCGGCAACGTCGACGGCGACACCACCAATGCCGCTGCTGCCTATAGCGCCGCGATGTACTACACCATCATCTATGTGTTGACCACGGTCGGTACCTTCGGCCTGATCATGATGCTGGCGCGTGCAGGTCACGAAGCTGAACTGATCAGCGACTTCAAGGGTCTCGGCAAGCGCAGCCCATGGTTCGCGATCGTCGCCACGATCCTGATGTTCTCGCTGGCCGGCGTGCCGCCGATGGTGGGCTTCATCGCCAAGTATGCCGTGATCCAGGCCGTCGCCGATGCCGGCATGGTGTGGCTGGCCGTCGTGGCCGTGATGTTCTCGCTGATCGGCGCGTTCTACTACCTGCGCATCGTCAAGACCATCTGGTTCGACGACGCCGTGGATACTGCCGCGATCGCGACCCCGACCGACATGCGCGTCATCATGTCGCTCAACGGTGTTGCCATCGTGGTGCTGGGCGTGATTCCTGGCGGCCTGCTGGCGATCTGCTACAGCGCCATGCAGGCGACCCTGGCGAACTAAGCCATGGATAGCTCGCTGGCCGTCATGCTGGTGATTGCCCTCGCGCTGGCAGGGGCCAATCTGCCGTTCGTGAACGAGCGCCTGTTCGGGCTCGTGGCTGTCCCTGGGGGCAAGGCGGCGGCAGGAGAACCACGCAACAAGGCCTTCGCGCTGCGCCTGCTCGAGCTGGTGGTGCTGTACGTCATCGTCGGGCTGGTGGCCAAGCTGCTGGAGTCGCGCATCGGGTCGGTGTTCGTGCAGACCTGGGAGTTCTATGCGGTCACCGGGTGCATGTTCCTGGTGCTGGCGTTTCCGGGCTTCGTGATGCGGTATATG
>Ga0308157_10010226_pt1 | contig 10222 bp, 5 predicted proteins | sample PhyBR1_FD_201035 | JGI IMG/M metagenome (GOLD analysis project Ga0308157, IMG submission 201035) | Phyllosphere microbial communities from UC Gill Tract Community Farm, Albany, California, United States - DLSLB.R1 | ecosystem: Host-associated > Plants > Phyllosphere > Unclassified | place: USA... | reverse complement strand
AAGGACTTGGGTTTTAAAACAAGATGCTGGAGACGGTAAGATGAAAGAGATTTCAGATTACATCTACGAAGGAGCCTTAGCCTTTCTAAAAGCCGAATACAAACTATTAACCATCTTTGTAATTATTGCCAGTTTAGCTTTGGCAGGAATTACTTTTATTCCGGGAGTAAAAACACATTTATTAATCGTAATTGCATTTATTTTTGGTGCATTCTTTTCTGCTTTAGCAGGAAATATGGGAATGAAAATAGCAACAAAAACAAACGTTAGAACTACTCAAGCCGCACGTACTAGTTTGCCGCAGGCTTTAAAAGTTTCTTTTGGCGGTGGAACTGTAATGGGACTTGGCGTTGCTGGTTTAGCCGTTTTAGGCTTAACTTCCTTTTTTATTATTTTCTTTCATTTGTTTTCTGGAGGAGTTTGGAAAGATACTGATACCATGACAGTTGTTCTGGAAACTCTTGCAGGATTTTCACTTGGAGCAGAATCTATCGCTTTATTTGCCAGAGTAGGTGGTGGAATTTATACAAAAGCAGCCGATGTCGGAGCTGATTTAGTAGGTAAAGTTGAAGCAGGAATTCCAGAAGATGATCCTCGTAATCCTGCTACAATTGCAGATAACGTAGGAGATAACGTAGGAGACGTTGCAGGTATGGGAGCTGATTTATTCGGGTCTTATGTAGCAACCGTTTTAGCAGCAATGGTGCTTGGAAACTATGTTATAAAAGATATGGGCGGAAGTATTAATGATGCTTTCGGGGGAATTGGACCAATTTTACTTCCAATGGCAATTGCTGGTTTCGGAATTTTATTTTCAATTATCGGAACAACTTTAGTAAAAATATCAGATGATAATGCAAGAGAAGCTCAAGTACAAAAAGCATTGAATATAGGAAATTGGGTTTCTATTGTTTTAACAGCTGTAGCTTGTTTCTTCTTAGTACAGCACATGCTTCCAGAAACCATGCAAATGACTTTCTTTGGAGAAGGTTCTAAAGCTATTTCGTCAATGCGTGTTTTTTATGCCACTTTAGTCGGATTAGTAGTTGGTGGGGCTATTTCATCAGTAACAGAATATTATACAGGATTAGGAACAAAACCAGTATTGGCAATCGTTCAGAAATCTTCTACTGGAGCAGGAACAAACGTAATTGCAGGTTTGGCAACCGGAATGATTTCTACTTTCCCAACCGTATTATTGTTTGCGGTGGCAATTTGGATTTCGTATGCTTTAGCAGGATTCTACGGAGTAGCTTTAGCAGCTTCTGCAATGATGGCTACAACAGCGATGCAATTGGCAATCGATGCGTTTGGACCAATTTCTGATAATGCTGGAGGAATTGCAGAAATGAGCGAATTACCAAAAGAAGTTCGTACTAGAACCGATATTTTAGATTCAGTGGGAAATACAACCGCAGCAACAGGAAAAGGATTTGCTATTGCTTCTGCAGCCTTAACTTCATTAGCTTTGTTTGCTGCGTATGTAACCTTTACAGGAATTGACGGAATCAATATTTTTAAAGCGCCAGTTTTAGCGATGTTATTTGTCGGTGGAATGATTCCAGTTGTTTTCTCTGCTTTAGCGATGAATTCTGTTGGAAAAGCAGCGATGGATATGGTGTACGAAGTTCGTCGTCAGTTTAAAGAAATTGCTGGAATTATGGAAGGAACAGGAAAACCAGAATATGGAAAATGTGTTGAAATTTCTACAAGAGCCGCATTACGCGAAATGATGCTTCCAGGAGTTTTAACGATTGGTTTTCCAATCTTGATTGTGCTTTTAGGAAAATTAGTTTACTCAGATAACAATCAGTTAATTGCTGAAATGTTAGGAGGATATATGGCTGGAGTTACCGTTTCTGGTGTACTTTGGGCAGTTTTCCAAAATAATGCAGGAGGTGCTTGGGACAATGCTAAGAAATCTTTTGAAGCAGGAGTAATGATTAATGGAGAAATGACTTATAAAGGTTCTGATGCACATAAAGCAGCTGTAACTGGAGATACAGTTGGAGATCCGTTTAAAGATACTTCAGGGCCTTCAATGAATATCTTAATTAAATTAACTTGTTTAATCGGATTGGTAATCGCGCCAATTTTAGGCGAAGGAAATACACATTCTGATATTGCAGGAAAAGCATCTTGCTGTGCCAAAAAAGAAATGCACGCAGGAATGTCTAAATGCGGTGATATGTCTGGAATGACAAAAGAAGAATGTATTAAGATGTGTAAAGAAAAAGGCTGTTCTGAAGAAGAAACGGCAAAATGTTTAGCGCACTTTGATAAAACTGGAAAATATCAAAAAACAGATTGCTTTGATACCAGTAAATATGAGAAACAATCAGTTCGTGTTGAAGTTAAAAATATAAACGGTAAAACTACTGGAACTGTTACTAAAACAGAAAATGGTAAAACAACAACTGAAGTTTTTGAAGGAACCGAAGAAGAAGTTTTAGCAAAAGTTGAAGCTACGAAATAATAACTTTGTTAAAGTTTAAAACTTTGACAAAGTTTCTTAAAATCGAAAATGCCTCTAAGATTATTTAGAGGCTTTTTTTATTTCGTGTAAATCTGTGTAATTCGTGTTTTAAAACAAACCGTTCAATTCAGCATCAATTCTATTAATGATGTCTCCTAAATCTTCTGGATTGTCAACAAAATTGATGTTATCAACATCAATGATTAGTAACTTTCCTTTAGTGTAAGTTTGAATCCAAGCTTCATATCTTTCGTTCAAACGGCTTAAATAATCGATCGAAATAGAATTTTCATATTCACGTCCGCGTTTATGAATTTGTCCCACTAAATTCGGAATAGAACTTCTTAAATAAATCAACAAATCTGGAGCTTTAACTAAAGATTCCATTAATTCGAACAAAGACGTGTAATTTTCAAAATCACGGCTTGTCATCAAACCCATTGCATATAAGTTGGGAGCAAAGATATGAGCATCTTCATAAATCGTTCTGTCCTGAATGATTCTTTTTCCGCTTTCGCGAATTTGCTGCACTTGACGGAAACGGCTATTAAGGAAATAAATCTGCAGATTAAATGACCAACGCTCCATCTGATGATAGAAATCATCTAAGTACGGATTATCAACTACATCTTCATAATGAGGTTCCCATTTGAAATGTTTCGCCAATAATTTGGTCAGAGTAGTTTTTCCTGCGCCTATGTTTCCTGCTATTGCTATGTGCATTACGGTGTTACGATTTTATAATTTGATATATCTGTAGCTGTAAAAATAGATAAAATTTGGTCTTTGTAATAAAAATTGTCAAAGGTTTTTTCTAAAACTTTAATCTCAGAAATTGCTTCAGGGCTTAATTTATTCATTCCTTTAAAATACAATAAATTATCCTTACTGAAAAGATATTGAGAAGAATTAACTATCGTGATTCTATCAAAATCAACAATCCTTCCCAACGAAGTTATTTTTCCGAAAATGTCGCAAGAGTACCAATTGTTTTTCTTGTCAATCCAATAGAAAGTATTAAAGTCGGTTTGATAATATTGAATTGGTTCAGTCAGCGGAATTGAAACCGTTTTGTATTCATTTTTTAAATAATCAAAAAGACCAATCTGCTGGTTTAGAGTGTTGTAAATCCACAACTGATTTTGCGTCGACATTCCGATGGCACTTACTACAATTGGAGTGGCGTTTTGAGAAAAATTAATTTCGGTCATTTTATTTAATTGATTGTCCAATAAAACGACACTATTGAAATCTTCATAGAACAAAACAATTTTTAACGGATTTTGAAGGTCAACTTTTGTGATTTTTCCCAAAGAAACATTCTTGTATTCAAAGATTTCTTTGCCTTTAGTTTTACTAAAAACATTATTGGTTATCTGATATGAATATCCAAACGCATCGTATCCTAAAAAAGTATCAGAAGTATTTTTATACTGAGAAATTAAAGTTGGATCTATACTCAAATCCTGAGCTGAAAGCGCATGAAAAGTGCAGAAAAGAAATATGGAAAATAAAATTTTTTGCACCTTTCTATACATTAGAAAATTAATTTACAAGAGTACCAAATTACAAAAAACTCTCCTTAAAATTTCAATTTTGATTCTTAAACCTTTTTTAAATCTAGTAGTCTAAAAAATAAGCGGTTCTATCTATGTCTTAATGCCGTTTATATATTTAGTTTTTTGAATTTTAAAATAAATAATACATTTGAATGTAAGCTTTATCGGATTTACTCACTTAAAGAAAATGAAATGAAAAAGATATTTTTTTATATGACTTTACTGCTTGTTTCTATGCAAATTCAAGCGCAAAAAGATTTTCAGGGAATGGCCGTTTACGAGTCCAAAACACAGGCTCCAAAATTTGAAGGCATGCGTGGGAATAGAGATATTACGCCAGAAATGCAGAAAAACATGGAAGAGCGAATGAAAAAAATGCTCGAAAAAACATTCATTTTAAATTTCGATAAAGCAGCATCAATTTATAAAGAAGAAGAAAAACTAGAAGCGCCTGGTCAGCAGGGAGGTTTTCGTATGATGTTTGGTTCTTTAACAGGAGGTGGAGGCACTTTTTACAAAGATGTAAAAACAAAAACGTATACCGTAGATAAAGAATTTATGGGGAAAGAATTTCTTGTTGTTGATTCTCTGCCAAAATTAAACTGGAAATTGGAACAAGAAACCAAACAAATTGGTGGTTACAATTGTTTTAAAGCGACAGCAGTAAAACAAGCAAGTAAAACCGACTTTAGAAACTTCAGACCTAAAAACAATGACAACAAAAAAGACGAAGTGAAAAAGACTTCGGGCGAGACAAAGACCAATTTTGCCGATAATTTTGAAATTCCAAAAGAAATTGTCGTAACGGCTTGGTATACAACGGAAATTCCTATCAATCAAGGGCCAGAAAATTATTGGGGACTTCCGGGATTAATCTTAGAAATCAATGATGGAACAACTACAATTTTGTGCTCAAAAATTGTCTTAAATGCCAAAGATAAAGTAGAAATTAAACCTTCTAAAAAAGGAAAAGTAATTTCTCAGAAAGAATATGACGAAACTGTAATTAAAAAAATGGAAGAATTTAGGGAGATGAATCGTGGCAGAGCAGGCGGACCACCACCTCCGATGGGAAGATAAAATTCTAAATTCCAAATCTTAAATTCCAAATTCCAAACTTTCAATATTCTTATAATGAATAAGATACTTTTTGTATTTGCTTTACTTTTTACTTCTATTTCCTTTTCGCAAAGTGTCCGTTTTGATGGTTTGATTCAAGACGAGCAGAAAAATCCGTTAGAAATGGCCAATATTATGGCTATTAATAATGGCACAAAAGCAATGGATTCATACGGAATTACCAACGACAAAGGAAAGTTTCAGCTGACTTTGAAACCTAATACAGCTTATACGATCAAGGTGAGTTATTTAGGAATGAAATCTAAAGAAATTGCCGTATCAACAAAGTCTGAAAACATGACTCAAAATATTGTTATGGACGGCGCAGGAATAGAATTGGAAGGTGTAGAAATTGTTCGCGAAATGCCCGTTTCTATAAAAGGAGATACAATTGTTTACAATGCTGATTCTTTTAAATCAGGAACAGAAAAAAAGCTTGAAGATGTTTTAAAGAAACTTCCAGGAGTTGAGGTAAATGCTGATGGAGAGATCGAAGTTGAAGGAAAAAAAGTCAGTAAATTGATGGTGGAAGGAAAAGACTTTTTTGACGGAGACACAAAATTAGGAGTTAAAAATATTCCAGCCGATGCCATTGATAAAGTTCAGGTTCTAAGAAATTATAACGAAATAAGCCAATTAAAAGGCTTAGAAAACGATCAAGAAAATGTGGCGATGAACATCAAACTGAAAGAAGGTAAAAAGAACTTTTGGTTTGGAGATGTTACTGCAGGAATTGGTGTTGCTGAATTAGATAGCCGTTATATCATTAATCCAAAACTATTTTATTACAGTCCAAAATACAGTATTAATTTAATTACCAATTTCAATAATATTGGTGAATTGCCTTTGACTGCACAAGATTATTTTAAATTCACCGGCGGATTTAAAAACCTTACTAAAAAAGGAGGCAGCTATTTTAATGTTTCTTCTAATGATTTAGGAATTTCATTGCTTCGAAACAATCGAGCAAAAGAAATCGAAACAAAATTCGGTGCAACAAATTTCGCTTATTCAGTTAATAAAGCTTGGAATTTAAGCGGTTTCGGAATTCTTTCGACTTCAAAAACGCAATTAGAAACCAAATCTCAAACAACAATTTTAGAGTCTGGAGATCAGCAGAGACGTGATGAAAATACAAGTCAAAAGAATAATTTGGGACTTTTTAAATTAAGCTCGACGTATAAGCCTAGCGACAAATTTCAGTTTGATTATGATATCTTAACCAAGCTTACTAAACAAGAAGAATACTCAGATTTATTTAGAGAGCAGATTGTTCAAAATGTTGCGACTTCAGAAGATATTTTTACAACAAAAAAACAAGATCCTACTTCGATTAATCAGAATTTGAGTTTGTATTATACGCAAAGTGCTAAAAATATCTTTGCTTTTGAAATGCAGCATTTGTATCAAGATGAAAATCCTTTTTATAATGCCAACCTTCAAACACTTCCTTTTGCTTTGTCAGGATACGACACTACACAATCTAGAAATGATTACAATCAGAATCGTTTTGTAAAAACCAATAAAATTGATGCAAAGCTGGATTACTATTATATGGTAACACCAAAAAGCAATTTCAATATTACTTTAGGAAATACCTATTCTTATCAGAATTTCAATTCTCATATTTTTCAGATGTTAGATAGTGGCGAAAGAAATGATTTAAATAATTCAGAGAACAATAATGATGTTGATTACAGATTTAATGATGCTTTTGTAGGCTTTCATTATAAAATATTGACTGGAAAATTTACTTTGACACCAGGTGTAAGTTTGCATACTTATCAAATGACAAACGGACAATTAGGAACCGATTATTCTCAGAATTTCACGAAAGTGCTTCCAGATTTCTTTGCTTTATATCAAATTAAAAAATCGGAAACGCTTACCTATAATTTCTCTTTGACAAATGATTTTACTGATATTAATCAATTGGCTTCGGGTTATGTTTTATCCGATTACAGCAGTTTGTTTCACGGAAATCGTTTCTTAGAAAATGCGACGTCACAAGTTCATTCGCTTCGTTATTTTAAATATAATATGTTTAATTTTGAGAATATTTTTGCCAACGCAACCTATACAAGAAAAGTTGACGCCATTAAGACAAAAGCCAATTTTGATGGAATTAACCAATCTTCTGTTCCCTATAATTCCAATTTAGCTGATGAGACTTTTAGCGGAATGGGAAATTACGGACGTTCGTTTTTAAAGAATTATAAAGCTTCTGCAAATGCAAGTTTTAATTGGTCGAAATTTAATAACATTCAAAACAATAAATTGTCGACAACAGAAAGTTTTGTTCAGAGTTATACAATTAGAGCTTCAACAAATTATAAAAATCTTCCTAATATAGAATTTGGCTATAATCTTTTGGTCAATAAATACAGTGGATCAACTTTTTACACTGATAAACCATTTGCTAGATTAGATTATTATTTCTTGGATAGTTTCTCATTTGTTTCGGAATATGAGTTTTACCATTATTATAATGGAGATAAAACGGTTGATAACGAATATGATTTTTTAAGCGCTAGTTTAATCTATCAAAAAAAGAACAGTAAATGGGAGTATAAAGTCTCGGCAACCAATCTGCTGAATACAAGATATCTTAACGATGACAGCTTCTCACAATTCTCTACAAGGGTTTCTCAATATACTGTACAGCCACGTTATATCATATTTTCAATGAAATATAATTTGTAGTATTTTAATTGCAAGATTATCACCTTTTGTGATTTGTTTAAAGAAGAATCAAATATCTTTGCGCTATATTATTAACAACAAAAATGTAGTTATGCGCAATTTTATTTGGAGTATATCGCTCCTGTTTGCTGGAATTTCTATCTCTTTCGCTCAAACAAATGGAATAGAAAAAGGCACCTATTTATCTACTAATAAAGGAGGGAAAATCAAATTGAATTTATTGGATGATAATAAGTATGAATTGGTTTTTTATTCAGGAGGATATGAGATTAAAGGTGATTCTTTGGTTTTCTTAAAAAGTAAAAATACTGTAAATAATAGATTTGATCTTTCTTTTGCTAAAGATAAAAATGCTAAAAAAGTTAAGATTAAGTTTTTGAATCCGTCATACTACTCTTTTTACATAGGAACTCAAAAAGGGACAGAAACAGTACAATACCAGAGAGTTTCTGATATTAAAACGAAAGAAGATCCTGAATGGACTAAAGACGATTTAGAGTTCGAAATAGATAAGACTGATTTTCTTTATTTGGTTTATGAAGATTATAATGGCAAAAGCGATGTTAATAAATTTGCCTTGCCAAAAGATGTTTCAGAAGTAACAATTAACTATGATCTTGCAATTCTGAATGATTTAAATCTTGTAGGATCTTTTGATAAGAATACAAAAGAATTGAAAATTTCTGAGCAATCAGGAAAAGATCCTTTGGTATTTGTAAACGAAAAAGATCAGAAGCCTTCTAAGACTTCAACAGTAGTTCCAATAGAAATTCAAAGTATTGCAAACTGGACTTATCCAGGGAAAGATTCAGATTCTTATGGAGGCTTTGCAGTAGATAGTGTTGGAAATAATTTAATTGACACCGCTGCAGTAGCTGGATCGGCATATCCTGTTGATGCTACTGCTTCTTATGCCAAATATGATTTCAAGTTAAAAATTGAAGACAATCTAAAAAAGGCAATAGAATCTACCAAAACAGCTAGCAATAAATTTTTGGTTGTTGTGGTTGACAGCAAGAATAAAACCGTAAAGGAAGGTTTTGACGCTTTTATAAAAGAACAGGAAACACAGACTGGATATAATATGTATGATTCGTATAATGCACTATATGATACTTACAATTATTATTTGGCTGGAGCCGATGATAAAAAATGGCTGAAAAACAATAAAATAACTAATGATCCGTGCGTATTGGTTTTAAATGGAAACGGTGATCTGCTTGCTATTGCAAAATCAGATTTGACAGCGCAACAATATCAATTTGGTTATTATAATGATTTATATAAAAAACTTCAAAAAGGAAATGCTTTCTTGTCTATAGATAAAGTTCTAAAGAATAAAAAAGCTTCAGATGCAGATTTAGTTAATGCATTTAATAAAGCCGCTTTATTAGAAGCAACTTATGATTCAGATTATTGGGTAAGCGACTCTAATTCGACTGAATTTGTAATTGAAAAAACAGTTTTAGATCAAAAATTAGTGGCTCAAAATTGGAAAAAATTGATTGAAGCACATCAAAAAGATAAAAATGTCAATATGTTTTTGGCAGAAACAATTGTAAAAGAGATCAAAAATCAAGGTTTTACAAAACAGCTTTTTAATCAAGATAGAATCCTTAATGATACCGATTTTCTGGCAATAGATTATTTGCTAAAACATTCTGATGATATTGAGAATAATAAAGTAGCATTCAACAATAGTGCACCAGAAATTCATAACATAGGAAGCGCTGTTTCTGAAGTTTCTAATGCATTGCAGCAAAATATATATGCTTCTCAGGACGGACTTACTGGTGAAATGAATAAAGAGAAAATCAATTCTGTTTATAAAAAGATCATCGAATCTGGAAAAGGTAATTTTGACGCCTACAGAAATTATTTTTATTACTTAAGTCAGCTTGAAGATCAAGACGGTTCAAACACAACGTATTTAAAAGAGTTTAATACTTATTTTGATAATACTTTGGCAGGATCAAGTCCGATTGAAAAACTAGACGCTATTTTTGGAGGTTTAGATTCTAGCTCAAGTTATTCTTATGATGGATGGAATTCATTTAAACTTTACCATTCAGACATTTGTAACAATGCGGCATGGACAGTTGTGTTAAAGCCACAGAACTCAAATTTCTTGAAAGATGCTATTAAATGGTCTGAATATAGTTTAGTGATATCTAAAAACAATCCGTACTATTTAGACACTTTAGCACAATTGTATTATAAAGATGGACAGACACAAAAAGCTATCGAAACACAGGTTTTAGCAGTAAAATATATTACTAGTGATGTTGATGAAGAAACTGTAAATCAAATGAAGGAAGTTTTAACTAAAATGAGTAACGGAACATATTAACCATATTAGGAAACC
>Ga0308157_10010225_pt1 | contig 10223 bp, 10 predicted proteins | sample PhyBR1_FD_201035 | JGI IMG/M metagenome (GOLD analysis project Ga0308157, IMG submission 201035) | Phyllosphere microbial communities from UC Gill Tract Community Farm, Albany, California, United States - DLSLB.R1 | ecosystem: Host-associated > Plants > Phyllosphere > Unclassified | place: USA... | reverse complement strand
TCAGATATCTACAATGATTCTTTAGCCATTCCAAATGACATTATTGAAAATCAAAAAACTAAAACTTTTGCCCAACTCAAACATTTTGAATTAACTGGAAAATACCGTGAAAAATTATTGAAAGGAACTTCGCTTTCAGAGTCTGACACATTATTTCTTTACAATTACAAAGAGACCAAACTTCAAAAATTCCCAATCAGTGAATTGAAATCGGTTGCCAACCTTAATCTCTACACGAGCGAAGGCGACGAGATTTCCAATTATGATTATATGATTGGTTTTCAGTTGAATCAATCTGAAAACTCTGATGAAATTGCTTCGAAGAAAACCAATTACAGCTTGGCCTATTTTGGAAAAGAAAATCCATTTTCTGGTGAAAAAGTCATTCCAATTCATTGGAAGAAAATAACTCGTGATCAATTTCCATTGTCATTGAAAAATCAACAAAATTTAGGCGAAACTTATCTCGCAAAATTTGAAAATCTGACTTATTATATTCAAGATTACAAAGGCGAATATGGGATTTCCAAAAGAGATTTTGCCGTTGTAAAAGACAAGAAAGTAATCTTTACTAGAGCTTATACAACTGGTGAAGGCGCAGAGTTCAGTCCTTTGAATTTCATCGATAATAATAATAATAATAATAATAATAATGAATACAATGACTGGCAATGGACAGGAAAATTATTTAAAAATAAACCGCCTGTTGTTTTTGGATTTGTTTCAGAATCATTTGGATGCGAATCTATCACATTTTTAGATTCTTCATATCCAGTGGTTTATATATATTGTGATAATAGACATTAATTTTATTATTAAATGAAATATTTATTTTTCCTGATCATATTATTTTCCATCTCATCTTGCCAATCCATTGATAATGACATTGTGAAAGTTGAGTTCAAAAGCATTTGTGGAGGGAAAGGCTGCAAAAGTAAGAGTTCTGTTTTTACCAAAGACAGCATTGTAGAATCTGTTTTTAATTGGAATCCCGAAACTTTACAAAAAAGCAGCAGAAAAAACACAGCAGAAAACTGGCAAAAATTGTTGGCAAATATTGATATTCAAGCGTTTGAAAACATAAAATCCGATTCCGGAAGATATCAATATGATGGAATGGATCAAATCATCATCCTTTATTTTTCTAATCAAAAGAAACTCAAAATATCCAACGGAGAAAGTGATAGTTTGTATTATCCAAGAATTGAAAAGTTGTATCAATTTTTAAAATGACAATAAAATCGAAATATAATCTAAATCTGTGTACCTAAAATCTGCACAAATTAAATACTGAATTTTTATAATTTCAAAAAATGCAAATAATAAAAAAAACATCCGTCATTATTTTACTTATCTCCTGCTCCACATTTGTTTTAGGACAAAAGAAAAAGAAGATAAGTCTTCCGCCTCCGCCAAAAGCAGAAAGCGTTAAAACAGAAACTATCTCTGAAACAAATAATACTAACGAAATAGAATATATGGCTCCACCGATTGCCTTGCCCAATGACAATATCCGAACTGAGCAGCCAAAAATTATAGAGAAAATAAATTTAGATTCCAATGCAAAAAAATGTGCTTGCGACAATTCTTCATTTTTCCTAACAGACAAGGAGTTGGGCGAAGGAATAACTTGGAGAGATTTTGCGTTGAAAGGCAATATTAAAAGCATTAAAAGCGTAGAAAAACGAGATACTTTGGCAGGTTACAGCGAAACGCTTTCTAAAGGAAATATTGTAGAAATGACATTTTCTGACAAAGGTTTTTTACAAACACACTCTAGAGATATGATGGATAAACTGAGTAAATCCCAAGGTTTTAAAAGTATTAGTCAATTATTTTATAATTCTGAAAATCAAATCATCACCTCAGAAATATATTTGGTTGATATGAAAAACCTGATGGCTAAAAACCATTTTCTATATAATGAAATGGGACTTTATGAAGTTGAGACAACCGATAAAGATAAGAAAGCGATACAGAAAAGAACGACATTTGACTGTTACAAAACTGACAATCAATTTTTTGTGGTAAAAAAAGAACTATATACTGACAGAAATCAGGAAACGAATGAGATGATGGTTTTTAACAGCAAAAATCAATTGATTAAAAAACAGGAAATATCCAATAACGACGGAAATACAACTAATAATAAAACCACGACTTTTGTCTACAACAATTTAGGATTGCTCACTGAAGAAAATTTTCTGAAGAGTGATAAAACCATCAAGAGTTACATTCATCATATTTATAATCCAAAAGGTGATATGATAAAATCGGTTTACAAAAATGGAGATTACACTGTTTATGATTACAAATATGACAATCAAAATAACTGGATTTGGAAACAAAAAACAGAGTATGAAAAAAGTAGATTCGGTGATGAAATGCAGATTGGCGAACGACTGACTTGGGACAGAAGTATTTTGTATTATTAATTTTCTTAGATTAAAACCATTGTAACATATGATTAAAACTAAAACCTATGAGAAAGCAAATTTTCAATTTCATATTATTATTAATCTTGTTCAATTTCAGTTTGCAATCTTGCAAGCAAAAAGAAAATGAAACTCCTGAAAAGAATTTAGTTCAAACAAAAATTGAGAAAAAAACAGATTCAATAAAATTTAAAAGTTTGTTGAAGCCTGATGAGAATTTGGAACTTGGAAAGATTTATACGGACAAAGTTGAGTTTATCAAATTTGATGATAATGGCGATGATTCCTACTTTTTTGTAAAGAAAAACGAAGACACGATCGGTTTGATTTATAATAAAGACAAGCCGCAAATTAACAGCGGAGGCACTTTAGAAATCAAATGGAAAATGGACAGTTTGAGACCTGCCGGAGATCCAGAATATTTGGATTTTACTGAGTATTTAGTTTCCTGGAAAACAATCAAAAACAATAATAAAGGAAGAGATTTTTCAAAACTTAAAAACCAGAGTTTTGTATTGAGTTGCGGAACGGGTTGTGCAATGACTCACAATGTCAAAACCATCAGGCAAATCAATCCAAAAGCTGTAAAAGTCACTTTTGAAGTTGAAAATTATATAGATCAAGAATTGTCCGAAACATTTGAAGATAGCTATATTTTTTATTATGATGATGCTAATAAGCTGAAAAAAGTAATAAGAGAAGGCGAAAAAGATAATATATTGGAAACATTTATGGGAGGTGCGAAACAATCTTTTGAGGAATTTGGTGCTCAATTAATGGAATAAAAAGGCTGATTTTAAAAAAAGTATTTCAAAGTGAAAATCATTGAAAAATAGCAAAATTTATGAATCGACTAAAACATAAAATACTTCTGATTGTTGCAATATTTTTTGGTATTACTTCTATGTTTTCTCAAGAAAAAAATAGCAATTACGATTCAGTTGTTTATAAAATATACGGCGACCTAAACAAAGATAATCTTCCTGATATGGTGGTTGTGATGGAAAATACAAAGGATAAGCGACGACCAAATCTTTTAGAAATATTTTTTCAGACCAAGAATGGAACTTATAAAAATGTTTTAACATCCACCAAAGCCGTGATGGAAAGGTTTCCTTATGGGGATGGCAGAACAGAAACGATTCTGGAAGAGCTTCAAATCAAAAACGGAATTCTGATTTTCAGAAATCAATTAATAAAAGGAAGTTTTACACATAAATTCCGCTATCAAAATGGAGAATTCGAATTGATTGGTTTCACTTCTTACACTGCTAATGCTGGATATTTAGATCATACCGATTACAATCTGTCAACCGGAGAAAAAATTGAAAAGCACATTGACTACGAAACTGATAAAATTCTTAAACAGACAAAGACAAAAAATAAAATGTCTGTTCTTCCCAAATTAAAGGATTTTTCGCCTTTCGAATTCACATATTAATAAAAACTAATCAATGAAAAAAATCTTTCTTCTACTTCTAATTTTCCCGTTGCTGATATTCGGAAATATGGCAAAGCCTTGGATGGATGGTTCGCAACATTCTGTTTTGTTTGGTGGGAATGCGTCGGTAAAAAGAGAAATCATCGATATCCGAATTATCGAGGAACCTTTGGAGAAAATTCATTTTGCCAGTTACACCATCAAATATTACATCTACTCACCTCAAAAACAAACACTTCCGTTATTGTTTATTGCGATTGGTTTACAGGGCGAACAGGGAATAAAGGTCAATAATCGGGCTAGTAAAATAGAACCTTTGGATCTGGAAAAGAAAAGCTATCCTTTCCTCAAAAAAAATATAATGGGAACGTTCGTAAAGTATGATGTAGCCAACGAACTTCCTATAAACCAAAGTGATTTGATCTATTTCTCCGCTGATTTAAATGAAGGTGAAAATATCATCGAAGTCAGATACGATGCACAAATGGAATATAACACTTACGGTTTTATTAAAAATTACAAACTGGAATATTCATTGTCGCCATCCAAATACTGGAAGTCTTTCGGACCGATTGAAGTGAATCTAAATTTGAATAACCAATTGGAATTTAAAGAATCAAATTTAGGTCAGGAGAAAGAATCCAATAATATTCTGAAATGGACTATTAGACCACAAAACCGGGATAAAATCGAAATAAAATTATCAGAGAAAATATCTTTTATTTCAAAAATTCTATTGGCTATTGATCCTTTTGGGTTGGCTGTTATTAGTCTTCTTGCAATGTTTTTTATTCATTTAAAACTGATGAAAAAAAAACCTAATAAATGGATTTTGATTCTGGGAATCATTTTGGTTCCGATACTTTTCTATGTATTTTATTTTTTGTCTTATGATCTTATTAATTTCAGTTTAGGAAAAACACATACAAAACACGGTTATATATTTTTCATTGTATTTACCTATCCTATTTTGCTCATATTTTATGGAATTCTGATGTGGCAAATTTATAGGCGTAGAAAGGCAAATCAATCCATCGAAAACTCTGTGAAATAATCCATTATGAAAAGACAAATCACACTTTTATCTGCTCTGATCATCATTATCAGCTGTAGTAAAAAAAATGAAGTCCCAAAAGAAAAAACCACAGCTTCCAAAACAGAATTAGTCAATAATGAAGTTTGTGAATCGGATGAAGATCCAGCTTATATTTTTCCAAAAACTGGAAAGAAAGCAGAAGATTTCATCACAGAACCTGCTATTTTCGAAATCCAATATAAAACAGAAGGCGATTTGAATGGCGACAGACTGGATGATATTGTAATTGTAAGAAAAGACAAAAAGAATAAGACAGCGCCACGTTCTATGTTGGTTCTGCTTCAAAATCCAGACAAAACCTATCGATTGGATAAGGTATCTCACCTCGTGATGCCTACAGAATACAACGAAAGCGATTTTAAAATTTATGAAACCGAAGATATTTCAATTGACAAAGGTATTCTGAGTATTCAGCTTTACGGAATCGGACCGAGCGGAAATCTTTTCAGCGATTTCAAATATTTTGATGATGATTTATTATTAACCCACATCGAAACCTACAATATGGGTGCAGGAAGTCATCAATCTTTGGATTTTGATGTTTTAAAAGGTGAACTCACTCAAGAAATCATCAATACAATGGAGGAAGAAATGCCTTCCACAGAAAAAACCTTTCATCTGAAAAAACAAAAACTCAATTTTGAAACCACTTCTCCCAAAGCCGTTATTATCGAAGCTTATAAGAAAATTGACGGTGAATAGATTCATTATTGACCATACTTGAATGTTCACTATCTTTGATTAAAATATTAAAGTCATTATGATTAAGAAATTATTATTAGCATTCAGTTTAATAACTGTAACGATGATTTTCGCACAAAAAAATAACGATCAGCAGACCGTTGCTGACGCTTCCGAAAAACTTAGATTGGCAATGATAAGTGGTGATAAAACCACTTTGGAATCTCTCATTTTACCGGAACTTACTTATGGACATTCGGGAGGTCATATTGACGATGCAAAAGAATTTGTGGAAAAATTAGCGAGCAAAAAATCAAATTTTCTCAACATTGATGTTACAAACCAATCAATCCAAATTGTTGGCAAAACAGCAATCGTTCGTAATCATTTGTTCGCTAATACAGAAGATCTTGGAAAAGCTCCTGCAGTTGTGAATCTTGATATTTTATACGTTTGGTCTAAGACTAAGAGTGGGTGGAAGTTGTTGGCGAGACAGGCTGTGAAGGTGGAAAAGAAGTAATAAATTCAATTTTAATTAAACAAATGATGAATAATAAATTTGAATATTTTGCAGAAAGGACAGGAATTGAAATTCCTCAAAATGTATTGAACCATTATTTAAATGGTAAAAATAGTAATTCAGAATTCGTCAGGTTATTCAAATCACAGATTGATGATGTAGAAAAAACGTTGAATCCTGATTTAAGTATTTTGGTTTCAGAAAATTTCGCGAAGGAAATTCTAAAACTGATTTATGAATTCTCTTATGAGGAAAGAACTACAATCTTATTTAAAGATATTTGTCATTACAATAATTATGAAGAAAACATAAAGTTTGATACATCTATTGAAGATTTTGTTATTGAAGAAATCCTTTATACAGTAGTTGATTATAGTTATAAAGAAAATAAATTTAAGTTTCCACTAGTACAAAAAGCATATGAAACTATAGGTTCAAATACTGAAGAAATAAAGGTTGTTTTAGTTTTATGGGCTCATTGTGGAGGTCAAGGAGGAATAATTATAAGAGGGAAAAATATTGGTTTTGATTCCTTTTGTGTTCACACTGATTATTCAGAAGTAGAATTCAATGGAAAAAATTACAGTTACAAAGGCTTTCCCTCCAAAGAATATGAAAGATTACATAAACCTATTTTAGAAAATCATCAATAAATAATTTATTTTAGAAACAACATAATGATTTTAGTATTTGATACTTATTATTTTGATAATAAAGCAAAAACAGTTTGTCTAGCCTTTGAAGATTGGAATGAAGAAAGCGATTTCCAAGTTTATAAAGAAGTTATGTATGATGTTGAAGATTACGTTTCAGGTGAGTTTTATAAAAGAGAACTTCCTTGTATTCTTAGTCTTTTATCAAAAATAGATTTAGATGAAATAAGTTTGATTATTATCGATGGATTTGTTTTTTTAGACGACGAAAACAAATTTGGCCTTGGCGCATATCTTTATGAAAAATTAGATAGTAAAATTCCAATAATTGGTGTAGCAAAACGAGACTTCGCAATAATTGAAAAAAACAGAATAGAATTGTATCGGGGAAAAAGCAAAAATCCTTTATTCATTACATCAATTGGAATTGAACCCAATTTAGCATCACAAAAAATTGGAGAAATGAATGGAGAATACAGAATTCCTACTTTACTAAAAGAAGTAGATAGGCTGACTAAAGAAAAGTAAACCACCAAAAAATCCGCCTCACAGCGGATTTTTCTATTTCGATTTTCTTCTTTTTAATTCCTTATCAATCAATCCCAATTCCCTTCCGGTTTGTCCTGCAACTGAGGTATTTTCCTGCGCTCTTCTCGTAAGATACGGAACAACGTCTTTCACAGGACCGTAGGGCAGATATTTGGCAACGTTGTAATGTTTGTCTGCCAAGTAATAAGTAATGTTATCACTCATTCCATAAAGCTGTCCAAAGTAGATGTGCGGATTGTTATGCTCCAGATTGTTGGCTTGCATTTTATCCATCACCAATTCGGAGGATTTCTCGTTGTGTGTTCCGAAAAATGCAGAAACTTTATCGAGATTCGCCATCACAAAATCAATTCCTGCGTTGTAATTATCGTCCGAAGCTTGTTTGTTGGGCTGGATTGGGTCTGGGTAATTCTGCTCCTCAGCACGTTTTCTTTCCTTCTCCATATACGCGCCACGAACAATCTTATAACCAATGAAATAGCCTTTTTCTTTAGCTCTTTCAAGATGTGCGTTCATATATTCCAAACGGCCGGTTCTGTACATTTGAATGGTGTTCCAAACGATGGGTTTTTCTTGATTGTACTTTTCCATCATTTCTTCACAAAGTTGGTCGGCCGCATCTTGCATCCAGGATTCTTCGGCATCAACCATTACTTTTTTATCGTTCTCGAAACAGAGTTTACACACTTCGTCGAAACGCGTCACTACTCTATTCCATTCTTCTTTTTGGCTGGTTGTGAGTTCTTTGCCTTTTCCAACTTCTTCATAAATATCGATTCGTCCAAAAGCCGTTGGTTTGAAAACAATGAACGGAATCGCCGGATTCCCAACAGAAAAACGAACAATATCTTTGATTTCTTTACAAACCGCATCAAAAACTTCTTCTTCTTCTTTCCCTTCAATCGAGTAATCGAAAATGCTACCAACGCCACGTTTGAACATCTGTTTAACCACAGACATACTTTCCTCGCGCGTTTCGCCACCACAAAACTGTTCGAACAAAGTCTGCTTCACGATGCCGTCCACAAACGGGAAATTATTCTTAACTGTAAAATTGAGAAGAGAAACGCCAATATTTGTCAATGCAGGCTTTTCGATGGCTTTGAACATCCAGTAGGCTTTTTTGAGCTGAGCGTCGGTTTTATCGGCAAAAGCCAACTTTGTATCATTGAAAATACTCATATCCAGAATTTGTCCCCAAAAGTAAATATTATTTCGACTTCAGAATAAATTTTAAAGCTAAATTTTGTCATCCTTTATTATTTCTAAATCAAGACTTACATCTATAAAATCCTACAGATTAAACTTTAACACCATCATTATATCAGAATTAATAAAAATATCACCTTTCCATTATAAAAAATTAGCGATTGTGACCTTATATTTGTAAATTATATCTTTACTGTAATGATATTGAGGAGTATGTTTTTGAAACGAAAGATTTTCTGCACCAACAAATTGATAGTTCTGTTGACATTGTTTTGTGCCAGTCCAACGTTTTCTCAGAAACAGTATGATGACAACGATATTTATAAAAATGCAGCTGAAAATCTGTATGCGCATCCTGAAAAAACCATAACCGTTTCGGAATATCTCTCTATCAATGCAGGTTCCGATGAAGAACGTTCCAAAGCTTTGAATCTAAAAGCTGAAGCGCAAATCTTGCAGGGAAATTACATTGTTGCATTAAACACACTTTTGGAATCCTTAAATTTAAATTCCGAAAATGACGATTCACCAACACTTTTGAGGACAAATCTTATTTTAAGTGAACTTTACAGAAAATTAGGCATCATACCAAAAGCGGAAGAACGGCTGAATCTCGTAGAAAAAAAAATCGACAATAATCCTGCTGACAATCCCAATAAAATAAGTTTTTACATTGATTTTCTCACGGAAAAATCTAAATTGCTTTGTGAAAAAAAGAAATATAATGAAGCTATAAACGTGATTGATGACACGCTTCTTGAAAGATATACTCACCAATTTCCGTATCAGGTTTCCAAATCTTACAGTCAGTTGGCAAAAGCTTATGGAATCATCAAACAATGGAATAACTCTGCTAAATATGCTGAAAAATCTTTACAACTTTCTTTAGAATCCGGCTTGGGAGAAAATTATATTTCTTATGCTGAATTAGATGTTATAAAAGCAGATTTCAGTAATAAAAACGAGCAAAAATATCTCCGCGATATTCCTAAACTTCTTATTTCATCAGAAAAAGTTTATGATATTGTTTTAAAGAAGGACATCCATCAGTTTTTGGCAGACTCCTACCTGTCAGAAGGCGATAATGCTCAATATCAGATCCATAATTTAAAATATCTTGAACTGAATGAATCCATCATTTCAGCTCAGCAAAAAGCCAGCGATTTGATACTCTCACTCACAGAAAATGATCTGAAAACAAAAGATAATCAAAGATATAAAACCAATCACATTTTGATTTGGGTTATCGGGTTTGCAATGGTTGTACTTGGCATAATATTTTGGTTAAGAATCAGAACCAAGCAGAATTATAACAATTATAAAGAATACATCAGTAAACTGAAAAAATCACAGACTGAACCAAAAATAATTGTTTCTGATACCAAATCTGTAGAAGAGATATCTAAGACTCCACAGTTTATTCCTCAAAAAACTGAGCAGATTATATTGGAAAAGCTTGTTGCCTTCGAGAATGGAAATGATTTCACCAAAAAAAGTCTAACACTCCAGTCTATGGCTAAAGAACTTGACACCAATACAAGATATCTGTCTGAAATTGTCAATAAACACAAACAAAAAAATTTCAATTCTTATATTAACGAGCTCAGGGTCAATTACATTATCAACAAACTAAGAAACG
>Ga0308157_10010224_pt1 | contig 10223 bp, 10 predicted proteins | sample PhyBR1_FD_201035 | JGI IMG/M metagenome (GOLD analysis project Ga0308157, IMG submission 201035) | Phyllosphere microbial communities from UC Gill Tract Community Farm, Albany, California, United States - DLSLB.R1 | ecosystem: Host-associated > Plants > Phyllosphere > Unclassified | place: USA... | reverse complement strand
CGGTCGAGAAGTCCAGGTGCTGCACGCGCTTGTTGCGGTTCAGCCCGTGGTAGTACGAAGCCACGCCGTCCTTGAAGGGCGGGCCCCAGGTGCGGGTGTCGTCGCCCTGCGGCGGCTCGACCTTGAGCACGTCGGCGCCGTGGTCGCCCAGGATCTGGCCGCAGTACGGGCCGCCGAGGATGCGCGAGATGTCGAGCACGCGGATGCCCGCGAGGGCGCCGGTCGAAGCGGAAGAAGTCATGGGGTGGGGGCTGGGTCGAGGGAAACAGGCTCGGTGGGCGCGGCGGCGGCGCGCGCCACCAGCTTGAAGGTGCCGGTGGCGATTGCGAGCAACTCGCCCTCGGTGCTGCGTGCCTCGCCGCGCGCGAAGCACAGCGCGCGGCCGCGCCGCTCGCACACGGCGGTGGCGATCACGTCGCCCGCGCAGGGCGCGGTGTAGTGCACGGTGATGTCGACCGTGACCACGCCGTAGGCCGTGGGCGCGTGCGCGCGAACGGCGCTGGCGAGCGTGCAGTCGAACAGCACGGCGATCGCGCCGCCGTGCACGTCGCCGCGGCTGTTGGTGCGCTCCGGGTCGTAGGGCATGCGCACGCGCGCCAGGTCGCCGCCGACGGCTTCGCCGCGCAGCGCGAAGCTGCGCGCCATCGGCATCGGCAGGCCGAAGAGAAGGCCGGGCTCTTCGGGCGGCCAGGTGGGCGTGTCGTGCGACATGGTGCTTGCAGTCTTCAGGGTCAGTCGAGCAGGCCGCGCTGGCGCAGCCGTGCCACGCGATCTTTCTCGCGCGCGGTCGCGGCCAGGGCATAGCGGCGGTACTGCTCGGGGTCCATCGCGTTGGCCTGCTGGTTGAGCTGTTCCAGCACGCGCAGGCTGGCGGGCGACGTGAGCGCCTTGTGGAAGGCATCGTGCACCGTCTTCACGCGGGCTGCGTCCATGCCGGCGGGCCCGGCGATGCCGTAGGGCGAGTCGATGACCGCATCGACGCCTTCGTCGCGCAGCGTGGGAACCTGCGGGTAGCGCTTCACGCGCTGCGGCGTGAGCATGGCGAGGTAGCGCATCTTGCCGGCCTCGATGTGGGGCACGGCCACGCCCGACAGCGGCGCGGCGTCGATGTGGCCGCCCAGGATGGCGTTGGTGACTTCGGCGTCGCCCTTGAAGGGCACCATGTTGAACTGCACCTTGGCCGCGTCGGCGGCCTCGTCCATCACGATGCGCGGGGTGCCCACCGCGCCGGTGGCGCCGATGTTGATCTTGCCGGGGCGGCGTGCGGCGTCGGCCGCGAAGTCCTTCCAGGTCTTCCACGGCGCATCGGCCTTCACGGCGAGGCCGAAGGTGTAGTCGGACAGCATGACCACGTACGAGAAGCTGCGCGCCGGATCGAAGGCCACCTTGTTGATGAAGGGCTCGCGGTACACCGAGGCCGGCAGCACGGCCAGCGTGTAGCCGTCGGGCGCGGCGCGCACCAGCGCGGCGGCGCCGTTGGTGCCGCTGGCGCCGGGGCGGTTGTCGAGCACCACGGGCTGGCCGAGGACCTTGCCGGCCTCCTCGGCCACGGTGCGCAGGTGCTGGTCGGTGGGGCCGCCTGCGCCGTAGGGAACGATCAGCGTCACGGGACGCTGGGGATAAGTCTCTGCGATCGCGGGGCCGGCTGCGAGCAGCGCGGCGACGACGACCAGGTGTGACAGCTTTTTCATTTTTCTCTTGTCTCCTCTTGGTGGTTGAAATTCAGTCGAGTTGCGCGCCGGCTTTCTTGACGACGTCCTTCCACTTCGCCGTCTCGCTCACGATGAACTGGCCGAGCTTCTGCGGCGAGGTGTCGGCCGATGCTTCGAGGCCTTGGCTGGCGAACATCTGCTTGACCTTCGGCGAGTTCAGCACTTCCGCGAACGCCTGGTTGAGCCTGGTCACGCGGTCGGCGGGCGTGCCGGCGGGCGCGACGATGCCGAAGAACACGCTCACGTCGTAGCCTTTGTTCCCTTGTTCGGCAATCGTCGGCACGTCGGGCAGCGCCTGCGAGCGCGCCGCGGTGGCCACGCCGAGCGCGCGCAGCTTGCCGGTCTTGACGTAGGGCAACGCGGTGAGGATGTCGGTGAAGGTCATGCTGACCTGGTTGCCCAGCAGGTCGTTGAGCGCCGGGCCCGTGCCCTTGTACGGCACGTGCAGCAGGTCGGTGCCGGCCACCGAGTTGAACAGCACGCCCGCCAGGTGCGACGAGGCGCCGTTGCCCGACGAGGCATAGCTGAGCTTGCCCGGGTTGGCCTTGGCGTAGGCGACCAGCTCGGGCACGTTCTTCACCGGCAGGGCCGGGTTCACCACCAGGATGTTCGGCAGGTACCCGACCTGGATCACGGGCGCGAAGCTTTTGGTCGGGTCGTAGCTGATCTTGCGGTACAGGCTGACGTTGATGGCCAGCGGCCCCGAGGTGCCGAACAGCAGCGTGTGGCCGTCGGCCTCGGCGCGCGCCACGTAGTCGGCGCCGATGTTGCCGCCCGCGCCCGCGCGGTTCTCCACGATCATGGGCTGGCCGAGCTTGTCCCGCAGTTCGGCGGCGAGCGTGCGCGCCATCGCGTCGGTCGGGCCGCCGGGTGGGAAAGGCACGACCAGCGTCATGGGCTTGGTCGGGAAAGCGCCGGGTTGCGCATGCGCGGCGGGCGTGGCCGCGAGCAGCAGTGCGGCGCAGGCGGTGCCCAGGAGGAGGCTGAGTGGGTGTCGCATGGGTTGGTGTCTCCGTTGTTCTTGAGGAAGGTGGGGCTCAGGCGGTGGTGCGGACGACGGCGTCATGCCAGTCGGCGGGCAGCGCGTCGGGCGCAAGCGGGTCGCGCGGCAGCACGCGGTGCAGCAGCACGAGCTGCGCCCAGCGCAGGCGCGCGGCGGACCCGCCGGCCGAGGCCTCCCAGGCCATCGCGGCGGCGCTGGTGCAGTGGTACAGCGCCGATGCGGCCTGGCGCGCGAGCACGTCGCCGCCTTCGCGCGCGGCGGTCTCGGCCAGGGCACAGGCGCGCGCCATCGTGTCGCGCAGCGCGGCGGCAAAGGCCGGCGTGAGTCCGGTGGCATCGCCGATGAGCTTGTCGACGTGGGCGCGCAGCACGGGCAGCGAGCCTTCGCGCTTCACGGCGCGGATCACGTCCAGCGCGACGATGTTGCTGGTGCCTTCCCAGATCGAGCCTAGGTGCGCGTCGCGCACGAGGCGCGGATCGCTCCACTCCTCGATGTAGCCGCAGCCGCCGCGCACTTCCATCGCATCGCCCGTGACCTGGCGCGCGTCGCGGCAGGCGCGGAACTTGATGAGCGGCGTGAGGATGCGCAGCAGCGCATACGCATCGGGCTCGCCGGCGTCGGAGCGCGCGAGCGCCTGCGCAGTCTGGCAGACCATGGTGCGGGCCTGCTCGGACGGCACGCGCAGCTTGTCGAGCTGGCGCTGCATCAGCGGCATCTGCTCCAGCGCGCGGCCAAAGGCACGGCGCTCGGAGGCGATGTACTCGGCCTCGGCCACCGCGCGACGCATCAGGCCGGCGGAACGCACGCCGTTCGACAGGCGCGAGTTGTTGACCATGTCGGCCATCTGCTGGAAGCCGCGGCCTTCCTCGCCCACGAGGTAGGCCACCGCGCCTTCGAGGCGGATCTCGCCGCTGGCCATCGAGCGCGTGCCCAGCTTGTCCTTGAGCCGGATGATGCGGTAGTGGTTGAGGCTGCCGTCATCGAGCTCGCGCGGCAGCAGGAACAGCGACACGCCCTTCATGCCCGCGGGCGCGTCGTCGGCGCGCGCCAGCACCATCGCAAAGCCGGCATCGGGGTTGGAGCAGAACCACTTGTCGCCGGCCAGGCGCCAGCTGCCGTCGGCCTGGCGCTGCGCGGTGGTGGCGGTGGCGGCGATGTCGGAGCCGGCGGCCTGCTCGGTCATGAACATCGCGCCCTGCGCGAGCTCGTCGAAGTCCAGCGAGGTCAGGCGCGGCAGGTACTTGGCGACCAGCTCGGGCGTGCCGAACTTCTTCAGCGTGCGCGTGAGCGAGTCGGTCATCGAGACCGGGCAGCACAGGCCGAACTCGGCCTGCACGAAGAGGTAGGTCAGCACGTACTTGACCAGCGGCGGCATCTTGCCCTTCCAGCCCAGCGTCTCGTCGCGGTGCGAGAGGGCCGCCAGGCCGAATTCGCTGAGCGCCAGGCGCTCCATCTCGACGTAGGCCGGGTGCTTGATGACCTTCTGCTCGTCGATGCCGGTGCGCGTGCGCTGCTTCAGCGTGGGCGGGTTGCGGTCGGCGGTGCCGGCCAGGTCGTCGAGCAGGCCGCCTGCCAGGTCGCCCAGGCGCTCGAAGTGCGGGCGCATGTGGGTGCGCAGGGCCTCGGGCAGGTACAGCGCGAGCAGCGTGTGCAGCTCGGTGTCGGCGGTGAAGAGGTTCTGGCCATGGCGATCGGGGATCGGGTGCGCGGCGGCTGTGGCAGCGGAAGCAGCGGGTGTGGGCATGCGGGCGTCTCCTTATATCTTTCGAATAGTTCAAACTTCATTGGTCGAAGTGCAGGCAAGCACGTCGATCAGTGAACGGGTTGACTCGCCACCGCGCAGCCTGGGTCTCCTGCGAGCCCGAGCTCGGATAACAGCACAGGGCGCGCGGTGGTGGTCTCTTTGTTCTGCTGCATCCCGAATGGTTGAACGAACACATTTCGTATTCATAAGGCTGGGAGCCGGAGAACTGCTATGAGTGAACCTGTCTACGTGGGTATCGATGTCGCCAAGGCCAGCTTCGAAGTGGCCGCCAGTGGCGAGATGCAAACCTTGAGCTTGGGCAACGACCAGGCAGGTCACGCCGAGTTGTGCCAGGTGCTGATACCGCTGGCGCCACGCCTGATCCTGCTGGAGGCCACCGGTGGCCATGAGCGACTCCTGGCGCTGGCGTTGGCTGCGGCCGGGCTGCGCGTATCGGTCATCAACCCGCGCCAGGCCCGCGACTTCGCCCGCTGCATGGGCAGGTTGGCCAAAACCGACCACATCGATGCGCAGGTGCTTCGCGGATTCGCCGAACTGCTGGATGCGCAAGGCCATGAGCCGCGTGCGCTGGCCGACGAGCAGCAGCGCGAACTCACCGCGTTGGTCACACGCCGGCGCCAGCTGGTGGCCATGCTGGTGGCCGAGCGACAGCGCCTTGCGCTGGCCCATCCGAAGGCCAAGGCCAGCATCCTGGTCATCATGGACGCGATTGCCGCCCAGCTTAACGACGTGGACGGGCAATTGCGCGAGCACGTACAGGCTCACCACGCCGATCTGGCCAAACTGTTGACCTCCGTCAAAGGCGTAGGGCCCACGACAGCCAGCACACTCCTGGCGCAGCTGCCCGAGCTGGGGCGCCTCCACCGCAAGCAGATCACCTCGCTGGTGGGTTTGGCGCCGATGAACCGCGACTCGGGCACTTTGCGCGGGCAACGCCATATCTTCGGTGGGCGCGCCGACGTGCGTCGCGTGCTCTACGTGGCCGCCTTGGTAGGCACGCGCTTCAATCCCGTACTCAAGGCCTTCTACGCAAAGCTGCTGGCTGCGGGCAAGCCCAAGAAGGTCGCCCTCGTCGCCTGCATGCACAAGTTGCTGATCATCCTGAACGCCATCGCTCGCACCAAGTCGCCTTGGAGCAATGAGCTCGCAGGGATAGTTTGAGTTAGTCATTCAAGATGGTTGCTGTTTCGCCGCATTGTTGGGTGGGCAACGATCCGTGTCTAATATCGATTTGGTCTTGTACGATTTGATTTAGCTATTTATGGAACTGCGGCACCTGCGCTACTTCTCCGTGCTCGCCGAAGAGCTGCACTTCGGGCGTGCCGCGCGGCGGCTGGCGATGTCGCAGCCGCCGCTGTCGGTGGCGATCCGCCAGCTCGAAGACTCGGTGGGCGCGCGCCTGTTCGAGCGCAACAGCAAGGAAGTGCGGCTCACGCCCGCGGGCGAGGCGCTGCGCGTGTCGGCGCGGCGCGTGCTGCTGCAGGCCGAAGAGGCCGCGACGGAGGCGCGCGACGTGGCCACCGGCTCGGCGGGCCGGCTGCGCATCGGCTTCGTCGGCGCCATGCTCTATCGCGGCCTGCCGCCCGCGCTGCGCGCGTTCCAGGCGCGGCACCCGGCCGTGCGCATCACGCTGAGCGAACTCAATTCGGGCGTGCAGATCGCCGAGTTGTTGCACGACCGGCTCGACCTGGGCTTCGTTCACACCAGCCGCATGCCGGCCGAGCTGCAGCATCGCTTGCTGCTGTCGGAGCCCTTCGTGGCCTGCCTGCCCGCGGGCCATGCGCTGGCGCGCAAGCGCGTGCTGGCGCCGGCCGACCTGCGCGCGCAGCCCTTCGTGTTGTTCTCGCGCGAGGCGTCACCTGATTACCACGAGCGCATTTTGTCGATCTGCGCCGACGCGGGCTTCTCGCCCGAAGTGCGCCATGAGGTGCGGCACTGGCTGGCCGTGGTGTCGCTGGTGTCGCAGGGCATGGGTGTGGCGCTGGTGCCGCAGGCGATGCGGCATTCGGCGCTGCGCGGTGCGGTGTTCCGCCCGCTCGACCGCGCGGTGGCGCAGTCGGAGGCCTACGGCGTGTGGCGCGCCGGGCCGGTCAATGTGCTGGTCGAGCGGCTGCTCGAAGGCGTGGCGCAGAGCCTGGCCGCGAACGCCGCTCAGTGATCACGCGTAGAGCGGCTCTTCGGCCATCTGTTCGCACTGGTCTTCGAGCACGAGGATCTGGCCTTTCCAGTAGTCGCTGGAGCCGAACCACGGGAAGTTGATCGGGAAGATCGGGTCTTCCCAGCGGCGCGCCAGCCAGGCGCTGTAGTGGATGAGCCGCAGCGTGCGCAGCGGCTCGATGAGCGCCAGCTCGCGGCGATCGAATTCGCGGAACTGCTCGTAGCCGTCGAGCAGGCCCGACAGCTGTGCCGTGCGTTGCGCGCGGTCGCCCGACAGCAGCATCCACAGGTCTTGCACCGCGAAGCCCGTGCGCGCGTCGTCCAGGTCGACGAAGTGCGGGCCGCCGCCGGGGCGGTCGGTGGGCGTCCACAGGATGTTGCCGGGGTGCACGTCGCCGTGCAGGCGCAGCTTGCGGGGCTTGAAGTCGGAGGCCGGCGGCTGCAGCGCCAGGGCGGTGGCGCGGACCATGTCCAGCGCCTCGTTGCAGATCTTTTCCCAGTCGCGCTGCATGTCGAGCGGGATCTTGTCGTTCTCCAGCAGCCAGTCGCGCGAGTCCAGGCCGAAGGTCTGCAGGTCGAGCGCGGGGCGGGCCTCGAAGGGCTTGGCGCTGCCCACGGTGTGGATGCGCGCCAGGAAACGGCCGACCCATTCGAGCACCTCGAAGTTGTCCAGCTCGGGCGCGCGGCCGCCGCGGTAGGGGCTTACGCTGAAGGCAAAGCCGGCGTGGTGGTGCAGCGTCTTGCCGTCGAAGGCCAGCGGCGGCACGGCCGGCACCTCGCCGGCGGCCAGTTCGAGCGAGAAGCCATGCTCTTCGAGGATCTCGGCCTCGCTCCAGCGGCCAGGGCGGTAGAACTTGACGACGACGGCAGGGTGCGGGGCCGGGTCTTCCAGGTAGACCTGGTACACGCGGTTTTCGTAGGAGTTCAGGCCGGTGAGGCGGCCGTCGCCGTGCAGGCCGAGTGTCGCGAGCGCGTCGAGCACCACGTCGGGCGTGAGGCTCTCGTAAGGATGGGTGTTCGCGGGCGCGACGGAAGAAGGGGTCATGCGGCGATTGTCGCCACACGGGCCCCGTGCCGGTCAGCGTGCGCCCGCTTGTTTGTAAAGCGAGAGGATGTGGCCCGTGCGCGGGTCGCCCTTGCCCGACAGCACCTGCGCGTAGGCCGCCTGCACCGCCTCGCCGCCGTGGTGGTGCTCGGCGTGCAGCCAGGGGTTGCTGGCATCGGTCACCGTGGCCAGGAAGTGGTGCCACGCGGCCACCATGCGCCGGCCGAATTCGTCGGCGCCCCATTCGGCAGTGCGCTTCTTGATCTGCGCCGGCGCAAAGAACAGCGTGGCGCGCGGGCCGGCCAGGGTCTTGCCCGCGCCCTTGGCCGCGAGCTGCTCGACGTGCGTGCCGCCGATCGAGCTGCTGTACTTGAGGTTCGCGAAGCGCTCGTGGATCGCGGTGCGCAGTTCGCCGTTGCCGGCGAAGTCGATATACACGCACGGCGTGTCGGCCGCGAGGCTGTCCAGTGCGTCATAGGTCACCACGCGGTCGTAGCAGCCCAGGCTCTGGCAGAAGCCCACGTTGGCGGGCGACGTGAGGCCGATCACCTCGATGCCTTCGCGCTGATGCAACTGGAAGGCCGTGCCGTAGGCCGTCTTGCTCGAGGCGCTCGACAGCAGCATGGTGGTGGCGCCGAAGAAGTCGTTGTCGGCCATGAAGTCGTCGATCAGCCACGAGGTGATGAACAGCGGGCGCAGCAGCGCCTGCAGGTCTTCGGTGTCGGTGGTGTACAGCGGGTCGGCGTTGCAGCGGAAGTACTGGTTGTAGACCGCGGGCAGCTCGGCGCGGTGCGGTGCCGCATCGGTGAAGCGCGCGGGCGAGAGCCGGTCGGGACTGAGCACCGCGCTCGTGGCCATCGGCCAGTAGCCATAGAGCCGTTCGCCCACGGCCACGCCCGGGTGCAGCGACTGCACCACGCTCGCGAAGCCCCACACCGGGATGCTGCCCCAGCCTTCTTCCTCGGAGGGAAAGAACTGCCAGTAGCTCATTGCATCGCCGAACGCGGCGTAGGTGATGTTGTTGGAGGTGAGCGCAAAGCTGTCGATGCGCACGCGCACCTGGCCGTCGGCCAGGGGCCGTTCGGTGGTGTCGGTGTGCAGGCGCGCGGTGGCGAGCTGGTCTTTGCGGATCAGGAGGTGGGTGGTGCTCATGGGGTCGATCTCCACGGGTGTGTGTTGAGGACGGGCGGGCGGGACAGGCGAGACGTGCGGCCACATTAGCCAAGCTTGGTGAAAGGCGCTATCTCGGCGTGCGTTTCGGCGTCACCCGTGAGACAGACATGAAAAAAGCGCCCGGGCTTGTGGCCGGGGCGCCTTGTTTCACGAAACCGTCAGAGCGGAATCAGACGATGGTCAATTCCACGTCGATGTTGCCGCGAGTGGCGTTCGAATACGGGCAGACCTGGTGAGCGGTGTCGACCAGCAGCTTCTTCTGTGCGTCGTCGAGGCCGGGCAGCGTGATCGCCAGTTGCACCGAGATGCCGTAGGCCGCGCCGCCGTTCGTCGGGCCGAGGGAGACCTTCGAGTCGATGGCGACGTCTTCCGGCACCTTGACGCTGATCTTCGGGCCGACGGCTTTCATGGCGCCGATGAAGCAGGCGGCGTAGCCGACCGCGAACAGCTGCTCGGGGTTGGTGCCGGGCTTGCCCGAACCGGGCGAGCTCAGCTTGACGTCAATGGCGCCATCGCTGGACTTGCCGGCGCCGTCACGGCCGCCGACGGTGTGGGCTTCTGCGGTGTAGAGAACTTTGTCGAGCTTGGTGGTCATGGTGATTTCCTTTGGCTTGGGGTGGTGAAAGGGCTTCCTTGGGAGGCCGGGGAGAACTCGGTGTTTGTGTATGGATCAGGCGGCTTTGCGGATGCGGTCGCGCAAGGTCTGGATTTGCTGCGTGAGGGCGACCAGCTCGGGCACTGAGCATTCGCTGGCGGCCATGAGGCACTCGGGGACGTTGGCGGCACGGGACTTGAGCTTGCGGCCTGCGGTGGTGAGCGTGATGTGGACGCGGCGCTCGTCTGCAACATCGCGGACGCGGGAGACGTAGCCGTTGGCTTCGAGGCGCTTGAGCAGCGGGGTCAGCGTGCCGGAATCCAGCGAGAGGCGTTCGCCGAGGGCGGAGACGGTGGGGCCGTCTTGCTCCCAGAGGGCGAGCATCACGAGGTATTGGGGGTAGGTGAGCTGGAGCTTTTCGAGCAGCGGCTTGTAGAGGCGGGTCATTGCCAAGGAGGCGGAGTAGACGGCGAAGCAGAGCTGGTTGTCCAGCTTGAGCAGGTCGTCTGTGTTGGGTTTCGTTGGCATGGGCTGAATTGTAGTTCGCAATTCAATTGTGTGCAATGTAGTTGTTTGGGATTGGTTTTGGCGGTTGCTTCCCGGGGCCGGGAGTTCCGCCCGGCGGCGGACTCACTTTCTTTTGCTTCGCCAAAAGAAAGTAAGCAAAGAAAAGGCGACCCCACTGTCTGCGACCCTTCGCTTCGCTACGGGCAACCTGCGGTGCTCGCGTTTCGCGGGGTCTCGCAGAACTCGCTGCGCTCAAACAGCTGCGA
>Ga0308157_10010223_pt1 | contig 10223 bp, 8 predicted proteins | sample PhyBR1_FD_201035 | JGI IMG/M metagenome (GOLD analysis project Ga0308157, IMG submission 201035) | Phyllosphere microbial communities from UC Gill Tract Community Farm, Albany, California, United States - DLSLB.R1 | ecosystem: Host-associated > Plants > Phyllosphere > Unclassified | place: USA... | reverse complement strand
AGCCTGCGGACAGTGGTCGTGAGATTCCAGAAGCAGTTCGCGCTGGCGACTACTCGCGATGGTGCGGGCACGTCCCAGATGTTCGTGATGTAGAGACTGATCGGCTGGAACGACAGACGCTCCCGGTCCGGCGCGGTCGCATATTCGTAGGCGACACAGTCGAAGTAGGACTCGTGCGGGATGTTGTCGCAGTCGAGGCTCGTGACGATCACCAGGCGTGGGTCGATGGCCTCGTCACGGACCCATTCGGCCAGGTGGTATCCGGCGTACGTGATGTTCGCTCCCTTGCCGGCGATCTCGTCGGGCAATCCGGCCGGATGTTCGACGAGGACGAAGGCCCCGAAGCGGTGGCCGTACTCGGCTTCGAGCCGCCGAGCTGTCTCGGCCATTGCGGGGCCGCCGCGTTCCTCATGAGCGAAGAAGACGAGGAGCTGTTCGGGCTTCGTCGAGGTGTGCAGCAGGGTGCGGATGGTGTCGGCGATGACTGGGTAGGGCTCGTTGTACGCGGCCACGACGACCGCGTGGCGCAGGGTCGATGGACGCATGATCGAGGTCGGATCGGCGCTGACTTTCGCGACGAGGGCGGCGTGGTCGGCAGCACGGAATCCACCCCGAGGATGCGCCAGGGAAGGGCGACCGTCCAGGGCCCGCTCGAGGTCGGTCAGGCGTGCCGCCCAGTCGACGCGAGCGCTGCGTCGGTAGCGAAGGAACCCGCGGGCGACGTCGATCGCCCCGAGCATCGCCCGGACGAACATCAGCCCGACGATCGAGAGCACATAGACCGCTCCGAGCATCGCGTCGACGAACGGGAGGACGAACACGAGCCCGACCGCGGTGAAGCTGATCGCCGCCGGCAGGGCTTCGAAGAATCGGTACAGCCGGGTACGCGGGCCCATCGGCAGCTCGAGGCCGGAGGGCGGTGGTGCCGTCGGCTCGAACGAGAAGGCTCCCCTGCCGGAGCTCCGAGGACCGGGTGGTGACGGCCGGAGCGGTTGAGGAAGTGGGTGGCCGGAGGTTGGCGATTCGACGGAGGTGACTGGTTCGCGGTTCGCTCTCACTCTCTCGATCCTGGGTGCCCCGGCTGGACAGCTGTTTGTCGGCAGATGCAGGTCAGGTGAATATTTCGTGCCGACGACCGGGGCTCCAGCATGTGCTGTGAATGGTCGTTGGCCAGGAGAATGATCGGCACTCGGGGGTAGAGTCGCTTCATGACATTTGCAGTCCGCCCCGCAGTCATTGCCGACGTCGCCGGAATGGCGCGCGTCCACGTCGACACCTGGAGTGAGACCTACCGCGGGATCATGCCCGACGAACTCCTCGATGCTCCGGACCTCGTCGATCGACGCGGACAGATGTGGACGCAGATCCTCGACGAGGCTGCTCCGTCGAAGTACACCTGCGCCGTCGCCGAATCCGATGGCCGGATCGTCGGCATTGCAATGTGCGGACCGCCGGAAACCGACGGAAGCGTCGAAGACCGGCATCTCTACGTTCTCTACGCCTATCGAGCCATGCACGGCACGGGCGTCGGCCAGGATCTCTTCGACGCCGTCGTCGATCCGTCCGTGACGACGGCGCTATGGGTGGCGGATCCGAATCCCCGCGCGCAGGCGTTCTATTCGAAGAACGGGTTCGTCCCCGACGGCACGGTCAAGACCGACGAGTACGACGGGGTGCGCGAGGTGCGGATGGTGCGGCAGGCCAGGGGCGACTGACGCCCAATCAGGTCCAGAGGACCTTGTCCTGTGCGCCCAGTGTCCCACCGGCACCGAGGTGACCGAGCATGAGTGCCCCATCCAATGGTCCGCCTGCGGGCTCGACGATGGTGATGGTCGGATCCAGTCGTGCGGCTTCGGCGCGGAATCCCTCGACGAGGTGATCGCCGGCGGCCGCGACTCCCCCGGTGAGAGCGATGCGGGTCGCGGAGTTGGAAGTGGGAAAGGCCTCGGTGGCTACCGTTGACGAGTCAGTGTCAGTTCGCACGGAACGAGCTGCGGCGAGCGCGCTGCGGGCCGCTTCCTGACCAGCTTCACGGAGCAGGTCGGCAGATGCTGTGTCGCCGGCCCGGGCACAATCAGCGACGTCAACGGCGATTTCGGCGAGGAGTCCGGCCCGGTCGCTGCGGGTATAGAACTGTGCCGGCCACGAGGCGGGTGGGCCGAAGCGTCGGGTGGCTGCCTCGAGCAAAGCACGGCCGTGTTCGTCGATTCCGTCTTGAGTGCGCAAAGCGAGTTCGAGACCATGACGTCCCAGCCACGCTCCTCCCCCGCGATCGCCGAAGAGGTGTCCCCAGCCATCGGCTCGTGACCAGTCTGCTGTCCATTTGCCGTCAGCGTCCGGACCCGGATGGGCGATGGCGATCGCCCCGGTGCCGAGCACACTGATCGCCCCACCGGCCCCACCGAGAGCACCGAGGTGGGCGGTCACGGCATCGATCGCGGCGACTGCGGGCACCCCGACCTCGCCGGAGATCTCGGCGAGAACGTCGGACGGATCCTCAGCGAGGGAGGCGATGCCGGTCGCACCGATTCCGATGCTGCTGACCTCGGGGAAACGTTCGGGCCAGGTCTCCGCGGCCGTTCTCACTAGTTCGCGGACGACGTGAAGGACGTTGCTGCCGCTCGGCCCGATCTCGATCCGCGGGCCGGTGAGTTGGTCGATGATGCGTGGGACGAAGCCCCCGCCGTCAGCGATGCCCGGTCTGCTAACGGCATTGCCACGATGGTCAGTTGCATCGCCAACGTCACCGAGCGCGGCTCGGCTGCCGGTGCCGCCGATGTCGATGCCGAGGATCAGGGTCATGCGCCCACGGTACCCGGGCCGGAACCTTCCGAGTCCGTACCGTCGTCCGAGCCGACCGGTTTCTTCGTCCCGACAAGCTCGGCGATCGCGGCCCTGACCGAACCATCATGGGACTCCAGAGTCGACGCGGCCAGGGCGGGGGCCGCCTCGGTGAAGGAGACGACGATAGCGGTCTTGAGATCGCCATCGCAGCTCTCGAGCAGAGCCCGCGCGTCGGCGTCTCCCAGGTCAGCGGCCTCGCGGAGGATGCGCACAGTGCGCTCGCGCAGCTTCGCGTTCGTCGCGACGACGGAGACCATGAGGTTGTCCCAGGTCCGGCCGAGAGCGACCATGAGCGCGGTCGAGAACCCGTTGAGGGTGAGCTTCTGGGCGGTGCCGGCCTTGAGCCTAGTCGATCCGGTGATCACTTCGGGGCCGGTGTCGAGCACGATGTGGTCATCGGCTTTCTCCGCCAGAGAGGCGTACGGGTTGTTCGAGATGAGCACAGCGTGGGCGCCGTTGGCCCGCGCCGCGTCGAGCGCCCCGCCGACGTACGGGGTCGACCCGCTCGCGGCGATGCCGATGGCCACATCGTCGGGTCCGAGCTCGGCACCGGCCGCGGTTCCGTCGGCCCCGGAGTCCTCGGCGTTCTCCACCGCATTGACCAATGCCGCCTGACCACCGGCGATATGCCCGATGACCCGGCCCGGTTCGAGGTTGAACGTCGGCAGGAGCTCGCTCGCATCGAGGACGCCCAGCCTCCCCGAGGTGCCTGCGCCGAAGTAGTGGACGCGGCCGCCTCGGCGCATGCGGTCAGCGGCAATGTCGACGAGTTCGGCCAGCTGCGGCAGGGCTGCGGCCACCGCGTCGATGACGGCGTGGTCTTCGGCGTTGAGGACCTTGAGCACCCCGAGGGTGTCGAGGTCGTCGAGGCCGGAGCTAGCCGGATTGCGCTGCTCGGTCGGCGACAGCGGCCGGCCGGCCGGCGGTGCCGTTTCAGACGTCGGCGGGTTCGGTTCCGACGTCGGCGAGGTCGGGCGGGCTGAGCCCGGCTGGGAGGAGGTCATGGACGGGGGCTTCCTTCCGCCTCGGCGATGGTGGGCTCTTCGACTGTGGTCTTGTGGCGCAGACCCAGCAGGCCGCCGACGATGAAGGTGACGATGACGCCGAGCAGCGGGTACCACTGCCACGCCACCCACACTTCGCCGGTGACGTACTTCTCCATGACGAAGAAGAACGCGTTGACGGCCACGGCCAGGGCGAAGGCGATGTTCGCGTCGACGGCCCTAGCCCGCTTGTTGACGATGCCGAAGACGAACGCGCCAAGCAGACCGCCGTACGTGATACCGGCGATGCCGAGAGCCAGGATGACGATGTTGCCGGAGTCGGATTCGAAGACCGTGGCCGGCAGGATGAACGCGATCCCCCAGCCGATCGTCGCCCAGCGGCCGACCCTGAATCCCTGTTCGTCGGTCATCGGGGTGCGCTTGAGCTTCGCGTAGACGTCGTTGACCGTCGAGGACGACAGGGCCGACAGCGACGACGACAGCGTCGACATCGCGGCGGCGAGGATGCCGGCCAGCAGCAGTCCGGAGATTCCCGTGGGCAGGCCCTCGATGATGAACAGCGGGAAGATCTCGTCGTCGCGGGTCAGCCCGAGGTCGGCAGGCAGCGCGTGATCGTAGTACGCCCAGAGAGCCAGGCCGACGGCGAGGAAGATCGCGAACTGGACGACCACGACGAATCCGGAGGTGATGAGGGCCTTCTGTGCCTCGAGCTTCGACCGGCACGACAGCAGGCGCTGAACGATGAGCTGATCGGAACCGTGGGAGGCCATCGCGAACACGGCGCCGCCGAGCACCGACGGGATGAACGAGGTGTCCGCAGAGATCGGGTTGCCCTCGAAGACGAAGATGTTCGTCTTTCCGGCCTCGACCGCCTCGGCGAGCCATCCGCCGCCGATCGATGCGGAGATGATGATGATCGCGAGAATCCCGCCGAGGACGTAGAGGATCATCTGCGCGACATCGACCCAGACGACGGCCTTGATGCCGCCGATGAACGTGTACACGATCGTCACAAGCGAGAGGACGACGATGATGACGAAGTAGTTCGTGTGGATGCCGAGCCCGTCGAGGATGACCTTGAGCGGGATGGCCGCGGCGAGCACGCGGATGCCGTCGGCGAGCAGTCGGGTGAAGAGGAAGGTCACGCCGGCCGTGGTCTGCGTCGACTGGCCGAAACGTTTGCCCAGGTAGGCGTACGCGGTGATCATCTCACCGTCGTAGTAGCGCGGCAGCATGAAGTAGGCGACGATGACGCGGCCGAGGATGTAGCCGAGTCCGAGCTGCAGGTAGTTGAGGTCGCCGAGGTAGCTCATGACGGGGATGCCGATGACGGTGAGCGCGCTCGTCTCGGTGGCGACGACGGACAGGCAGACGGCCCACCACGGCAGGTCGCGCCCGCCGAGGAAGTAGCCCTTGAGGCTGCTCTGCTTGCCGCTCAGTGCCAGTCCCAGCCACGCCGTTGCGACGAGATAGGCGATGATCACCAGGAGGTCGATGATCTGCATTGGTCTCTCCTTGTTGGGGGTGTGGAGTGTGTCGGTTGATCGGTGGTCAGGAGGTGCGTTCGTTTGTGTGGCCGGGCGGGCGATGCCGGTGGCGGCCGCGGTTCAGTCGGCCAGTCTCAGTCACTCAGTCTCAGCCGGGTGGGTCGTCGGTGGAGGGGTTCGGGCAGACGGAGCGGTCCGTCACCGGGAGTGAATCGACCCGCGATGCGCGGTCCGATCGCCCCGGTCAGACTGGGCTGAGTGCCGTCGAGTCCGTGCCAGCTCAGCCACCCGAGGAGCGCCATGAGCAGCGCTTCCTTGCTGCCTTCCGGCAGCCCGAAGGCCTCATCCGTGCTCGTGAGGACGATGCCCTCGCCCAGTTCCTCGCCGAGGCGGCGCATCAGCTCCGGATTCCTCGTCCCACCTCCCGAGGCGATGACGGTGGTGACGTCGTGACGGCGGGCCGCCTCGGCGATGGTGCGCGCGGTCAGCGCGGTGACCGTGGCGATCTGATCATGCTCGCCGAGGTGGGGGTGGGGTTCGAGGTATGAGTCGAGGTAGGCGGCGTGGAAGAGTTCCTTGCCCGTCGATTTCGGGGCGGGCCGTGCGTAGAAGGGTTCGGTGAGGAGCTCGGTGAGCAGGTCCTCGTCGACGGTGCCGGCTGCTCCGAGCGCGCCGTCGCTGTCGTAGCTCTGCCGACCGTCGGTGATGCGGCGGGCGAGGATGTCGATGAGGGCGTTGGCCGGGCCGGTGTCGAAAGCGATGGGATCGTGGCCTGGTTCGATGACGGTGATGTTCGCGATTCCGCCGAGGTTGAGCACCGCGGTCGGCGCCTCGGCGTCGGAGAGCAGGAGGGAGTCGAGCAGCCCGACGAGCGGGGCACCCTGTCCCCCTGCGGCGACATCGCGGGAGCGGACATCGGAGATCACGGGCGCACCGAGTCGTTCTGCGATGAAGGCCGGCTGTCCCAGCTGGAGGGTCGAAGTGACCTGCCCGTCGGTGATGTCGTGGCGGACGGTCTGTCCGTGGGAGACGACGAGGTCAGGGGTCAGGTCGTGGTCGGCGCAGAGTTCGGACAGGGCGTCGGCGCAGAATCGGCCGAGCCGGGCGTCGACGCTGCTGACCAGTGACAACGGCAGATCTGCCGGTTCGAGAAGGCGAAGGATGTCGGCGGAGAGCCGGTCATCGAACGGGGTTTCGCGTTCGGCGAGGATCCGCACGGTCAGGGTGGTGGGGTCGGCGCCGACGAGGTCGAAGCTGGGGGTGGGTTCCGTGTCGCTGATGGGGTCGGGTCGGAACTCGGCGATGACGAGGTCGAGACCGTCGGCGGAGGTTCCGGTCATGAGTCCGGCGATGATCATGGCTGCACTCCCCCAGTGTGGTCGGTGACGGTGGAGGGAGCGGTGCCGGTGGGGGCGGCCTCGGATGCGGCCGGAGCGGGGACGGTGAGTTCGGTGCGGACCTTGTAACGGTCGCCTCGGTAGACGGAGCGGACGAACTCGAAGGGGCAGTCATCGGCACCGCGGGATATGCGTTCGAACAGCAGGGCGGGTGAGAGTTCTTCGACGCCGAGGTGTTGAGCTTCGCCGGCGTCGAGGAGGGTGGGCTCGATCGTCTGCACACTGTGGTTGAGGCGGATGCCGAAGTTCCGGCGCAGCAGATCGTAGAAGGACTGGTCCTCGAGGTCACCTGGACTCAGCCCCGGGACGAGAGCCGAGGGGACGTGGAGTTCTTCGAGAGCGATCGGTTCGTCATCGGCCAGGCGCAGACGCAGGATCGCGATGACGTCGTCGTCTTCGGCAATATGGAGTCGACGAGCGATGTGCGCGCCCGCCTCGGCGACGTCGAAGCTGAGGATATGAGACCCGGGACGCATTCCGCGGGCGAGCATATCCTCGGTGAAGGAGCTCGCGGCCAGCGGTTGGTCGAGTTTCGGCCCGAGTGCGAAGACACCCGTGCCGTGCCGCCTGCGGACCATGCCCTTGGCGACGAGTTCGTCGATGGCGCGGCGCAGGGTCATCCGCGAGATGCCGAGCGTCTCGGCGAGCTGCCGTTCCGGAGGGAACTGCTCACCGGCGGCCATGTCCTCGAGACGGTCGAGGAGCTGGTCACGGATGGCATGGAATTTCGTCACACCACCATTGAGGCACAGGACACACTGCGAAATCAAGACCACTGGTCTATTTTGTGATGGCTGGACCCTCGGTCGGCGTTTCACTCGTGCCGTCGATCAAGCGCTCGCTCACTTTCAAGCGCTCCCTTCCCTCGATCAAGCGGGGCCGCGAATATGGCGTCGTCGACCACGACATATCTGCGCCCCGGCTTGAACGGCGGAGACCGGGCGGGCGGTCAGAGGCCGGGCAGGCGGAGGCCGGGCGGGCTGAGACCGGGCGAGCGGAGACCCGTCAGACGAAGAGCAGTGAGAGCAGGAAGGCGAAGATCAGCCCGAAGACGCTGACCAGGGTCTGGACCATCATGTGAGTCTTCGTCGCCTGACCGATCGTCATGCCGAAGCTCTCCTTGACGAACCAGAATCCCGCATGGTTGACCCAGTTCAGACCGATCGATCCCGAGCCGATCGCAATGACGACCAGAGACACGTATGCCCCCGAGTGATCACCGATGAGAGGGGCGACGATGCCGGTGGCCGAGGTGATTCCGACGGTCGCCGATCCGGTGGCGAACGACAGCAGGATGCCGATGAACCAGCCGAGCAGGATGAGGTTCATCTCCAGATGAGAGGTCGCGCCGACGACGGCGTCGCCGATGCCCGAGTCCTTGAGCACCTCGTTGAAGGCACCACCGCCGCCGATGATGAGGATGACTCCGGCAATCGACTTGAGGCTGTCGCCGAAGGAACTGCGGATCCGCTCACCGCCCATTCCCGAGGTCCATCCGAGTGCGATGGCGGCGAAGACGACTCCGGCCAGCATGGCGATGATCGGGTTGCCGATCACCTCGGCGATGGGTTCGAACGAGGACTCCGGCGCCACGAGCTGAACGACGGTGTGCACGAGCATGAGCACGACGGGGACGAGGACGGTGACGAAGGCGAGCCAGACCGGAATCGTTCGCAGTTCCTTCTGGTCCACCTCGGCGCGGGCTCCGGTGTACTGGTCGATGAGGTCAGCGGTCGGTTCGAGTTTGACCCGTGGGGCGATCCAGCGGGCGTAGACCGGGCCGGCGAGGATGACAGTGGGAATCGCACAGACCAGGCCGAGGCCGATGGTCATTCCGACGTTCGCGTCGAGTCCGGACACGGCGATGAGCGGACCCGGATGGGGCGGAACCATGCCGTGGAGGCAGGCGAGCGCGGCGATCGCGGGAACGAGGATGCGCAGGTACCACAGCTTCTTCTGCCCGGTCTCCTTCTCCAGCTGCGAGGCGACCGCGTAGATGACCGGGATGAGGACGACGAGGCCGACCTCGAAGAACATCGGGATGCCGATGATGAAGGCGACACCCGTCATGATCCACGGAGCGGCCTTCGGCGAGGAGTGCTCGATGACGAGGTTCGCGATCCGTTGGATGGCGCCGCTGTCGGCCAGAAGCCGTCCGAGCATCGCTCCGAGGGCGACGACGACACCGGTCTCGCCGAGGGTATCGCCGGCTCCGGCGGCGATCGTCTCCGGAATCTTGGCGATCTCCTCACCGGCGGCCAGTGCCGTCACGGCGGAGGTGATGAGGAGAGCGAGGAACGGATGCAGCTTCGTCTTCCAGTTGATGAGGAGGATGAGAAGCGCGATCGACGCGAAGAGAAGCGTCACGAGGTATGCGGTTGAGCCAATCACTGGGGCAACGTTACGCCCCTGCCTGCTGGATCCGGGAACGAGGGGTTCGCACGCGAGGGGTTCACGTGGGAGGGAGAAGTCCCTAGCATGAAGCCATGACTGCATATACCGGACAGAAGCTGCTCGACGCACTCGACTCCCAAGGGCTCGGCGACTGGCAGGGGCTGCCGGACTGCATCGGCGCCCGGTTCCTCACCGGCGACTTCGCCACCGGGCTCGATCTCGTGGCCGAGATCGGGTCCCTCGCCGAGGCGGCCGGCCACCATCCCGATGTCACGCTCACTTTCCCCCACGTCGACATCCGCCTGACCAGCCACGACACCGGTGCCGTGACCGAACGCGACCTCAACCTCGCGGGACAGATCAGCGAGGCGGCCGCCTCGGCGGGGGTGAAGGCGGACCCGACCATCCCGGCACTGCTCGAGCTCGGCCTCGATACCGCAAATCAGGACGCCATCGCTCCGTTCTGGGCGGCGCTCCTGACCGGGGATGCGAGCAACGTCTCCGGACCCGATGTCGTCGATCCTGCCGGACAGATGCCGCTGCTGTGGTTCCAGGACTGCGAAGAACACGAGGTTCCGCACCAGCGTCTGCATGTCGACGTCTCCGTGCCGGCGGCGGTCGCGCCGGAGCGGATCAGGGCCGCGGTCGACGCCGGAGGCACGATCGTCGACGAGTCTCAGGCGCCGTCATTCACCGTCCTCGCCGACGCCGACGGCAATCGCGCCTGCGTGTGCACGCTGGCCGCTCGCCCGTAGGCTGGGATACGACCTCTTCCACCCAGTTCAGGGAGTCCGTGTGTACCTAGCCGCCGAGAACCGCTACAACTCGATGACCTTTCGCCCCGTCGGTCGATCCGGGCTCGTCCTGCCTGCGTTGTCACTGGGGCTGTGGCACAACTTCGGCGACGATGTCGCCTTCCAGAACCAGCGCGATATCGTCCGTCGCGCCTTCGACATGGGCATCACGCACTTCGACCTGGCGAACAACTACGGTCCTCCCCCGGGCTCGGCGGAGACGAATTTCGGCCGGTTGCTGCGCGAAGACCTCCGCCCCTACCGCGATGAGCTCATCATCTCGACGAAGGCCGGTTGGAACAT
>Ga0308157_10010221_pt1 | contig 10227 bp, 6 predicted proteins | sample PhyBR1_FD_201035 | JGI IMG/M metagenome (GOLD analysis project Ga0308157, IMG submission 201035) | Phyllosphere microbial communities from UC Gill Tract Community Farm, Albany, California, United States - DLSLB.R1 | ecosystem: Host-associated > Plants > Phyllosphere > Unclassified | place: USA... | reverse complement strand
TGAAGTCCGGCGCCAAGCGTTGTGTCAACCACATCAGCTCGACATTGCGCTGCGCTTCGCGCTCGAGCCGACGGCTCGATTGGATGCGGTTGAGATAGCCATAAATGTAAAGCTTGAGAAGAACGGCGGGATGGTAAGCCGGCCGGCCCGTCTTTGCTGGTTGCACCCGCGTGAAACCCAGGAGGGCAAGGTCAAGTTTGTCCACGAATACATCGACCACTCGTACTGGATTATCTTCGGCCACGTAGTCGTCCAAGAGTTCTGGCAACAGCGTGCCTTGGCCACGATCCTCGCCTTTAATAAAGCGCTTCATTTTGCATCCGTCTTGATGAGATACTGGCTTAACGTTTACCGGACGACGTCCGTTTACACGACGCTAAGTTTTTACACAGCCTGGGCCAGGAGCGGACACTCAAAAAGCAGGAATGCAGTTGTAAAGATGGCTTCACCACCCTGGTATCAGGATTATCAAACTCTAGTCGTGGCTGTCAGGCACGTCAGGTACAAGGCAATTGCAATGAATGAAATTAAAATCGACGAGCATCACTGGATAGAACTTGAGACGAACGGTTCCGTATCATTCCCGCATGTGCTCGACGGTAAAATAAGTCTAAAGCGCGGCGACCGAATTTCGTTGCTGCCCCGCGTTGCCCCGGACGCGCCGCAGGATAGATCTCTTACGGCCTCAATTACGCACATGTCTTCGCCAACCACGGTTGGGTCATATCAGGTATATGCTCTTTCAGTCGAACGCGTCTCGGCGGCCTCGCTTGGTGGCCGTCTAGCAAAGACGTTGATGGGACATCACTATGAGCTGCTGGCAGCGTTCGCGCGCTCGGCCGCGCATAAGCTACCGGGTAGCATGGGACGGCTGCGTGAGAATGCGCTCGCCAAATTTCTGCAGGTCTGGATTCCACGGAGGTTGACGTGCCCGTCGAACGTTTTCGTGACACACGAAGGAGTCGGTAATTTCGAACTTGAAATCGATTTGGCCGTGTACGACAGCACCGAGGGTCCGATGTGGCCACTCGACGGCGAAGAAGAAAATTTGTTCCTGGCCTACAGGCACACAAAGGCGGTTATTGAGGTCAAGTCTACTCTCGATGCCGATACGATGGCCCAAGCGGTCAAGTCGATGCGTGCCTTTGACGATTACATGCAGCAGGTCGAAAACAGCGATTTTGAAAAAGACAAACCCGGCCTTATCCGGCCAAGCAAGATCCTTTTCGCCTATCGAGTCGATGCGGACTATTTTGGGTGCGATTTCCAAGAACTCCTAGTCTATGGTCCGGATCCGTTCGACGTGATCGTGATACTCGGTACTGGCGCATATTTCGCAGACCGCGTACGAGCCATGGCAATCGCGTTCGGACGAAAGCTCACGAAAGACGAAGCGCGGGGAGATGTGGACGCCATTAACCGCGAGATGGGCTACGAGTTTTGCGGCGCCCCATCCCGGTACAGACGCGAAACGTTCTCGCCCGACGACACATTGATGGCGCTGATTTATGCGCTAACCGATAGGTGTGCCGGTTCGGAGCTGACTGGCGCCCTGCTGTCGGCACTTGCGGTCAAGGGGTCAGTCAATCCCCTCTACCTTCCTGACCCCGATGGCGATGTCGAGGACCTTCCATTTGCCGTACCAAGCACAGGTCCCGATGACTACACCCCGGGCGCATATGAATTCTTCGATTCTATGGGTGTCGGCCACCCGCTGGTGTCTGCCGTAGCTGCGGGCCCTTCCGTCGCCGCAGATGACGAGCAGTCAATCACTAATTCCAGAGCCAGCGCTGAGCCAGATGCTTGAAAGAGGCTTAGACAATATTGGAATTGATGACTTTGCTATGCGTTCTGTTTTTCGGTGCTGGGCACAGCCATCCGTTTCATGACAGGCCCAACTAGGTCCGCTTCGGGTCGTTAGCCGGCGCTACAATAAGTCCGCTAACGGCCCAGGCTGTGTAAAAACGTAGCGTCGTGTAAACGGACGCCACTCGGTAAACGTTAAGCCTGTATCTCATCAAGACAGATGCTAAATGAAGCGCTTTATCGAAGGAGAGGATCGTGGCCAAGGCACTCTGTTGCCCGAACTCTTGGACGACTATGTGGCCGAAGATAAGCCAATGCGGGTGGTCGATGTGTTCGTGGACGAACTTGACCTTGCCCTCCTGGGCTTCACGCGGATGCAACCAGCAAAGACGGGCCGGCCGGCTTACCATCCCGCCGTTCTTCTCAAGCTTTACATCTATGGCTACCTCAACCGCATCCAATCGAGCCGTCGGATCGAGCGCGAAGCGCAGCGTAATGTCGAGCTGATGTGGTTGACGCAACGCTTGGCGCCGGACTTCAAGACGATCGCGAACTTCCGTAAAGATAATGGCAAAGCGATCCGCAATGTGTGCGGGCAGTTTGTCGTGCTGTGCCAGCAACTGGACCTGTTCTCGGACGCGGTTGTGGCGATCGACGGCAGCAAGTTCAAGGCAGTCAACAGCAGCGGCCGTAACTTTACCCAAGCCAAGCTCAAGCGCCGGATGGAAGAAATCGAGGCCAATATCGGCTGCTATTTGGCGGAACTGGAGACGGCTGACAGGCAGGAGCCGGCGGTAAAGCAAGCGCGCAGCGCTCGACTGAACGACAAGATCTCAGCGATGAAATTGCAGATGGCTGCGCTCAAAGAAATTGAAGGGAAGCTGGAGGCGACTGGCGAAACGCAGATCTCCCTGACCGATCCAGATGCCCGTTCCATGATGACGCGGGGCTCAGGCATCGTCGGCTACAATGTGCAAATCGCAGTCGATGCCAAGCACCATTTGATCGTCGAACATGAGGTAACCAACATCGGCAGCGACCGTGATCAGCTGTCGGGAATGGCAAAGAAGGCTCGCACCGCAATCGGGACAGAGCCGCTGACCGCAATCGCTGATCGCGGCTACTTCAAGGGCGAGGAAATTTGGGGTGCAAGCAAGCCGGCATTGCCGTGCTGGTGCCGACTACCAGGACATCCAACGCCAAGGCCGACGGCAGATTCGACAAGGCAGACTTCGTCTATGACCGGGAGAAGAACGAGTACCGTTGCCCGGCGGGTCAGGCACTGATCTGGCGTTTCGCTGGCGTTGAAAAAGGCATGATGCTCAACCGTTATTGGAGCTCGAATTGTAAGACTTGCCCGCTCAAGGACAGGTGTACGCCTAGCCAGCAGCGCCGAGTGACGCGCTGGGAGCACCAGGATGTGCTCGACGACATGCAGGAGCAGCTTGAACGGAGCCCGGATGCCATGCGGATCCAGCGTTGCTCAGTCGAGCATCCATTCGGGACCATCAAGTCCTGGATGGGGGCAACGCACTTCCTGACAAAAGGACTGGAACGCGTGAAGACCGAAATGAGTCTGCACGTGCTCGCCTATAACGTCAAACGGTTGATGTCGCTGCTTGGAGTCGCTGGCATGATGTAAGCAATGAGGGCGTATGCCTTTTTATTGGACCTGCAGCGCGCGTTTGGAGCGGGTGCCCTGCTGATCCGGTCAGTATCCCCAAAAAACCGGCACTGCTCCCTGATTACCCTAAAGCGCCGCACCATACGCATCGGCCGGTACCGTTCCACTGCCAAGGCCTGCTTCTAAGTTTTTACACAGCCTAGGCCAAGAGCGGACCTTACAACCCTCTCATATCACTAAGTCAGAACGGAGGTTAAGCTGGTGTACTTAGATATGTAAGCAATGGTATAAAACTAATTCGATCATATGGACTGGACAATTACACACCTACAAGCTGAACTCGAGCGACTCCTACGACCTGGCTTAATCGGGTTTTATGAGAGCTTTGATGTTATCGAAATCGTCGGCTTCGCTCCTGGCAAAGGTCCAACAAACATTCTTACGCTGTTTGTGGCAGAGACGGCACCCCCACCGGAAAGTGGCGTTTCGACGCCAAGTGCTTTGAACTCAGAGCGAATTGAGATCAAAGGAACAGACTGGAAGTTTGGCATCTTCAGGTTCCGCGTTTCGACGCGGTTCTTGTCTGACGTTCTTCAACGATACGCCAGAGAGGGAGTTTGGCAAACAGGTCCAAAGCCGTTAAGTGTAGGCCCATTATCGGCAGTCCTTCCACAGTTCGTTCACTCGAACTTTAACGATCCGCACCCATGGAACAGCGTACTCAAGAACAACTTCTGGGAGGGGTCGCATGTTCTTGAACTTTTTGACACGAGGAAAGACGCGATACGTTTTCTCATGCGCGATTCACGGCTTCTGACCGAGCTTTCAGAACGTATCAGAACGCATGTGCCGATTGACATTGATGGGCTTTCTGACCGACTTGGAAACATGGTGCTGCAGTTTCCCGTCACCGTCATCTCCACAGCGGTGAGGGGTTCGAAGGAAGGTGATCAGAACCTTCGGGTCGTCTGGCACTCAGCAGCAACTCCACGCCCTTTGCGAATTTCCTGCGAAATATACGACGACTTTACTCTTGATGCGTTTGACATGAAGGAAGTGGGTGTAGAGCCAGTAAAGTTCGGAATGCGCAGCCCTGGTGGTGGTGCACGTACCCTCATCTGGGACGATGCAAACAATATCCTTCTTGGCGCCTCACCCGTCCAGTCTTTTCTTTTGAGTACGGGCATTAGGGTCGACGTCGCTGATGAAGAGGACGCGTCCGCCCGGACACGCGAATTCCTTCTGCCTAACTCAACAGGTGGCGGGGACCTGAAGCGCATTCAATTGGAGACGGTAGGAAAATACCACTTTGTCGGCAGCTCGCCTGCCCGGCCGCGAGATCCGTGGCGCGGGGAAAGGATGTTTAAGCTGTCTGCAAGGACGCTAAGTGAACGCAAGGAGTTCGTCCAGTATGGTCATGTTACCGGTGCTATGCGGGAACAAGCGTTAGACGATATAAGATGGCTTATCATTCAGCACGGCAAGATTGGAGCCTGGCTGTGGGATCCCTACTTATCTGCCAGCGATATTTTAAACACCTTATTTTTCTGCCCACATAAGGGTGCGGACCTTCGGGCACTCTCCAATGGAGACGAGCCTCCAGAAGAGAGGGGAAATCTGTGCGCTACGGAAGAGGAGTACTCTGCTTCTACCTTGATCTCCAGCGATGATAGCCTCAAAAGCAAAGCCATTCCTCGCACCGGCGTATGGAAGTCTGGGCAGCACGCTAAGCTAAACGAATATTCGGGAAACCGTTTTGCACTGGCACTCGAATTTAGGGTGCGTAGCAACGGCGCAGGGTGGCCATTCCATGATCGTTTTCTAATTTTTCCGCGTGAGAACGGCCCAGCATTAGCGTGGTCGCTAGGTACGTCGGTGAATAGTCTGGGCACGAGCCACCATATCCTTCAGAAGGTCGGGAACGGTGAGCTCGTACATAACGCGTTTTTAAGTCTGTGGGACCGCTTAACTAGCCCCGATCACCTCGTATGGAAATCATGAGCTCCGAAGTTTACAACGTTATTCGCACCATCTTTTCACAGTCGACCTTAGAAGGCCCAGTACGTCAACCTCTTGCCGTAACGTCTGTTTTAACGCTGCTCCAAACCGCCGGGAACGAAGGTAGCGGTATCGATGTGGGGGCGCTTGAAGCGGCCCTCGATGATGAGTTTCCGTTTCGTAACGAGCTGGTCTATCGGGGCCGTCTACTTGGAGCAAGCGAACTCGAACAATGGACGTGCGCAGTGCGATGGCTGTATCAACAGCTCATCAATACCGACGTTAGCCGATCGATGGCACTCTCACAGGCACAGGTTGTCTTTACGTCATTGGGAGCACTAGACGTAGGGACCACCGGTTTGGAGGTCCTTGCTGAAAAGCTTAAGGATTCACGATCAAGCGCCTATGCGATTGGGTTGATACGCTCATTTGAACACCGGTTGCCGAACGACGTGGACGCAGCGTTGAAGAATTGGATGGAAAAATTATTGAATGATGTCGAACAGGGTAAGTTTGACGGGTTGACACACGCGCTAAGCATCATCCGAACAAATGTTGGTTCAGACCAACATGTCGCAATACAGCTCTTGCGCCTACTACAGCCTGACGAACTTTCTAAAATGCTGTCGGCGAAAAACAGCCTCATTTTCTCGCTTGTGGTCTGCCAAGTGCTTGGAGGCGTCGCCCCTGTGTTTGCATTGGACGTAGAAAACGTAGTATTTAAATTTGTGAGCACTCCTTACCTGCACGAAGCTAGTTCGAAAGGGAACGTCAACTCTCGGGAGATTTTGACCAAGATACTGGTGCAGGTCTCGAAAACGCCGCATTGGCATGCTTGGCTTAGTGCTTTTCATCGATACCCACACTTCAGATCGGTTGAGTCACATGCACTTGCTGTTGCACTTTCACAGCTCAAGGCAAGCCACTGGGCCGACTTCATTGACGTAGTGGATTTATCGACTTCTCCTCATTTGGCGGAATCCATTGCAGAAATTCTGACTCAGTTTACAGAACTGGCAGGCGCAGATAATTCACAGAACATGTGGGAGCTCGCTTTTCAGCGTTGGAATCATTGGGACTACGGTAGGCATGACGAAAGCGCATCGCTGCCCTCACCTAGACCGTGTTCATTCGATTTTCCAGTGTCAATGTACTACTCGCACCTCTCGGCTGAGCAACTAAAGGAAGAGGAAGCCAAGCTTGTAGATCGTATTCAGAACATAGAGCAAGAGTGGTTTTCTTCAGAAATAGAAATTCATACGCAGCGCAACCGTTTGGCTTCAAGACTTCGACTTGTTAGGCACGGCCAAAGTATCGCTAGCGGTGACCTCCATGCTTTGCCGCCGCCTGTACAGGCTGACAGCGACTATGCCGCTGTTCGTTTTCGCTTCTTCGATGTCGACGCGATTAACCGACGTGTTCTGGGCGACCACGGTTAGCGTGCCGGCTAGGAAATTTGCTGTATAAGTTTAAAGAATACTACGAAAGCGCAATAAGGCAATAGGGCAATAGGGCAATAGGGCAATAGGGCAATAGGGCAATAGGGCAATAGGGCAAGTCTATCGGTTTATAACAATCGCACGCATGCACCGGGCTAAATCTGCTCCCGAATTGAGTACTTGTTGCATACCTCCTGAAATAGCCCTTTCTGATGGCAGGTTGTGCTCTCGCATGAAGTGGTCGAAAGACTCAAGGTCAGTACTCGGCAAGCCTAATTCCAACGATCGATGGCTTTCCTATTTCAAGGAAAAATTAAAAAGTCTGCGGCCCTGATTTTCTGTAAGCATGACTATACACTCCGATTTTCCGGCAGCGTTTTGTCCGCTTTGGGTCGAACTCGGTCGTTCGATCGCAGCTTTAGCGTGCTTTATTCTCCGTTTTCTAAGACAACGCCTACAAGGGCTTCAAGTCGGGCGACATGCTCGAGAAGCACATCGACGCCTGCCGCCAGGTGGACGTACTGGCACCATAGCTTTTGCACAGAACAAACGCCAGCTTCGACGAGGGGTGTGATCACACGAAATTAAACACCTAACAACCCTACCTTGTGGCAAAATTAACGCTCATACCTAAGCAGTTATGACAGGTAAGCGAAGCCTCTGTGGAAGCGCAACTCTGCTCTTTGTATAGCACTGCGGTGGTGGCGATATCATGTACTACCAAATCTATTACGAGGAAATTCGATGACCGATGCTTTGACGTCTGTGGGCGCAAGTGATGATGCTGTTATCTTTACCCTTGCCTACCTCGACAAAATCGAAAAGAACCTAAATATTCGATACAGTGATCAAGGCGAACCAATCTGTGTTCCGGGGGAAATTACTGTAGAATCGCTCGACGCCTTAACACACGATCTCGGCATTCTGCTTCGCGGGCTTGAGAGCCAACGGGCACTTGCAGCGGTTAGATCTTTCGGGGGGCGTCATGTCCAGTCAGTCGGTTTTGGCCACGTGTCGGACTTCGATGCCCTAGTAAAAATTGGACTGTTATACAGCGAGCGAGTTGTTCTCTGGGACTTATTAGGCAGTAGAATTTTAAGTCCGGATAATATTTCCGACACCGCTAAGAACGTCATTGCAGATATTGCGTGCAACCTTCTTCTTTTACGTTCTGTCGTGGCACTAGGCGCAGTAGTCGTTTTACCTCACCCACTTTTGTGGAGCGAAAAAGCACGACAAATATCATCGAAGTTTTCTATTCTTGAAAATGCTTCGGCTACTGCTCTAGGGTTACTTTTTGCTTTAGCTGCTATCGATAATGGGCTGCAACTTCATCCGTTCACCCTAAATAACTCGACTAACCCAGTCAGCAATGGGCTCGGCATTGCGGTAACACCTGATGTGCGACTGAACAAGGCTCATGAATTCTCTTTCGGCATGAAGTCCCTAATGGAACGGAGCGATTTCCAGTTCTTACGTGATATCCCACTCGAAAATTTCTACAAAACGGTAGCGCGACATCCTGAGTTTCCCAGAGCTTTGAGAAAGCAGTTTGTGTTATTGTCGGGTTTGAGCGCAACCGAATCGGAAAAGGAAATGGATGCGGTTAGCGATGAGCTGAAGAAAATACTCATAACCCGTGCCAATGCTATTGCCAATTATTGGGTTGATGGATCCCTGGCTACAGCAAGTGTAATCACCGGCGCCATAACAATGACTGCCTCGCCAGTCGGGGCAACATTATTAGGCATTGCCGGCATTACTCCGGCGTTTCTTACGGCAGTCAGAAGACTCTTTGCGAGGCCATCGAAAGACGTAATTGTAAATGCCTTTTCTGACCTTCACTCCGAGGCCCCATTTTCTCTTGATTTCATTACACAGATTCCCGACATAACACATTTGGAAACTAAAAATCTAGATCCGGATTTGCTTGATCACATATCTACCATCAGCAACGAGCCGTGGACTGAGGACGCTCATCAATATTTGGAAAACCTTGAGGAAAGTACGGCAATTGACGTACTTAATGCGCTCCCGCCAGAGCAAATCGACCAGTTGGTGAACTACCGGCATCGACAAGAGGACTATATCGGAGATTATCTGGAGTTTGTCTGGAAGCTAAACCCCGATGCTTTTTGGTCCCATATCGAGCACACGTTCACCTCTGCCGATGGCATGTTAATGTATGATCTTGATGGGGTTCAGCAAGTCCTAACCTCGGAGAATATGCCTCTCACGGTCTGGATGACATTGCTAAAAAATATACCGTCAGTTTACGCCGAGGTTTTGAAAGACGGCAAGTCGCTCAGATATAAAAACGAAACCGGTTCGTATGTTTCCGAGCATCAAGCTGATCAGCTTGTCGAAGTTTTTTCTTATCAGCTTCTTGAGTCCGAGGAATCTGAAATCAAACAGGAATTTTTTGCAGATTGGATCGAACATCTTCTCTCTTCAGAGAGACAGATTGTCGACATCCTCCTGTCGAAAGTTTTTTCAAATGATATACCCGAATGGATTCCGACTGCGCCTGCATGACGGTCGTGAACAGAAGCCCGCTCGACTCAAGTGACCCATTATAGAAAAAGTCTTCTTATTGTACAAAAAGACACTAGGATCTAATCCCTAAAAGTTTTGTAAAAGAACCGTGATGTTTTTCTTTGATGCTGCTAGTTAAAACAGCATTTATGTGCAGATGTGATTATCGCGGAGTCCGCGCTGAGAAACAAATTAGGGAACATGACTACACGCCGTATGTGCACAAGCGGCACGGCGAAATGGATGAAGCTGCCCGCCATCCCGACGGCAATGCAGCCGTTGGGTCGTCGAATTGGCGCACCCGTGGTTCAACCGGTTTCGCAAGCTTCTGGTGAGGTAAGAAAAGAAGCGCACAACTATCTAGCACTCGCGATGTTGGCAACCGCAGTGATTGCGCTATGTATGATTCGGCGGCCTAAGCAGCCGAATCTAATTTATGGATAAGATCTTAGTCCTGCCCATCCGGATCGCTAGCGGCGGAGGCCAGAGTGCGGATAGGAGTCACTTTCGACATATTAATTTTTGCGAGGGCACGCTTGACCTCGAATAGTTCATATACCAGTGACATCTCACGGGACAACGCAGCATCCAACTGCGTGCGTAGTTCCTTTAATTCACTCTTCAATCGACTGCTCTGCTGTTCAACCACGTGTTTTGGAAGACTTGGCTCTGCGGCTGCGGCTTCAATCTAAGTAATGAGTTGTGCGAATACTGGCCGCGCCATCAGTCAGCGTCGGCAAGGATGGGCGCATCGGTTTGCTCGGCCTGCCCGGCTACACGCAGGTGCTGGTGGACGGCATGCCGCCCCAGGGCGACACGTTCACG
>Ga0308157_10010220_pt1 | contig 10228 bp, 8 predicted proteins | sample PhyBR1_FD_201035 | JGI IMG/M metagenome (GOLD analysis project Ga0308157, IMG submission 201035) | Phyllosphere microbial communities from UC Gill Tract Community Farm, Albany, California, United States - DLSLB.R1 | ecosystem: Host-associated > Plants > Phyllosphere > Unclassified | place: USA... | reverse complement strand
GCGTGATAGAGAAAAACGGAGTGCATTGCCTCGCGCACGGCATTGTTTCCACGGAAAGAAAACGACACATTTGAAACACCGCCAGAAACCGAGACGTATGGCAGACTTTCGCGTACCCATTTGGTAGCCTCAATGAAATCAACCGCGTTACGGCGGTGCTCCGACATACCGGTCGCGACAGGGAAAATATTAAGGTCGAAGATGATATCTTCAGCCGGGAAACCCACTTCTTTCACCAAAATATCATAGGACCGTTTAGCAATCTCTATTCTTCGCGAAAAATTGTCTGCCTGACCAACCTCGTCGAAAGCCATCACCACCACGGCCGCACCGTATCTCCGAACCAACCTCGCCTGCCTTTTAAATTCTTCCGCTCCTTCCTTCAGACTGATCGAATTGACCACCGACTTGCCCTGAACAACCTGAAGGCCGGCTTCAAGGATTTCCCACTTAGAAGAATCTATCATGATCGGGACCCGTGCGATATCGGGCTCGGCAGCAATCAAATTCAGGAATTTTACCATACAGTATTTACCATCGAGAAGTCCGTCATCAAAATTCACATCAAGGATCTGTGCTCCATTTTCTACTTGATGTCGTGCAATTTCAAGCGCTTCGGAAAAATTACCATCCTTGATCAGCCTAAGAAATTTCTTTGAACCTGCAACATTGGTCCGTTCGCCAACATTGATGAAATTGGATTCTGAATGTATATTTAATGGCTCGAGCCCAGAAAGTTTAAGATGTTTCATTTTATATTTAAATGCAGCATAGCTGCTAAAAACATTATTGTAAGAAATTGATAACAAATTACTTATACAGTTCAGTGGATAATTCAGTTTTTCTCGGCTGATAATTTCTCGCCAGATCAGCGATAGCGGCAATATGTTCGGGCGTGGTTCCGCAGCAGCCCCCGATGATGTTTACGAGACCTTTATCGAGATATTCCCTGATTTGTGCAGCCATATCCTCAGGCGATTCGTCATATTGCCCAAAGGCATTCGGCAGGCCGGCGTTCGGATAAGCGGAAATATAGAAATCTGAATTTGAAGCCAGCGATTCAAGGTAGGGAGTGAGTTGTTTTGCGCCAAGTGCACAATTAAAGCCCACACTGAGAAGATCGCTGTGCGAAACCGAGATTAAAAAAGCTTCAGCAGTTTGTCCGCTGAGGGTGCGGCCCGAAGCATCTGTAATTGTGCCCGAAAGCATCACGGGAATTTCGACGCCACGTTCTTCTTTAATTTCGGCGATTGCGAACAGCGCGGCCTTTGCGTTTAATGTATCAAAAACAGTTTCGACAAGTAAGATATCAGCACCGCCGTCTAATAGTGCTTCCGCCTGTTGTTTGTACGCCACACGAAGTTCATCGAAGGTTACCGCGCGAAAACCGGGATCATCCACATCAGGACTTAAACTCGCGGTTTTATTTGTTGGTCCAATAGAACCTGCCACAAAACGCGGCTGAGAAGGAGTTTTTTGGGAAAATTCGTCGCAAACTTTTCTGGCAATTCTTGCGGACTCATAATTCAGTTCATAGACTAGGTCTTCCATGTGATAATCGGCCATGGCTATGGTGGTACCTGAAAATGTATTGGTCTCAATGATATCTGCGCCTGCCTCAAGATATTGGCGGTGAACCGCTTCTATGGCCTGCGGCTGCGCAAGGGACAAAAGGTCATTATTTCCTTTTAATGAATGCGGCCACTCTTTGAACCTTTCGCCACGATAATCTTCATCGGTAAAATTATAACGCTGAAGCATAGTTCCCATCGCGCCATCAAGGACAAGGATTCTATTACTGAGTTCGGAAAAAAGCTTATTATTTGAACGCATTTTCAATTTTTTTAAAATAATAAAACTGAAAATGCTACCAGAAAAGGTAAAATGTATTCGCGTTATCTGTACCCGGCTGTGGGATAGAATGTAGCACCTTCTTCGCGTACGAAGGGTTGCCAAGGCTTCACAGAGTCTAATCTCTCCACCTTTCTTGATAACATTTTCAATATGTAAATGAACGAAGTCTGCTGCAAAAGTAGATGATTTTTCCGAATGTACAAGCGGTGGCCAAATTTAAAAATTGCTAATTTCGCAGCTCAAAAAACAGTTTTATGACCGCAATACAGAAGCGAATGGCCGATGACAGCTGGAAAAAATGGGGGCCATACGTAAGTAACAGACAATGGGGTACGGTGCGCGAAGACTACAGCAGTAACGGTGATGCCTGGGGTTACACCACTTACCGCGATGCGATGAGCCGCGCCTACCGCTGGAATGAGGATGGGATTGCGGGTATCTGCGATGACAAACAGTTGCTTTGCTTCGCCTTTTCGTTTTGGAACGGTGCCGATGAAATGCTGAAAGAAAGGTTTTTCGGATTGAGCAACTACGAAGGGAACCACGGCGAAGATGTGAAGGAAATATTCTATTATCTCGATAATACACCCTCGCATTGCTACATGAAAATGGTATATAAATATCCGATTAACAGATTTCCGTATGAGCAGCTGGTCTCCGTGAATGCAAGCAGGTCTAAACGGGAGCCGGAATTTGAAATTACCGACACAGGGATTTTTCAGAATAATGAATATTTTGACCTGTTTATAGAATACGCCAAAATTAATCATGATGATATCGCCATCCGGCTTACGGCGGTAAACCGCAGCAACAGACGCGCGCCGCTGACAGTGATCCCCACTGTTTGGTTCAGAAATAACTGGGCTTGGGGCAACGGCATTTACAAACCTCAGTTTAAAGCAGATACTGACGGGAAAGTTGGAATTCAGCATGAATCAGTTGATTTTAAATTCTTCTATTCAAAAGATATCGGTGTTGAAGACGTCTTCTGCGATAATGAAACCAATCCGCACAAGTTCTCAGAACACCACATGTCTGAAGCCCAATATTTCAAAGACGGAATTAATGAATATTTAATTCATCGAAATGCAGTTGCAGTAAATCCTGAAAAAACAGGAACGAAAGCAGCTTTCGTCATCAATGCAGAACTGGATGCGGGTGAGAGCAGGACGTTCGATTTTCGGCTGAGCCCGCATGATATGGAAGAGGCATTCTTTAATTTCGACGACGTTTTCAAGTCAAAAAAAGCAGATGCAGACGAATATTATGCTTACGTACAATGTGACATAGAATCGGCCGAAGAAAGGAATATCCAGCGTCAGGCACTTGCCGGACTGCTTTGGAACAAGCAATTCTATAATTACAATGTTTCTAAATGGCTCAAGGGCGACCCAAAATATCCCGCGCCGCGTAATTTCGACCATTTTGTAAGAAATACCGGCTGGGAGCATATGCAGAACAAAGACATCATCTCGATGCCTGATAAATGGGAATATCCATGGTTTGCTACGTGGGATTTGGCATTTCACTGCGTTCCGTTTGCCATCATAGATCCGGCATTCTCCAAACATCAGCTGAAACTGCTCACAAAAGAATGGTACATGCACCCAAACGGGCAGCTTCCGGCGTATGAATGGGATTTCAGCGACGTAAACCCGCCTGTTCATGCGTGGTCAACATTCCGCGTGTATAAAATAGACGAAAAATTTAACGGAAAACCTGACATTCCATTTCTCGAAAGCGTCTTTCAAAAGTTATTGCTCAATTTTACGTGGTGGGTGAACCGCAAAGATAAAAACGGGAACAATGTCTTTGGCGGCGGCTTTTTAGGTCTTGATAATATCGGCGCTTTTGACCGAAATATGCAGTTCAAGAACGGCGATCACCTGGAACAGGCTGACGGCACTAGCTGGATGGCGATGTTTGCGCTGAATATGATGCGGATTTCGATGGAGCTTGCCCTTTACAATCCGGTTTACGAGGATATGGCGATCAAATTTTTCGAACATTATCTGTACATCGCCAAGGCCATGGAAAATATCGGCGGAAAAAAAGGTGGCTTATGGAATGAGGAAGACGGTTTTTTCTATGACGTGCTGCAGCTGAATGACGGCGATTCGGTTTCGTTAAAACTCCGAAGCATCGTTGGTCTTATCCCGATGTTCGCAGTAGAAATCATAGACCACGAAACGCTCGAGAAGCTGCCCAATTTCCGCACGCGCATGGATTGGATCCTAAAGAACAAACCCGAACTGGCGAACCTTGTTTCGCACTGGGAAGTAGAAGGCCGTGGAGGAAAACATCTGATGAGCATCCTGCGCAAAACACGGCTGAAACGCGTACTTTCGAGAATGGTGGACGAAAATGAGTTTCTGTCCGACTTCGGAATTCGTTCGATGTCTAAAGTTTACGAAGAAAATCCGTACAACTTTACAGTAGACGGCAAAGATTTCGTGGTGAAATATACGCCTGCGGAAAGCGACAGCCGGATGTTTGGCGGTAACAGCAACTGGCGTGGGCCGATTTGGTTCCCGATTAATTTTCTGATTGTTGAAAGTTTGCAGCGCTACCACTATTACTATCAGGAAAGTCTGCAGATAGAATTTCCGGCCAACAGTGGCGAAATGAGAAATCTTGAATTTGTGTCCGATAACATCAGCCAGCGCCTATGTTCGATTTTCCTTCGGGACGGAAAGGGCGAGCGACCCTTCAATGGCGGAAATAATTTACTCAATCATGATGAAAATTTCAAAGATTACATCATGTTTCACGAATATTTTAACGGAGACAACGGCAAGGGAATCGGGGCATCACACCAAACAGGCTGGACCGCAACCGTAGCTAAACTTTTAAAACCCAAAGCCTCGTAGCTTTTAACTTTATAAAGCGTTTATAAATCAGAGCCAAACATTATTCAAACTGCCTGTTTTAAAAATAATGTCTGGCTTTTTTTAGCTTTGCTCATTTACCGAAATATGATACGTGACCTCCACATTAGGCTCGAATGTCTTCGATACGGAGCAGTATTTGTCAAAAGAAAGCTGCGCAGCGCGGCGGGCTTTATTTAGATCTATTTCGCCTTCGAGATGGAAACGAACTTCTATCTTTTTAAACGGTTTAGCTTCATCTACAATTACGCGTTCACCTTCTATTTCTGCCGAAAATGAAGTAATGGTCTGACGCTGCTTTTTAAGTATAGATACGATATCAATTCCGCTACACGCCGCCACTGCCATCAGCACAGATTCCATCGGAGAAACGCCATTAGAATTGGGTTCGGAAGTGTTATCAAGTAAAATTTTTGCACCGGCAGCATTGGATCCCTCAAACAGATAATCGTTGTTGATGCGTTTTAGCGTGACTTTCATTTGGGCTGAATTTAAGTTTAAAAAAAATCTTTACCTTTAAGTTTCTAAAGAATAAATATATGAATTATCACAATGAAAAGTCAGGCAATGGCGGAGTAATCACGCTTAGCAACGACGCGGAAGAGGTTGGAAGATTGACCTACACAATTTTTCCGGAGCAGGACAGAATGGTAATTTCTTACGTATTGGTTCACCGCCAGTTCGAAGGCCGTGGAATGGGAAAATATCTCATCGACGAGGCGCTGAAGTATGCAAGAGACAACAACTGGAAAGTTTATCCGCACTGCTCATACGCCCGAAGCGTGATGAACCGTATGAATGACGTAGAAGATATTCTGCTTCACCGATAAAGCCAGTTTTTGTAAAAACTAAAAATTTAAAGTGATTCCAGCAATTCGTCTGTGATTTCCATATTGTGATAGACGTTCTGCACATCGTCATCGTCCTCAAAACGCTCCAGCATCTTCATGTTGGCTTTAAACTGGTCTTGTGAGACTTCTTTGGTGATGTTGGCAATTCGCTGCAGTTCGGCAGATTTCGCTTCGATTCCGAGTTCTTCAAGCTTATGCGCCACGGCTCCGAAATCTTCATAGGCTGAGGTGATCATTACTTCTTCTTCATCACTTTCAATGTCTTCGGCTCCGCCGTCGATCATTTCCATTTCGAACTCATCCCACTCCATTTTGATGAGGCTGCGATCAATTGTGAAAATACCTTTGCGATCGAATATAAAGGTCAGTTCACCATTTTTACCGAGATTACCGTCAAACTTATTGAAAATCGCACGAACGTTTGCAACGGTACGCGTGGTGTTGTTTGTAGTACATTCTACAAAAAAAGCCACGCCGCCCTGTCCGTAACCTTCATAAGTTACTTCCTCATAGTTTTCTGCCTCTGCTCCACTTGCCTTCTTTATGGCGCGCTCTACATTGTCTTTGGGCATGTTTGCCCCTTTTGCATTCTGTATGCAGCGGCGCAGAGCGGGATTTGCTTCCGGGTCGGGACCACCGGCTTTCACCGCAAGTGCGATATCCTTACCTATTTTAGAAAACGTCTTTGCCATTTTGTCCCAACGGGCCATTTTTGAGGCTTTTCTATATTCGAATGCGCGTCCCATAGTTTTGTTTAAAGTTGGATGCAAAAGTAAATAAATTCAGACATAAAAAAAACACCTCCGAAGATTCGGAGGTGCATTTTTATAGATGAAAGTTACTTCTTAGTAATCTCTCTTTTTCATTGATTCCCAAGTCGCTTCGTCAGCAGGCTTAACAACCACTTTTCTATCTTTCAATCTCTCAGCGTTAGAAGCAGTTTCAGGAACTGTAGCATCTTGTTCACCTACACCCATAGATTTCAGTGATGTGTTGCTTACTCCTCTTGCTTCAAGTGCATCTACTACAGCTGCAGCTCTTCTTTGAGAAAGTTTCAAGTTATAAGAATCTGAACCTTTTTTGTCTGTATGACCGATGATCATGAATCTACCCTGAGAGTCTTTGATGATTTGAGCAGCATTGTCAAGTTTTTCTTTAGACTCTGGTCTAATCGTAGCTTTGTCAAAGTTGAAAAGAATATTATCAAGTGCTTTAGTTGCATCATCAGCCCAAGCTTCTTGAGGTTTAGGGCAACCGTTGTACTGAGCTAGACCAGGAACGGTAGGACAAGCATCATCTTTGTCAAGGATTCCGTCACCGTCAGTATCTGGCCAAGGGCATCCATTGTTTTCAGCTGGACCTGCAACTTCAGGACAAGCATCATCTTTGTCTACTACACCGTCACCGTCAGTATCTGGCCAAGGGCATCCGTTGTTCTCAATAGGACCGGCAACATCTGGGCACTGATCGTCTTTATCTGGAACTCCATCACCGTCTGTATCTGGGCAACCTTGGAATTCAGCTAAACCTGGAGTATCTGGACATAAATCATCCTTATCTAAAATACCATCTTTGTCTCTGTCTGTGTTACCAAAACGGAATAACAATGATGCAGAAGCTTGCCAGAAGTTTGCAAGAGTAGAATTATCTACTGGTGTAGAAACATAATCTCCCTGAACACCTAAACCGAAGTTCTTAGTAATCCAGAAGTTTGATCCGATACCTGTAGAAAGAGCAAAATGATCAGCTCTTCTCATTGAACTTGGATCATTATCAGAGAATCCGTTGATTACCTGACCATTTGTATCAGTAAGCGGGAAGTTTACACCTGTATAGTCATGTCTCAAGTAATTAGCACCAACTCTTAAGTAAGGGTCAAACCAAGATTCTTCATCCCAAAGACCGTTAAATTTAAATTGAAGACCAAGACCTGTCATTAGGAAAAATTCTTTCCCCATGCCAATTTTCTTGTTATCAACATTACCAACAGAAGTCTGCCAATCTACAACAAGAAGTCTGTTAATGTTTCTTGCCACAGTAAGTTTAGACAATGGTGGAACGATAGTAAAATTGTTGATATTGTACAATTCTCCTCCGTCTCCGCCACCAAATGCTGTAGCAAATACATCACCCGCGTTTCCACCCGCTGCAGCATGATTTACTCCGTGAGCACCAACACCGATAAGCCACGGGTTACTGGTCGTCTGAGCGAATACAGTAGTGGCCACAGTAAGTGCCAATGCTGAAATTCCTAATTTTAGATTTTTCATAGAATTAAATGATTAAATAATTGATATTGCAAATTAAATATAAATTTTCCGTATAGTCCAAGTTATTACAGCGAAATTTTAACTTTTCTTTAATATCCTGTCCAGATTACGTTTATTTTCTCTGTCTTTTATAGTCTCCCGTTTATCGAAGAGTTTTTTACCCCGTGCGAGCGCTATCAGAACCTTAGCTTTTCCGTTGTTATTTATGTAGAGTTTTAAAGGAATAATGGTGTTACCAACATCTTTTAACTTCTTTTCGAATTTTTTCAATTCTGTTTTGTGCAACAGCAACTTCCGTTCCCTTTTTGTTTTGTGGTTATAAAATGTGCCTAATTTGTACTCATCAATCATCATATTAATGATATAGAGTTCACCTTCAATAAACTGACAAAATGACTCTGTGATGCTTGCTTTCGATGACCTCAGGGATTTTATTTCGGTGCCCGTAAGTACCATCCCTGCTTCGATTTCTTCCAAAATCTCATACTCAAATCTGGCACGCCGGTTTAATATGGTAACTGATTTTTCTATTTTCATCTCAATATTTAAACATGATTTGACAAAATGTTAATATTATAATATTTTAACTGAATTTTTCTTAACATTTCATCTGAAAACCAATTCTAGCAGACCTTTCTAAAACAGCCTGCTTAAGCCGATAAGTTTTCGTAATTTTGCACCAAATTTACAAAAGTATATGCTAACAGTATCTAACCTATCATTGCAATTTGGCAAACGGGTACTTTTTGACGACGTAAACATCATGTTTACAAAAGGTAACTGCTACGGTATAATTGGTGCAAATGGTGCCGGAAAATCTACATTTCTCAAAATCCTTACCGGCGAACAGGATCCTACCACCGGAAGCGTAAGCCTTGAGCCCGGAAAAAGAATGTCTGTCCTGGAGCAGGACCACTTCGCGTATGATAAATTCACCGTTCTTGAAACTGTGCTTCGTGGAAACCAAAAACTATTTGATATAAAGGAGGAGATGGATGCTCTTTACGCCAAGGAAGATTTCTCCGATGCAGATGGCATCAAAGCAGGAGAACTCGGTGTAATATATGATGAGATGGGCGGTTGGAACTCGGAATCAGATGCGATGACCATGCTTTCAAACGTTGGGATCAAAGACGAGATGCACTACCAGTTGATGGGTGAGCTTGAAAACCAGAATAAAGTAAAAGTTTTGCTCGCACAGGCTCTTTTCGGTACACCGGATGTACTGATTCTCGACGAACCTACCAACGACTTGGATATTGAAACAATCTCATGGCTTGAAGACTTCCTGGCAGATTATGAGAATACCGTCATCGTGGTATCGCACGACAGACACTTCCTCGACACGGTTTGTACACATATCGCTGACCTCGATTATTCTAAACTGAACCTTTATACCGGTAACTATTCCTTCTGGTACCAGGCATCGCAACTCGCTACACGCCAGCGTCAGCAGGCAAATAAGAAAGCGGAAGAAAAGAAGAAGGAACTTCAGGACTTTATCGCGCGGTTTTCATCCAACGTTGCAAAAGCTAAGCAGGCTACCGCACGTAAGAAAATGATCGACAAACTTAATATTGAAGACATCAAACCAACGTCCAGACGTTATCCGGCTATTATTTTTGATACCGAACGCGAAGCGGGAGATCAAATTCTGGAGGTTAAAGGTTTAGAAAAAACAAAGGACGGTGAATTATTGTTCTCAAACATTGACCTTAATCTTAAGAAAAATGATAAGGTGGCCATATTATCTAAAAACAGTTTGGCGATCAGCGAGTTTTTTGAAGTGCTGATGGGCAAATCTGCCGCAGACAAAGGCACTTTCACGTGGGGAATCACCACCACGCAATCTTACATGCCGCTCGATAACACCACCTTTTTCCAGGAAGACATAAATCTTGTTGACTGGCTGAGACAGTACACCAAAAACGACGAGGAAAGACACGAAGAATATATGCGCGGCTTCCTCGGAAAGATGCTTTTCTCCGGTGATGAAGCACTGAAATCCTGCAAAGTGCTGTCCGGAGGCGAAAAGATGCGTTGCATGTTTTCCCGCATGATGCTTCAGAAGGCCAATGTACTTGTACTTGATGAACCGACGAACCACCTGGATCTTGAAAGTATCACCACGTTAAACAACTCTTTGACTAACTTTAAAGGTAACATCCTTCTCGCGTCACATGACCACGAAATGCTGCAAACCGTTTGTAACAGGATCGTGGAACTTACGCCAAAAGGTATTATTGACCGCGAAATGTCTTACGATGAATATCTGGCAGACAAGAAAGTAAAAGAATTACAGGAACAGTATTATTCTTAAAAATGAAGACCGCTCATTACCCGAGCGGTTTTTTTATGTTTAAAC
>Ga0308157_10010218_pt1 | contig 10231 bp, 3 predicted proteins | sample PhyBR1_FD_201035 | JGI IMG/M metagenome (GOLD analysis project Ga0308157, IMG submission 201035) | Phyllosphere microbial communities from UC Gill Tract Community Farm, Albany, California, United States - DLSLB.R1 | ecosystem: Host-associated > Plants > Phyllosphere > Unclassified | place: USA... | reverse complement strand
TGGAGATTACGGCGGGAGCCGATCTGCACAACAGCGGCAAGCTGCTGACGGACGGCCGCCTGGAGCTGAATGCGGCTGATCTGCTCAACAGCGGCACGGTGCAGGCCCAGCGTGGCAGCACCATCGTGGCGGACAGCCTGACGAACAGCGGTGCGAACGCAGTGTGGATCACCTCCACGCAGGCGGGCGACGACGGCAGCCTGACCCTGGCGGGCGACCTGAACAACGAGGGCACCCTGCAGTCCGCGGGGGACCTGTCCGTGGTTGCCGACGGTTCCATCGGTAACAGCGGGAATCTTCTGGTTGCCGAGGATGCGGCCTATGCGCTCACGCTCACGGGCAACACCCTGAGCAACAGCGGCAATATCATAGGCTCTGGCACCACGACGCTGACAGGCACGGCCCGCAGCGGTGCTGCGATCACCAACAGCGGCCAGATCCATACCACCGGTCAACAACTGTCGTTGACCACCGGCGGCGGTGCCATCGAGAACACCGCCAGCGGTCAGATTCTGGCCGATCAGGCACTGACCCTCTCCAGCGCGGCAGCCAACGCCGAACTGACCAACGCGGGCCTGATCCAGAGCCTGGGTGCCATGGCGCTGGGCCAGGCGGGCAAGACCTTCAACCTGCACAACAACGGAGCAGACAGCACGGTGCTGAGCAACAGCACCTTGGCCATCAGCGGCGGCAGCATCACCAACAGCGGCACGCTGCAGGCCAAGAACGGTGCCACCATCACGGCCAGCAGCCTGGTCAGCAACGCCGGTGCAGCGCTGATCACCTCCACGGCAGCAGGTGCCGACGGCAGCATCACCCTCGGCGGGGACTTCAGCAACGCGGGTACGGTGCAGTCCGCGGGCGGGCTGAACGTCAGTGCAGCCGGCCACACCCTCACCAACAGCGGCACGCTGCTGAGCGCAGGTGCTGCGGACAGCCTGCAGCTGACAGGTGCCCAGCTGAACAACAGCGGCGCCATCAAGTCGGCAGGGACCACCACCATCGAGGCCAGCCTGAACAGCGGCACCAGCGTGGACAACACGGGCACGCTGTACAGCGTGGGCCAGCTGGAGATTACGGCGGGAGCCGATCTGCACAACAGCGGCAAGCTGCTGACGGACGGCCGCCTGGAGCTGAATGCGGCTGATCTGCTCAACAGCGGCACGGTGCAGGCCCAGCGTGGCAGCACCATTGTGGCGGACAGCCTGACGAACAGCGGTGCGAACGCAGTGTGGATCACCTCCACGCAGGCGGGCGACGACGGCAGCCTGACCTTGGCAGGCGACCTGACCAATGAGGGCACCCTGCAGTCGGCTGGCGGCCTGGGCATCGACACCGGCAGCCACCAGATCACCAACAGCGGCACGATCTACGCCGCCGGCAGCAGCGACAACCTGACGCTGAGCGCCGGCCAGATCACGAACAGCGGCACGGTGCAAGGCAATGGCAGCACCACGCTGACAGCAAGCCAGGCCAGCGGCAACAGTGTGGACAACAGCGGCACGCTGTACAGCAAGGGTGCGTTGAGCATCACCGCAGGCCACAGCATCCAGAACGCGGCGAACGGCCAGATCCTGTCGGCCCAGAGCCTGGACATCAAGACCGCAGCGGCCAACGCCGAGCTGACGAATGCAGGCCTGATCCAGAGCCTGGGCGCCATGGCGCTGGGCCAGGCGGGCAAGACCTTCAACCTGCACAACAACGGGGTGGACAGCACGGTGCTGAGCAACAGCACCTTGGCCATCAGCGGCGGCAGCATCACCAACAGCGGCACGCTGCAGGCCAAGAACGGTGCCACCATCACGGCCAGCAGCCTGGTCAACAACGCAGCTGCGAAGATGCTGAGCGGCGGAGCCCTGAACATCACGACCACGCAAGGCATCGACAACCAAGGCAGCATCACCGGCGGCTCGGAAATTCACCTGGTGAGCGCGGGAGACGTCACCAACGGCAGCGCAAGCAATTCCGACGCATTCATTGTGAACAGCGGCAATGGCATGCTACAGATCCAGAGCGGTGCCCTGGGCAACCATGGCGCGATCCACTCCAGCGGCGGATTGGCCGTCCAAACCCAGCAAGCGGCCGGCATCACCAACTACGGCACCGGCGGCCTTTCGTCATTGGGTGACCTGGGCCTTGACACCTCGGGCGCGGCCGACATCCGCAATGCCGGTGCGCTGTACGCTGGCGGCGCGATGAACCTGCTGGCGACGGGACGCAGCATTGACAACCAGGAAGGGGCAACCATTGACAGTGATGGCAAGGCGACCTTCACTTCCGCAGATTTCCGTAACTATGCCCAGATTCGGGTTGCCAGCCTGGACATCAACACCAGCCGCGAATTTTTCAACGGGTTGGTCAATGTGCCCACCATCAAGACCGACTTCACGAATCGGGTGGTTTCAGACCAAGACGAAGCGGACAGGGTGATTATGAGCTGGGAGCAAAGTGGTTGTGCGAGCGGCGCTTGCGATGGCCGCTGGGTGCACCAAGATGCCGTGACCATCCGGCAGACCATGGAGGGCACCTTGCCCAGTGTGAAGCCGCAGATATTGGTCAAAGACACACTCAATATCAACTATGGATCTGGCAGCGCCACCAACAGAGCCGGTGTGATTTCTGCCAACAAAATCGACCTGCAAGGCACTGGCACATTCATCAACGAGGATTTCTACCTTTACGACATCACATACTATCGCCGCGCGACAACGTACGAATACAACCCCGTATTTGGGAGCAGCGACTACACGACTTGGTACCCTCAGAATAAGAGCGAATGGGATAACCCACTGCATATCAACGGCGGCGACAATGGCGGTATATGGGCATCCTCGGAAGAAGCCGCCAAACAGGCTTCTCTGGTGGTAGGTGTGGAGAAAACGCGTAAGGTCCAGTCGTCATCCGAATCCGGTGCGGGCATCTTTGCAACCACATTGACAGGCAACACCGGCGGCATTGTGAACCGCGGCTCCGAAAAAACCGTGAGCACGGTGGACATCTCGAAGACCGGTGGTGGTCTTGGCAGCGCAAAAGACCATACGGGAACCACGGGCGCCGCAGGCACCTCGGCCACAGTCAACGGTGCCGACGCCGCGACAACATCGTCAAAGACCGACGTGAATGTTACCGGCCCCGTCTCGGCATCCGTCAACGGTGCGGGCGCTGCGACGGTATCTTCCAAGGCCGACATCAATGCCAGCGGCCCCGTCTCGGCATCCGTCAACGGCGCAAACGCCGCAGCGACATCTTCGACGGCCGACGCCAATGCCAGTGGCACGGTATCTGCATCGGTGACCGGTGCCCAGGCTGCTGGCAGCAAGGCATCCACCGGCGCCAGTGGTTCTGCGACCGTGGCAGCGGATGGGGTGCAGGCGGCCGCCGCCGCAGCGCTGACGGCTGCAGAGATATTGAAGCGTGCTGGCAGCGTGAGCTTGGGGAGTTTTGTGGTGAACTTCCCCACCAACCCCAATGGCTATTTCGTGCCGACCCAAAACCCGCAGTCCCAGTACCTGATTGAAACCAATCCCCGTTTCTCGGTGGGCACGGCATCTATGGGGTCGGACTATCTGGAAAAACGCCTGGGCTACAACCCGGATGTCAATATCAAGCGCCTGGGGGATGCCAATTACGAAGCAGAGCTGATTCGCCAGCAGCTGATCAATGAAACCGGCCGGAATTTGCTGGTCGGTAACAGCAATGAGGCGGCCCAGATCCAGCGCTTCATGGACCAGGCGACGACCCAGGCGACTTCCCTGGGGCTGGAATATGGCAAGCCGCTCACGGCTTCGCAGGTGGCCGGTCTGACCAGCGACATTGTCTGGATGGAAGTGGTCGATGTGGGCGGCATCAATGTGCTGGCGCCACGCGTGTACCTGTCGGCTGCCAGCAAGGCCATGATCACCGGCGGTGCTGTGATTGCCGCTGACGATATCAATCTGAAAACAGCTTCGCTGACGAATACCGGCGGCACCATTGTGGGGGGCAAGAGCCTGCAGATTGAAAGCACCGGCGATGTCACCAACATCAGTGGCACGATCAAGGGCGGCAATCTGCAGATCACGTCGACGGAGGGAAGCATCATCAACCAGACCCACGCCGTGGGCCAAGGTGATGCCCTGAGCTTTCACACCGATATCGGCAAGACCGGCGTTATTGAGGCCACCGGCAGTCTGAAGCTGGACGCCGGCAAGGACATTACGGTGCTGGGTGCCAATGTGATTGCCGGTACCGATGCCAGCCTCAACGCCAAGGGGGCCGTGACCTTTGACACCATCGTGGACAAGTCCACCACGTCGACGGTCACCTCCAGCAGCACGCTGTTCGGAACTTCGTCCAGCAGCACCACTACGACCACAGAGCGCAACATCGGCGCCAACCTGGTGGTGGGGGGCGACCTGGCTATTGCATCTGGCCTGGACACAACGTTCGCGGGCAGCCAGGTCCGAGCGGGCAGTCTGGCCGTGGATACCCAGGGCGACCTTAATGTGCTGGCGCGCCAGGATACGACGACCAGCCGCACGGTCAGCAACAGCTCGGGTCTGGGTGTGGGCGGGGGCGTCTACGGCATGGAGACCAAGACCACCGACAGCTTCAAGAGCGTATCGGCGGGCTCTGCGATCGATGTGGCAGGCAATGCCACGGTGACATCGGCAGGTACCACGACTTTGCAGGGATCTGCCTTGAATGTGGGCGGTGATGCCAGCATCACCAGCAAGCAGGGCATCCAGGTGGTGGATGCCGTGAACATTGACCGCACCAAGACTGTCACCGAAACCACGACGTTCCTGAAACTCACTGATGCTTCGAAGTCGGATGCCGGAACAAAAACTGAGGCGGAAGCCAAGCAGCTGAAAGCCACGGCTTCTGCGTCTGCAAGTGCCGAAGCGTCGAATGAAAGCAGCCTGAGGCTGATGGAGGTGTCGACCACGACCGAGATCAAGTCGGAAACCACCAGCGCGGGTTCCAGCTTGAATGTGGGCGGCAATCTGAATGCCAAAACCGATGGCACCTTGACGATCCAGGGCTCGAAGGTGAGCGCCGGAGGCAATGTCGCTCTGGATGCCCAGAAGGTCGAGGTCCTGGCAGGCCGCAATGAAACGGTAGAGACCTCGGATACCACGCGGACGTCCATTGGCTTCTACTCCGAGAGCAGTGCCTCTGCGGAGGCTAAGGCAGAGGCCAGCGCCAAGGCGCGTGGCCTGGCTGCCAACGGGGATGCCTCCGCCGGCGCCAAGGCCGGAGCAGAGTCGACGCTGACGGCTGGCGCCAAGCATGTGCAAGAGTCCAGTTCGGAGCGCACTGTCACCAACACCTCATCCTCCATCCAAAGCGGAGGGAATATGAGCATCACGGCCAAGGGCGATGCGACGTTTGTGGGGGCTGCAGTGGAGTCCGGCGGCAATCTGGATGTGAGCGCGAAAAGCATCACCAACAAGGCAGCGCAAGACACCCAGGAAAAGACCACGTCCAGCAGTTCCCACCTGGCCGGGGTCTACATCGGCACCGCAGCGGAGGCCAATGTGGCAGCAGAGGCCAATGTGAGCGCGTCCACCGGCATTGTGGTTGGAGGCGGGGCAGGCGACAAGGACAAGTCGGACAGCAAGGGCAGCACCAGCAAGGCCGGCGACAGCACGGCCACAGCCAGCACGGCCAAGACAGGCAGTGACGACAAGACCGCAGCAGCCAAGGACTCCGGTGGTCTGCTGGATGAGACGGGCCTGAAGGCGAATGCCAGTGCCAGCGCCGATGCCAGCGCGGAAGTGACGGCAGGCTTGCGCTACCAAAACAAGCAAGAGAGCGAAACCGAGGGCTCTGTCACCCAGGTCACGAATTCGTTCACCGCCAAGGGCAGCATTACCCGCACGGCCACCGACACGATCACCGACCAGGGAACCCAGATGGCAGCGGGCAAGAACATCAACCAAACGGCGCGCGTCATCAACGATGTCGCGGTGAGCGATTCCACCTACAGCAGCAAGGACGCGCAAAGCCATGATGCCCGCATCGGTGCGTATGCCGGTGCGTCTGCGAGTGCGAGCGCCAGCGTGGAAGGCAAGGCCAGCGTGACGGGGAAGGCGGAATTGGAAAAGCCCGAAGTGGAAGCGGGTGCCAGCGCGGGCCTGGGGGTGAAGGCCAGCTACACCGGCAGCATCTCTTCCGAGTCGGAATCTTCCACCACGGCGGTGACGTCCCGCTACAAGGCCGGCGGCGATATATCCTCGACCTCGCAAGAAAAGACCACGCTGAGCGGCACAGCCATAGAGGCCGGCGGTAACGTGAGCCTGGGGGCGGGTTCCTTGGACTACAACGCGGCCAAGGACACCAAGACCTCGAGCAAGAACGAGCACGGCATTGCCGGCCAGGCCACTGTGCGTGTCATCGGTACAGCAGGTGCGGATGTGGGACTGAGCTATGACGGCAGCATCGAAAGCGAAAGCGCAACGACGGCGCGTGCAGGCAGCATCAAATCGGGGGGCGACACCCGCATCACCACCAAGGGGGATGCGAATTTCACCGGTACGGATATCGCCAGCGGGGGCAAGACGGCCGTGAATGCGGGGGGCGATGTCAATTTCAATGCAGCGCAGAGCACCACGGATTCGGCTTCCCATGAGATTGGCGTGAGCGTCAACGTCAGCTCGAGCAAGAAGAGCGACTCCATTGGGGCAGAAGCCAACTACGACATGTCCATTGGATCGAGCAATACGGCCAAGGGATCCAGCATTACTTCGGGAGGCGGGGTGGAGATCAGCTCGGGTAAGAGCGTCACCTTGGAAGGCACGGGCATCGAGTCCAAGGGGGATGTCAGCATCAGCGCGCGTGACAAGGTCGATCTGAAAGCGGCTGTCAGCAGTGAAACCAATGTCGGTTTGGGCATTGGTGTGGCCGTGGAGGCGAAAACCAAGAAGGAGGGCGCCACCCCGTCCAGCGCGGACAGCAAGTCGGACAACAAGACCGGGACTGACAGCACCAAAAAGGCCGAGCCGGCAAAGCAGGAGCAGACCACCAAGGCGGCAGAAGCCGGCAAAACTGCCGAAGATGGCGCCGAAGAGGACAAAAACAAAAAGAAGGCGGAAACCGGCGTTGGCGTGGACTTCTATTCTGGAACGGAGTCCACCAGCACCTCCATCTCTTCCACCGGCAAGATCAGCATCAAGGCGGGCACTGTCGTGAACCAAGAAGCGAAGCTGGAAGGGGCTGAAGGCACGTCGGTGGCAGGCAAGCAGGTGCAGAAATCGGCGGTCAACGGCTCGATCTCGCTGGGGGTCAACGCAGGGGTTTCCACCGGGGATTGACCAACTCCGCGCGCGCTCTGCCGACAAGCCCGCAGCCTCCTGTTTGCCTTGTAGCAGGAGTGCCTGTGGGCTGTCTTCTCTGCCCGGAAGGCATTCCGGGTGGAAATGCCACATCCAAGCCCGGACACGGCCACAACATGGCCGGTTTCGTGCGCCGTGCGGGGAGGATCGCAGGATGCCGGACACCATCGGATTGATGGTGATGGGGCATCAGCTTGGGCGTTGCACTATGTCTGGCGGATCCGGGCTGCCAGGCCACTGGTGGCGAACTCCTGAACGATGTAATCCACGAACACCCGGACCTTGGCCGGCACGAGCTTGCGGCTGGTGTAGTAGATCGACAGCGGCCGTGATTCGGCATACCAATCGGGCAGCACGCGCTCCAGCGCACCGCTTTCCAGCAGCGGCAACGCATGCGGCAGCGGCAGCAGGGCAATGCCCATGCCGGTGGCTGCAGCACGCGCCATGGCCTCGGGGTCGTCCATGACGATGGACGGGCGCACGCTGGCGACCAGTTCCTGGCCTTCCTTGCTTTTCAGGGCCCAGGGGATCAGGCGCCCGGTGGCCAAAGAGCGGCGCAACAAGCCGTGGTGGCGCGCCAGATCCTGCGGGTGCTGGGGCGCAGGATGGGCCTTGAGGTAAGCGGGCGCGGCCACCAGCACGATACGCAGGCGCGCCAGTTCCCGCGCAATCAGTGCATCGGTCAGCTCGATACCGCCGCCAATGGCGACGTCGAACCCTGCCGCCACGATGTCGACCTGGCGGTTGTCGAAATGCAGATCGGGCAGCACGTCGGGGTAGCGGTGCAGGAATTCGCCCAGCAACGGGACAATGTATTCACGGCCCACCGTGTGGGCCAGTGCCACCTTCAGCGTGCCCGCCGGCTTGCCTGCGCCCTGGCGCAGGTCGGTCAGGGCGTCGTTGATCTCGCTCCAGGGCAGGCGCACCTGGGCATACAGGCGCTCGCCATCGGTGGTGAGTGCAAGGTGGCGGGTGCTGCGCTGGAAAAGCCGCACCCCCAGCCGGACCTCCAACTGACCCACGCTTTTGCTGATGGCGGCGGGCGTCAGCCCCAGCAGGCGTGCGGCGGCCGAGAAACTGCCTTCATCGGCCGAGGTGATGAAGGCGTCGAGGTGGCTGCGCAGTTCGGTCAACATGGCGCAATCTTATACAAGTGGTTGAAATTGAATGCTTTGTTTAATGACTACCAGAAATAGGTGAGCCGGCTCACACTGCAGCCATCAACCACTCCCTTTGAAAGGAAACGCCATGAACACCACCTCCAACCCCGCCTCCGCAGCCTCTGCCGCCGTGGGCAAGCCCCTGGCCGGAAAAACGGCCTTCATCCATGGCGGCTCTCGGGGCATCGGCGCCGCCAGCGCCCGCCGCCTGGCCCGTGATGGCGCCCGTGTGGCCATTGGCTATGGAGCTTCTGCCATTGCAGCCGAAGCCCTTGTCGAAGAGATCAAGGCCAGCGGAGGCGACGCCATCGCCATCCATGCCGATGCCACCGATGCCGCTGCGCTGACCCGAGCCATCGACAGCGTTGCCCACCGTTTCGGTCGCCTGGACATTTTGGTCAACAGCGCCGGGGTGCTGGCACTTGCACCGCTGGACCAGTTCACGCTGGAAGACTTTGACCGCACCGTGGCCGTCAACATCCGCTCCGTGTTCGTGGCATCGCAGGCCGCTGCCAAACACATGCAGGAAGGGGGCCGGATCATCAACATCGGCAGCACCAATGCGCAGCGCATGCCGTTTGCGGGCGGGGCCGCCTATGCCATGAGCAAATCGGCCCTGGTGGGACTGGTCAAGGGACTGGCGCGTGACCTGGGGCCGCGCGGCATCACGGTCAACAACGTGGCCCCCGGCCCGGTGGACACGGACATGAACCCCGAAACCGGCGATTTCGCCGCGACGATGCACGGGCTGATGGCCATTCCGCGACATGGCAAAGCCGATGAGATTGCCGGCATGGTGGCCTACCTGGCCGGGCCGGATGCCGCCTTCGTCACGGGCGCGGACTTGCTGATCGACGGCGGTTTCGCCGCCTGAGGCAGGGCGGCAGCACAGCCGTACCTGCACGCCCCGCTGAATGCGTACCTGACGCTGGTCCAAAATACAAAAACCCCGCTATGCAGAACATAGCGGGGTTTCTTTATTTCAATGGTGCCGGAGACATGAATCGAACACGCGACCTTCTCATTACGAATGAGCTGCTCTACCGACTGAGCTACACCGGCAACAAGCTGAGATTATAGCGCGTTTTTATCGGCTTCGAGATGGTACCGGGTGATGCGTTCCACTTCGTTCTTGGAGCCCAGCACAACGCTCACGCGCTCGTGCAGCTGGGTGGGCTGGATTTCCAGGATGCGTTCGCGGCCGTTGGTGGCCATGCCGCCGGCTTGCTCGATCAGCCAGCTCATAGGGTTGGCTTCGTACATCAGGCGCAGCTTGCCGGGCTTGAGCGGCTCGCGCTTGTCCCAGGGGTACATGAAGACGCCGCCGCGGCACAGGATGCGGTGCACGTCGGCCACCATGGCTGCCACCCAGCGCATGTTGAAATCCTTGCCGCGCGGGCCTTCCTTGCCGGCCAGCACTTCGTCCACATAGCGCTTCACGGGCGCGTCCCAGTGGCGCATGTTGGACATGTTGATGGCGAATTCCTTGGTGTCTTCGGGGATCTTGACGTTTTCCTCGATGAGCACGAAAGAGCCTTGCTCGCGGTCCAGCGTGAACATGGACACGCCGTCGCCCACGGTCAGCACCAGCGTGGTCTGGGGGCCGTAGATGCAGTAGCCGGCGGCCACTTGCTGGGTGCCGGGCTGGAAGAAGTCGCTGTCGTGCACGCCGGGGTGGCCTTCAGGCTTCTTGAGCACACTGAAGATGGTGCCGATGGACATGTTAATGTCGATGTTGGACGAGCCGTCCAGCGG
>Ga0308157_10010217_pt1 | contig 10231 bp, 9 predicted proteins | sample PhyBR1_FD_201035 | JGI IMG/M metagenome (GOLD analysis project Ga0308157, IMG submission 201035) | Phyllosphere microbial communities from UC Gill Tract Community Farm, Albany, California, United States - DLSLB.R1 | ecosystem: Host-associated > Plants > Phyllosphere > Unclassified | place: USA... | reverse complement strand
GTTCCAGAAGATGATGTCGGTGACGGGGCTGGAGATGCAGCTGACCTATCACTTCGAACCGGGCAGCGTGCGCGATGGCGTGACCATGGCGGTGCCGCTGTACGCCTTGAACCAGCTGCCGCGCGAACGTTGCGAGTGGCTGGTGCCGGGCATGTTGAAGGAGAAGGTGCACCTGCTGCTCAAATCCCTGCCGCAGAAGCTGCGCCGCCATTGCGTGCCGCTGCCCGACTACGCGGCCAAGTTCTGCGAGCGTGTGCATGAAGCGGGCGTGTTCGGACGGGGCGACTTGATCGACGCGATCATCGCCGACATCCGCGCGCAGATCACCATCTCGGTGCTGACCAGCGACTTCAAGCCGGAGACGCTGCCGGCCCACCACTTCATGAACTTCAAGGTGATCGACGAGCACGGACGCCAGCTGGAGATGGGCCGCAACCTGGCCACGCTGCAGGCCGAATTCGGCACGCAGGCGCGCGAGAGCTTCCAGAAGATGGCCGAGTCGTCGGGCGGGCAGGGCGTGAGCATGCGCGCGCTGGGCACGAGCGGCAGCGCCGCGCCATCCGCGTCGGCGAAAGCCGGTGCGCCAGCGGCGGCGCAAGGCAAGGGCGCGCCAGCGGCAGCCGCCGCAACGCCGACGGCCACCAGCGGCATCACGCTGACCGGCCTGACCTCGTGGACCTTCGGCGAGTTGCCGGAGCTGCTGGAAATCGCCCAAGGCAAGCTGACGCTGATCGGCTTCCCGGCGCTGGTGGACAAGGGCACGCACTGCGACCTGGAAGTGTTCGACGATCCGACCGTCGCCGCGCGCACGCACCGCATCGGCCTGCGCCGCCTGTTCTCGCTGCAGATGAAGGACCAGATCAAGTTCATCGAAAAGAGCATCCCCGGCCTGCAGCAAATGGGCATGCAGTTCATGAGCATGGGCACGCAGGAAGAGCTGCGCGAACAGATCATCAACAAGGCCCTGGACATCGCCTGTTTGCAGGATCCGTTACCAATCGACGCGGCCAGTTTCGCCAAGCGCAAGGACGAAGGCAAATCGCGCCTGGTGCTGCTGGTGAACGAGATCGCGCGCCTGCTGTCGCAAGTGCTGACCGAATTCCACGGCCTGCCCAAGCGCCTGCAAGGGCTGCCCGCGCAGGCGGCGGCCGATATGCAATCGCAGTTGCAGGGACTGGTCAACAAGCGCTTCCTGTCGGAGAACGAATACAGCCAGCTGTCGCACTTCCCGCGCTACCTGAAGGCGATGAACGTGCGCATCGAGAAGCTGCGCGGCGACCCCGCGCGCGACGCCAAGCTGATGGCCGAATGGCAGCAGGCCGCGATGCTGTACCAGCGCGCCAACAAGGACAAATCGGCCGGCAAGAACACCGATCCGAAGATGGTGGAATTCCGCTGGATGCTGGAGGAGTTGCGCGTGTCCCTGTTCGCGCAGGAGCTGCGCACGCCGATGCCGGTATCGGCCAAGCGGCTGCAGAAAGTATGGGAGTCGATGCAGCGCTAAGCGCTTGTTAAGCGTTCGCTATGAGCGCTGGCGCACGCAGGCTGGAGCGGGTTTCAAGTAGACTTTATCGCAACAGGAGAACGCCGCGATGAAGAGATCCGCCAGCAGTTTGTTGCGCACCTTGGTCCGCTCGGGGACGCGGCAAAGCCGTACCGTCAGCAAGCTCGTGACGGCACTGTTCACCGCCCCCGCAGCCGCCAAGCCCAAACGAAAACGCAAACCCGCCGCCAAGGTAGCCAAGCCGGCCGCGCTGGCCAAGCCCGCCAAGCCGGCGGCCAAGCCTGCCGCGCCACGCGTGCGCGCCGCCACGACGGCCGCCGCGCAGCAGGTACGCGCCACCACGTCCGCTGCGTCACGCGTCCGCGCCGTCACCGCCGCCACGGCGCCGCGAGTCCGCACCACGCCGTCCGCTGCGCCAGGTACCGCGGTTCGCCGCAGCGCCATTCCATCGCCCGCCACACACGTCCCGCCATCGCCCGGCAAGTGGCTGGCATCGCATTACGCCACTCCGACGCGCCGCATGAGCTACTGGCTCTACCTGCCAAACAATCCGCCTGAAGACACGCAACGCAAAGGCCTGCCCCTGTTGGTGATGCTGCACGGCTGCCACCAGACCGCGACCCAATTCGCACAAGGCACGCGCATGAACCAATGGGCCGAGCAAATGGGCTACGCCGTGCTCTATCCGCAGCAACTGGTCAGCGTGCAGGCGCAGCGCTGCTGGAAATGGTACGACCGCGCCACGCAGGAAGGCGGCGGCGACGTTCCCACCATCGTCGGCATGATCGGCAAAGTGATGGCGCAATACGCCATCGACCGTTCGCGCATCTACATCGCCGGCATCTCGGCCGGCGCCGGCATGGCCAACATCATCGCGCTGAACCACCCGCAATTATTCGCCGCAGTAGGACTGCACTCAGGCCCAGTCTTCGGCGCAGGCCACAACACCATCGGAGCGCTGGGCGTGATGCAGCACGGCGCCGCCACACGATCCGAAGCCGCCGCACAAGAAGTGCTGATGCGCCATCCCCAATTCCCCGGCATGCCCGCGATCCTGATCCAGGGCGAGGGCGACCAGGTAGTCCGCCCGATCAACCAACTCCAGCTGCTCCGCCAAAGCCGGTTGTTGAATAAGCTGTCCGCCGCACCAAAGATCACCCACAAGCCGCAAGGGCGCGGCGGCCGCCACAACGCCCACCAGCTGCACGATTTTTACGAAGGCAGAAAACTGCTGCTGCGCGTCGCCCGGATCGCCGACCTGGAGCACGCCTGGAGCGGCGGCGACCCCACATTAGCCTTCAACGCCAAAGCCGGCCCCGATGCCAGCAAGATGATGTTGGAATTTTTCTCACGCCACCGGCGCACATGAATTGACACGGTGAAGGAGATTGTCGCCATGCTTGATTTGACGAATTGGGATAGCGCCGAACATCTTCAGACCAAAGAAGACATGGCTCTGTACTTTGAGGTCTGCCTTGAAGAGGCGGGCGACGACGTGGCGTTCATTGCCAAGGCGCTCGGCAACATCGCCCGTGCCTACGGGATGACGCAACTTGCCAACGAAACCGGCATGGGCCGCGAAAGCTTATACAAAGCCCTGTCCGCCGACGGCAATCCAAGCTTCGCGACCATCCTGAAAGTGGTGCGCGCGCTTGGATTGAAATTCCACGTCGGAGTGCTTACAGCAGAAAAGCCAGCGCAGCCACGATCGTCGGCGCCAGCGCGCCGGCCAGCAGGCCGATAGCGCCTATCGATTCATCCTGGAAGCCTCGCCGCAGCAGCGAGACGCCGGCCGGATTCGGCGCGTTGGCGATCACCGTCAAGCCGCCGCCGGCCACCGCGCCAGCCACCAGCATGTATTGCGACTCCGCCGAAATCCCCTGGATCAGCGAACCGAGATAGGTCAGCGCGGCATTGTCGGTAATCGCCGTCAAGCCAAGCGCGCTGAAGAACAGCGCCTTCGGCGGCAGGCTCTCGACGATGGGCTGCAACCACCATTGCTGCATGCCGCCCAACACCACCAGCCCGGCCAGGAAGAAGCCCACCAGCAAGCCCTCCTTGATGATCAGCGGATTCTGGTAGCGCTGGTAAGCCTGCGTGAATCCCAGGAACAGCATGAAGATGCCAAGGAACAGCACCGGATGATGGCCCAGCAGCACCACCGCCGCCAGGAAGGCCAGGTGGATCGCGGTGACCGTCAACGGCACCGCCGGCGCCGCCGCAGCCTCGGCCGACGGCGCGGCCGGCGCCCGCAAATGCTTGCGCAGTACGAAAGTGACCGCGGTTGCGTTGATGACCACCGCGATGGCCGCCTTCCAGCCGAAATGCGTGACCATGAAAGCGCTGTCCCATTGCCAAGTGCCAGCCACCATCAACACCGGCGGTGCGGCGTAGGCGGTCAGCGTGCCGCCGATCGAGACGTTGACGAACAACACGCCCAGTGCGCCATACTTCAGCCACTCCGGCATGCCGTCGCGAAACACCAGCGGCGCCAGCATCAGCGCGGCCAGCGTCATCGCGGCCGGCTCGGTGATCAGCGAGCCGGTCAGCGGCACCAGCGCCAGGCCGAACCACACCAGCGCCAGTTCCACGCGCATCGGCAGCAGCTTGGCCAGCACCAGCAGCAAGCGCTCCATGATGTCCAGCACCGGCCGCGAGGCGGCCACCACCATCACGGTGAACACGAACAGCGGCTCGGTATATTGGCGCGACTCGGCGTAATGGATGGCCGCCTCGCCGCCGCTCAGCAGCGCGATGGCGGCGATCAGGATGAAGGCCCAGAAGCCGAACACCACCTCCACCTCGCCCAACAGGTGGAACAGGCCCGCATGGCGCGGGTGGCGGTGCGACAGGATTTCAAAGGATTTGGCCGCGAAAGTATGCAGCAGCGCCAGCCCGAACAGGATGGCGCCGACCAGTTGAATGGTTTGCAAAGGATGTCCTTATTGTTAAGTTGCCTGAACCACATGGTACAGCATGGGACGCACGATACAGAGATCGGCCTTGCCAAAAACCGCCGCAAATAGTACTGTGTATTTGTACAGTATCTGCGGTAGAATCCCATCCAGACCATGAGCCGATCCGCCACCTCTCCAGCCACCCTGGCGCCCGAAGCCGTCCACCCATCGCTATGGCTGGCGTCGCAACTGGCGCACAGCGCCACCCGTTGCGCCGACACCGGCTTTGCCGCCTTGTCGGCCCAGCTGCCGGGCGGCGGCTGGCCGCTGGGCGTGCTGATCGACCTGCTGGTGCAGCAGCATGGCATCGGCGAGCTGCGGCTGCTGCGGCCGGCGCTGCTGGGGCTGGGCAAGCGGCCCATCGTGCTGCTGCAGCCGCCGCACGCGCCGCAGGCGCTGGCGCTGGCCGCGCTGGGGTTGGAACCGTCGCAACTGGTGTGGATACGCAGCGGCGCCAAGAGCGGCGACGCTTTATGGGCGGCCGAACAAGTGCTGCGCAGCGGCTGTTGCGGCGCGCTGCTGCTGTGGCAAAACCATGCGCGCGGCGAAACGCTGCGCCGCCTACACCTGGCGGCGCAAAGCGGGGACACGCTGTTCTGCATGCTGCGTCCACTGGCCGCCGCGCAGGATGCCTCGCCGGCGCCGCTGCGGCTGTCGCTGCACACGGCGCCGGGCGGCGTCAACATCGGCTTTGTCAAGCGACGAGGACCGCAGCGCGACACGCCTTTATTTTTGCCCTTAACCCCATCGCTCTTACAACGCCATGCGCCTCTGGATCGGACTACACCTGCCACGGCTCCCGCTCGAAGTATTCTGCCCGCGCTGGTCGGATGACCGCTGCACCGTGGTGCTGGAGCAGGAGCGGGTGGTGGCCATGTCGGCGCTGGCGCGGCAGGCCGGCGTCGAGGCCGGCATGCGGCGCGGCGGCGCGCTGATGCTGGCGCCGCAATCGCAGTTCCAGCAGCGCGCGCCGCAGCTGGAGGCGGACGCGCAGCACGCGGTGGCGATGGCGCTGCTGCAGTTCACGCCGCAGCTGGCGCAGGCGGAGGAGGGCACGCTGCTGCTCGACATCGGCGCCAGCCTGCGTCTGTTCGGCGGCATCCGCGCGCTGTGCCGGCAGGTGGCTGCCAGCATGGAGGCGCTTGGTTTCACGGCCTGGCTCAGCTGCGCGCCCACCGCGCGCGGCGCCTGGCTGCTGGCCCGCAGCAACGCCGGACGGGTCTTGACGATGGACGCGTTAGTGCGGCGCATGGACCGCTTGCCCGGCAGCCTGCTGCCTCCGGCTCGGCCCTACCTGAGCTGGTTGGAAGGCATCGGGTGCTTGACGCTGGGTGAGATGCGCCGCCTACCGCGTCCCGGCTTGCAGCGCCGCTGTGGCCGCGCCTTGCTGGACATGCTGGACGACGCCCACGGCGAGCGCGCCGAGATGCACCAGTGGCTGGAGGCGCCGGCCAGCTTCCGCGCCAGGCTGGAATTGTTCGACCGCGTGGAAAACGCCGAGGCGCTGCTGTTCGGCGCGCGCCGCCTGTTGCAGCAGCTGACCGGCTGGCTCAGCGCGCGCCAGTTCGCGGTCGAGCGCATCCGCCTGTTGCTGGAGCACGAGCGCGGCAAGGTGGCCGGCCCGCCGACCGTCATCGACATCGTGCTGGCCGAGCCGACCTGGCGCGACGAGCACCTGGTGCGGCTGCTCAAGGAGCGCCTGGCCAAGCAGGTGCTGGATGCGCCGGTGATCGGCCTGTGCCTGGAGGCGCCGCAGGTGCAGCCGATGGCGCCGCCGAGCGACTCGTTGTTCCCCGAGCCGGGCGGCAGCAAGGAGGACTGGCAGCGCCTGCTGGAACTGCTGACCGCGCGGCTGGGGCCGGAGAACGTGCTGCAGGCGGCCCCGCGTGCCGACTACCGCCCCGAGCAGGCCAACGCCTGGGTCAGCGTGCAGGAAAAAATCCGTCCGGCCGACGCCCGCGCCCAGCTGCCGCCGGACATGCCCAGCCTGCCGCGTCCCGCGTGGCTGCTGGCCAAGCCGATTCCCCTGCTGATGCGCGACCACCGGCCCTACTACGGCTCGCCGCTGAAGATCATGTCGACCGGCGAGCGCATCGAGGCCGGCTGGTGGGGCGCCATGCAAACCCGCGACTACTTCATGGCCGAGGGCGAGGACCACGCCCACTACTGGCTGTACCGCGAGCGCACCGGCCACGAGGGCGAGCAGTCGGCGCGCTGGTATCTGCACGGTTTGTTTGGTTAAATAGCGTCTGCCATCAACCACGGGACAGCGCATGCGATCACATCGACAGGAATTCCTCGGCGCCGACGGCCAGAAGCTGGCCGCGCGGCTGGACGCGCCGGACGGCGACATCCGCGCCTACGCCTTGTTTGCCCACTGCTTCACCTGCGGCAAGGACGCGATTGCCGCCAGCCGCATCGCGCAGGCGCTCACCGAGCATGGCGTTGCCGTGCTGCGTTTCGACTTCACCGGCCTGGGCGCCAGCGAGGGCGAGTTCGCCAACACCAATTTCTCGTCGAACCTGGCGGACCTGCTGGCGGCCGCCGCCTACCTGCGCGCCAGCCACAAGGCGCCCAGCCTGCTGATCGGCCACAGCCTGGGCGGCTCGGCGGTGCTGGCGGTGGCCGGCGATGTGCCGGAGGCCAAGGCGGTGGTGACGCTTGCCGCGCCCAGCCATCCGGTACGCGTGACGGGTTTGTTCAGCCAGCACCTCGACCAGATCGCCGCCGAGGGCGAGGCCCAGGTGCAGCTGGCGGGCCGGCCTTTCCGCATCCGGCAACAGTTTGTCGAGGATGCGGGCGGGCATAATTTGAAGGTGAAGATCGCGGCCCTGAAGCGGGCCTTGCTGGTGATGCATGCGCCGGGCGACGACACGGTCGACATCAGCAACGCGATGGAGATATTTACCGCCGCCAAGCATCCGAAAAGCTTCATCTCGCTCGACAGCGCGGGCCACCTGCTGACCGACCGCGACGACGCCGTCTACGTGGCCAATCTGATCGCGGCCTGGAGCGACCGCTATATCTGAATGATGTTGTTATATAATGTTTTCTTTTGTTTAACTTCCGGCGACGCCGGCACATCAGGGAACATTAGCGATGAACGTATTCAAACAGAGCATCGGAGAGTGGCGCGCACTTGGCGCAGTCGTGGGCATGGCTGGCGCGCTGCTGGCATCGCCCGCGCACGCGGATGGCCGCAGCGCGACCCACAACCTGCTGGCCAATATGGCGCGCGCCAACCGGACCCTGGGCATCACCGAAAACAATAGCCGCGCCATACCGACGCTGGTGCGCGGCATGTACGTGTTGAACGACAACACGGGCGCGTTCGTCGGCATCATCAACGAAGCGGGCACGATTTACGGCGACATCAACGGCTTCCAGGTGCTGAGCACCACCACCACCGCGCCACGCAAGATGACCAGCGAAGAGCTGCGCGACCTGCAGCAGGAAGTACTAGCGGCCATCGATTACGACAAGCTGATCAAAGTGAGTTACGGCGACGGCGGCGGCCGCAAGATCGTGTTGTTCTCGGCGGTCGACTGCGGCTTCTGCCAGCGCTTCGAGCTGGACTTCATGAAAAAAGGCGGCGGCGTGAACACCACGTTCTACGTCGTGCCGATGTCGCTGCAGGATTACAGTGGCGGCGTGGCGAAGTGGCAGACCGTGTCGCGCATCTGGTGCGCCGACAACAACACCGCGGCGTGGAAGAAGTACTGGACCACGCTGGACGCGGCGCCAGGCCACAGCTGCGAATTCGATCCCAAGAATGCCGAGCAGGCGGCGCGCTATCTGAAGCAGGTGCTGGCGGCCGTGGGCAGCCGCGCCGGTGGCACGCCCAGCTTTGTGCGCGAAGACGGCTCCATCCTGAACAACAAGGCCGATATGGATGTCGCCTACATGAAGAAGACCTTCGGCGCTGAAGCCATGCCCAAGCTGGCGGCGCCCAAGCCGGCGCAGTGGCTGGTGGCGGCGGCGGATATTCCCGCCGATGCGCAGCAGCCCGCTGCCGCCCAGCCGGGCGAGCAGCAGTCGAAGAAAATCAAGGTCGACGTGAAGGATGCGTTGAAGAAGTTGTTTAACTAAGAGCGGAAGTTTATTCGTCGCCGAATTCTTCGGCGAGGTCTTTCCAGCCCTTGCCGGCGGCGAAGGTGTTGAATTCGTCCGGCGCTTCCAGCACCAGCAGCTTGCTTTCCTGGAGCACGGAATCGCCGGCGGTCAGGGCCGGGCCCTTGTAGCCGACGGTGCGCAGTTGCGCGACCACGGCGTCAATCAGCGATTTGTCCTTGTGCAGGCCGCTGATCGAACCGGAAAAGTCCACATACACGTCGATCGCGCCGTAACCTTCGTCGAAGATACGGATCGCCTTGGCGTCGTGGGCACGGCCGGAGCCGTCGGTGGCCTTGAAGGGGCCGCTGAGTTGGATGTCGGTGTCTTTGTTCATAGCGCTCAGCATACACCAAAATCCTAGCGCGAGACGGTGTTGCGTCCCTGGTGCTTGGCCCGGTACAGGGCCTGGTCGGCCTGCTCGTAGAGCCGCTCCTGGCTCAACGCCGCGTCCGGCGTCATGAAGGCCAGCCCCAGCGACAAGGTCACATGGCCGCTCCGCGCGTTGCCCTGGTGCGGGATGCGGCGCGCCGCCACGTCGGCGCGGATGCGCTCGGCCAGCGCCTGGCTTTCATCGGCGTTGTTGCTGGCGAACAGGCAGGCGAACTCGTCGCCGCCGATGCGGAAGCACAAATCGCCCGGGCGGTTGAGCGCGTGGCGCATGGCGTCGGCCACCGCCTTGAGCACCTGGTCGCCCTGCGGGTGGCCGTAGCTGTCGTTGTATTCCTTGAAGCGGTCGACGTCGATCAGCAGCAGCGTCAGCAGGCGCTGGTCGCGGTGGGCGCGCTTCTGCTCCTCGCCGAAGCGGATGTTGAGGTAGCGCCGGTTCTTCAAGCCGGTCAGCTCGTCGGTCACGCTGTCGATCTGCGCGGCCTTGGTGTCCGTGATGTCGGTGGAAACGGCGCAGGTGGCGTAGACCCGGCCCTCGTCATCGATCAGCGGGAACTTCACGGTCATGTAGGTGTGCAGCGTCTTGTCGCGGTGGTAGACCGTTTCCTCCTCATGGATGGCGCGCCGCTCCAGCACCGCCGTGCGGTCGTTGCGCCACAGCTGCTCGGCGATCTCGCGCGGGAACAGCTCGAACACGTTGGCGCCGACAAAGTGGGCGGCGTCGTAGCCGTCGAGGATGTCGAAATGGCGGTTGGCCATTGTGATATTGCCCTGCAAATCCTTGGTCGATATCAGGATGGGAGCGTTGTCGAGCAGGGCGTGGAAAATGCGGTCGGACGCGCGCAATTGGTCTAGTTCGGTGCGCGGTGGAGGGAGGGGATCGATCCGGTCTGGCATGGCCCCAGTATAACCCGGCGGGGCGCCGCCACAAGCGGCCGGCGCCCCGTCGAAACGACAATGTTACTTCAGCGGTTGCAGAATTGCATCAAGGCGGTCCGGCGTGCCCTCGATGCGCTCCAGGCGCGGATACTTCAGGCCATCGTGATAGTCGAGCGCATAGGTCTGGTACAAGCTGCCCTTCTTGACCAGAAGGTTGATCGGCTCCTTGCCTGTCTTGGCGGCCGTGACGGCGGCGCGCAGCACATCGGCCTTGTAGGCGCGGCCGTTGACGGCCAGCAGCGTGCTGCCGCCCGACAGGCCGGCCTTGAAGCCCACGCCTTCCCACACGAAGCCTTCCAGCTTGCCGTCCGAGCCCACCGAGAAGCCCAGC
>Ga0308157_10010216_pt1 | contig 10232 bp, 9 predicted proteins | sample PhyBR1_FD_201035 | JGI IMG/M metagenome (GOLD analysis project Ga0308157, IMG submission 201035) | Phyllosphere microbial communities from UC Gill Tract Community Farm, Albany, California, United States - DLSLB.R1 | ecosystem: Host-associated > Plants > Phyllosphere > Unclassified | place: USA... | reverse complement strand
TATCAGGTGATCCGTCATGACTTTGACACCTACCCAGGCTGCGGGCTCCGGAGGAAACGGGATCGGTTTAGTACGGACCAACTCCAGCTCGGTGAGCTGGGTCTTCTTGCCGGAAAGCAGGTCCAGCATGACCTTGGCCCCGAAACGCGTGGCCCCGACACCCAAACCGGTGAAACCAGCGCAGTAGGCCACCTTGCCCGAATGGGTGAGGTCAAAGAATGAGAAGAAGCGCGAACAGGTATCGATAGCTCCGCCCCAAGCGTGTGAAAACTTCACATCGGCTAGCTGTGGGAAACTGCCGAAAAAGTGAGCAGCTAACTTTTCGAAGGTCTGTTGATTCTCGTCGTAGCTTGAACGAACCTTTCCACCAAAGTGATACACCGCGTCGTAGCCACCGTAGAGAATACGGAATTTTCCGTCTTGATCAATGGTGGGCCGCGAGTAGTGGAAGCGGTTGTTCATGTCCGCCAGTCCAACTAGGCGGTCCCATCCGATGGCTTCACGCTGCGCGGCGGTCAGCGGTTCGGTCATCAGCGCGTAGTCGTAGACGGGCACGATGCGTGCCCGATGACGTTTGAGCAAGGAGGGGAAGACGTTGGTTGCTAGGGCGACTCGGTCCGCTACTATCTGGCCATTGGGGGTGAGGACGGTGATCTTGTCGCCCACTTCGCTCAGTTCAACGGCTTGGGTGTGTTCATAAAATTCAACGCCCAGCTCTTGGCAGACACGGGCCAGCTCCCACACTAGTTTGGCCGGATGTACCAATGCGGTGGAGCGATGGTCCAAGGCGCCGGCAAGGAAATCCGGTGAGTTAATCACCGTCTTGACCTGATGTTCATCGAAGTATTCAACATTGGCTGCTTCTGCTTCTTCGGCAACCCAAGCCACTTGATGCTCCTCGGTAGCCACGCTCAGCGCCCCTTGCCGAATGAAATCGACGTCCATCGAATAGCGCTGAACTGTAGCCTCAAACTCATCGAGATTCTGATTGCCCAATTTAGTAAGCAACGCGTTTTCTTTGGGTAAATGGTTCTCGCCGTTTGCTTCGCCGTGAACTAGCGAGGCTTCGCAGAATCCGCCATTGCGACCCGAAGCCGCCCATCCAAGGCGCTGACCTTCGATGAGTACCACCCGGCGTTCGGGGCTTTGCTCTTTGGCTTGCAACGCGGTCCATAAACCGGTGTATCCGCCGCCGACAATGAGCAAGTCGGTGGAGATGGATCCGTTCAAGGCCGGGTTGGGTTCAGGGCGTTGAGCGTTATCCAGCCAGTAGCTGGTGCGCTTGGCGCTGGTTAGGGCCGTGGTGATCTGTTCGCTGGAAGCGGCTTGTTCATGACGGTCGAAGGTAATGGGATTGGATGTTCGCACGGGACTATTCCTAGGTTAGTAGCGGTATTTTTATTAGCTACTAGCTCAGGGGAACAACCATGGGGCCTTGCGGCTTTGCAGTTTGTTGGGCACTAAGGATGCCGGTTGAGAGCCATGGGGCGAACAAGGCGTATCCCTCTTCTCGGCAAGAAAACCGCAAATTGAATGTAATTCATTACTTATCTAATCTTGCAGTCCTGACCAAGTCAATAGTCAGGGCTCAATCAGCAGGCGTTGCCGTTGAATATGACAATAAGTAGCCGCACCGTACATCACGATGAATTCGGCAAGGGCCAGGAACAACATCAGGGCGCTATGAACCGGAGTGTGAGTGTGTAAGGAATGCTGGTGATGCTCGGAAAACCACGGCATGCCCAGCGCCATGACTACGTGAATGATTCCCATGGCTGCACTCATGAGCAGCAAGCGCTGCGCCGATCCTCCGTGCAGAACACACCATGCGCACTTGATGCACCAGGCGGTCATAACCAGAAGAATTATCGACCACACCGGTGAATGAGCAAGAAACGGTGCGCTGGCCAGATGTGCTGCGGCGAGCACCAAGGCACTAATTCCGAGGATCACGTGCCACGGTGCCCGCCGCTGCTCCGTGCTAGTTTCCGCTACCGCAGCAACCATCGGATTCCTTGGTGGAACAGCAACCGTGCTGCATCGGTGCTGGAACATCTAAGACGGGGGAGCGGTCGAAGAACCCCTCTGGACGAATGGTGAACCCTACCGTGTCCACGGGCATCATCGGCCAGTCTTCCGTGCGTGGGAAATGGGTGAGGGCGAAGGTGTGCCAGAGGCTAACTTCTTCTGAATCAATATTTTTGTCATCTTCAATCCATGAACCGATGCCGTTGCCACCAGGGTTTTGATTAACGAAGTCACCGGTGGGATAACGGTGCGCGGTATCGCGCTGGGTGACCCACAGGGCCTTGGAAGCGAACTGCGCGCGCTGATGAATTGAGGATCCCTCGGCAGCCAATAAGGTTGGCAGTCCTTGGGACATGAGCTTGTAACCTACCGGTTTGCCCAGGTAATTTTTTGATTCTGGATTGGTGATGATCCACGTACGACCGGCGGTGGGGTTGTTTTCTCGCACGGCCTGCTTTTCGGTGGCCAGCACCGTGTGGCTGCGGGTGAAAGCATTGCCGCGAGGGTTCTCCTTGCTGATCGGCAGTCGAACGGCCTCTTCTTCGATGACCCGGCTTGGACCGTCATCCAGGGCAAAATCTAGTCGGGCGCCGAAGATGTGTTGATGGAACGGAGCGCCAAGGCCCGGGGCCATCTCAGAGGCAAAGCGTTCGTCGAGCATGGCAGAGGTGAAGACGATGCCGGTGGCCTTGGCTTCGAATTCGATGGTGCCATCTAGATAGAGGTACCAGTAGAAGCCGTAGTCGTAGTTGCCCACTGTAGTGAAGAAGCTGATTACCAAGCGGCGATTGCGCCGCGTGTACTTTACGCCGGACCAATCATCGGCGTGCTTGGAGAGGATGGAAGCATCTTCTTCGTGCATGCAGATGCCGTTGGTGATTCTTTGAGCGTTGCCATCGGCGTCGGTGACCACAGGGGAGATGTAATGGATTTCGCCGAGGCAGTCGCAACCCAATTCCAAAGAATTGGCCAGGCGCCCGATGAGGTATTCACCGGTGTCGAAGTAGTTCTGCCAGCTACGTACAGGAGACGGGTCTCCGTAGGGGACGACCATTTCAGCGATGGACGCACGATCCAGAATTCGACGCTGGGTTCCTTTGTCAACGAAGGCGATGTTGTAGAGAACCAATCCTTCACGCATATCAAATCCGATATCCAGTGACCACTTCTCCCATTCGACGTGGTTGTCGTCGGTGACCTCAAAGCTGACACCATCGGGCTGGGTGATTTCAATTGGCTTCTGCGTGGTGCGTGTCGGGCCGGTGAGTTCCGGGTCGGTGTAGTTGCCATGAGTTTCAGGAATCGGCACTATCTGCAGATCAAGGAGCTGATCAACTTTTTGCGCAATGGTGTCGATGTAGACCACCAACCCATCCACCGGGTGCGCCCATGCGGAGTCTTCGGCAAAGTCTTGGCGGAAGGCAAGGCCACGTAAGATGCGACGACCGGATTCCTCTGGGTACTCGTCGTGATACACGCCAGCAGATAGTGGTGCCACGCGAACCTGAGCGGGTGTGAGGTTTCGTTTGGCTAGAGCCGCTGCCCACTGTGCATCGTTAGCCAAGATCGATTCGACCATTTCAAATTCTTCGAGCAAGACGGGCATTTGGCCGACTTGTGCCGGGTCGAGATCGATGACCGAGACAACTGATTTTTCGGTCAAGTTCACCACGATGTCCTGCGGCGTGTTCTCCAGTTTGTCCAGTGTCATGATGCGGACGTGCCGACCTGGCTGGTGGTCCTGAGGATCTTCCAGGCCGAGGTAGGCGACGCGAGTTGTTGCGCCGAAGAGTTCGTTTTCGACCAGTATTTCCTTGGCGAGAGCGACCTCGGCTTCGCTGAGCAAAGTGAAATCGGTACAGGTGGTAGTGCTCATGCGTGGCGCTCCTTGGTGGAAATGTGACCTACATCAATTGTTATTCTATGAATGTAGAGAATACGGAGAGTGGTTCGACAGCGCAACCCTTTCGGATGAAATTACTAAAAATCGTTAGGCTTGGTTCATGCCCAAAATCGTTGATCACGACCAGCGTCGCCAAGAGATCGTAGAAGTCACTTGGCGCTTTATTGCCCGTGAGGGAATTGAAAAACTCAACCTTAGGGATCTTGCCGCTGCTGCTGGCTATTCAAACGGTGCGCTGAAGCCATATTTCCCCACGCGTGATGCCTTGCTGGAGGCGACGTTTAATTTCGTCGCGGAGGCCACTAATAAACGGGTGGAAGCTAAAGCCATGGGTCTTCGTGGCGCTCAGGCCATCGAAGCGTTCGCGTGCGAGGTACTTCCACTTGATGAGTTGCGAATCAACGAAGCTCGAATTGCGGTACATTTCTGGAATCTGGCGTTGGCGGAGCCAGAGCTAGCCGCGGCCAACGCAGCAACGATGGACCAATGGAGAACCTGGCTGGATCGGTGGCTGGGTCAAGAGCTTGGAGAACGACATATGCAAGCAACTTTCGTGAGAGATTCACTGATCAATTTCCTGATGGGGGCTCAAGTTTCCAGCGTCCTAGACATGGCTGCTAACTCAGGCCAATCCCTGGTTGATCAGTTGAAGTACCACCTGCAGATGCTGAATCGGATCAAGTAACAGACCAACCGGTTTTTCTCGGCTTGCAGAAAATAGTGACTTTTCTGTCGGTTGAGCGTACCCTCAACTGTGAGCCCGAGCACACTTTGGGCGTCCTTTGGGGGAGGAATTCGTGTATCAAGTCCAGCACGTCGATTCGTTTACCGCGTGGTCCAGAATCATCTCAGATGCCTTCGTGCAGCTTCGCAGCGAACAGATTTCGACAGGTCATTTTACTGCCTCGCTTGCAGTGAACATGCTCGGCGACATCGGATTGATGCGCATCCACGCTAGGCCCCACGCAGTACAACGCACTGTGGATCTCACCAACACTGGCGACGGCGAATTCTACAAAGTCTCCTACCAACTTGAAGGCCATGGTCTGCTGATCCAAGACGGACGTGAAACCGTACTAGCCCCTGGCGACCTTGCCATTTACGATACACAAAGGCCATATACCCTGGAGTTCGAAAAGCCGGCCACAGTGGTTGTCGCGCTGATCCCTCACCACGAATTCAGGCTGTCCAACCATCAAGTTGGGCAAGTCACCGCGCTGTCATTAGAGGCTAGTCATCCGCTCTCAGGAACGGTTGCACCATTGCTACGTCATCTTGGAAGCAACTTATCTCAATGGGATGAGTTCGGCGGCTACCCGCTGGCTCGTAACACCATCGATCTTTTGGCCACTGCCCTGGGCGGAGTGCTCGGAAACGGTAACGCAACGGATAGTAGAGATTTTCTACGCGAAAAAATTGCCCACTACATTGCTGATCATCTCGACGAGGCCACACTAGGCCCTGCCCAAATTGCTGACGCGCACTTCATCTCGGTTCGAAGTCTTCACGCATTATTTGAAAACCAACCGCACAGCGTGGCCGCCTTGATCAGAAACCAACGCATGAGCGAGGCATCGCGCCTTCTACGCGATCCCATGATGGCCGAATGCTCGGTTCAAGCGATCGGCGCGCGAGTGGGAGTCTGCGATGCGGCCGGCTTTAGTCGTATGTTTTCTAAGCACTTTGGCTCCAGTCCTGGCAAGTACCGTCTGGCCTAGAGCATCTTTGACTACTTGTGCACGCGAAAGCAATGAGCCTGCACCCAATGACAAGAAGAAACTGACAAAGGCGTAGATCCTAATTGAAAGCAAACTACACTTTCGGGGGATCACATGGCACTTGAACAACGAACACTAAGTGTTCCCGCCTTGGTGGTCATGATCATCGCAGCAAGTGCGCCGCTGACTGCGGTGGCCGGTGGTGTCACGACAAACTATGCGGTGACCGGAATGAGTTCGGTGCCGCTGTCGTTTTTGCTCATCGGGGCCATCTTGTTGGTTTTCAGCATTGGCTACACCGCCATGAGTCGCCACATTCCCAACGCTGGAGCTTTTTACGCCTATGTAGCTGAGGGACTGGGCCGAATCATCGGGGTTGGGGCCGCGATGGTGGCCTTGGTCAGCTACAACTTGATGCAAATCGGCATTTATGGAATGTTCGGATTCGCCGCTTCATCCTTCGTCAACACCACCTTCCATACCGCTCATCCTTGGTGGGTGACGGCTCTAATTGCGTGGGTGCTGGTCGGCTTCTTGGGCATGAACCGGGTGGATTTCTCCGTAAAGGTTCTGGGAATCATCGTTGTCGCCGAGTTCCTCGTGGTGGTTGTCTATAACATCATGGCTTTTGTCTTGGCGCCACAGGCTCCGCAGCCAGAAACCGCCTTTAATCTTTCTGACGCGCTGGCTCCAGGTATGGGAGCGGTCGTAGCGTTCACCATTGCCGCTTTCATGGGCTTCGAATCGGGCACCATCTATAACGAAGAAGTGAAAGATCCTCAGCGTACCGCCCGACGCGCAACCATGATTGCCATCGTGATTATCGCCTGTTTCTACGCGTTTTCGGCCTTCGCTGTTGCCGTGGGGGAAGGTGCCGGCAATGTTATTGGGGCTTCCGCTGAACACGGCCCTGATCTGTTGTTCGTCTTTTTCGCGGCCCACGCCCCAGCCTGGTTTGTGGATCTAGCTAATCTCCTGTTTATCACCAGCCTCTTTGCGGCGTTGCTAGCATTCCACAACGTGGTGGCACGCTACTTCTACTCCATGGGCCGAGGTGGTGCATTGCCCGGATTCTTGGCGAAAACCTCGCGGACTACGCACGCACCCGTAGCTGGCTCGCTGGCTCAGTCCCTACTCGCGATCGTCGTCATCGTAGTTTTTGCCGCCGTTTCGCGCGGTCAAGAGCCCATGTATATCGTCTTCACGATGTTCACATGGATGACAAATTCAGCTGCCTTTGGGTTAGTGCTATTGATGGCCCTGACATCATTCGCGGTGATCGGCTACTTCGCCCGAAACAGAACTAGCGATTCGGTGATCACCAGGGTCATCGCTCCACTGATTTCTGGCATCGCGTTGACCTATGTCTACGTCCAGATCATCATCAATTTCGATATTTTGCTCGGCGTCGAACAGACCGGCTTATTGGGGTACACGTTACAAGGAATCGTGATCATTCCAGGGCTGGTTGCCTCGCTGGTGACGCTGGTAGTTCGGCGTACCAAGCCCGAGTCACTACCCATGACCCAAGTATCTGTCTCATAAACAATCTGTACAAGTAATCTGCACAAAGGAGTTGCATCATGTCTTACGCCAACGCCCAGGAACTATTAGAGGCGATCCAACCCGCTTCTGGCGGAACAGAAATTTTCGATCCAGCCACCGGGGACCTCGTGGGCCGGGTGGCTGAAGGCACCGCGGAAGATCTTGACGCGGCCGTCGCCTCAGCCAAAGCCGCGCAACCAGGCTGGGACAAACTGGGCCATGAAGAGCGAAAGAGACTGCTCAACGCCGCGGCCGACAACATCGAAGCCAACGCCGAGGCCTTGGCCCAGCTGCTTTCCCGCGAACAAGGCAAACCCCTGAACGGGCCCAATGCACGCTTTGAGGTGGGGGGAGCCGCAGCCTGGCTTCGCGCCGCCACCGCCTACGACGTGGAACCAGAAGTCATTGTTGACGACGGGGAAACCTACGCGGATAAACACTACCGGGCATTAGGTGTCGTTGGTGCCATTGGGCCATGGAACTGGCCAATGATGATTTCTATCTGGCAGCTGGCTCCGTCACTACGTATGGGTAATACCGTGGTGATGAAACCTAGCGAATACACTCCACTCTCCGTCCTAGCCCTTGTCCATATCCTGAACGAGGTACTGCCTGCCGAAGTTTTACATGTTGTCGCCGGCGGACGTGATGTCGGGGAGAAGCTATCGAGCCACCCGGACATCGCCAAGATTATGTTCACCGGCTCCACCAGAACCGGCAAGGCCATTATTCGATCTTCTGCTGACACGGTGAAGCGCCTGACCATGGAGTTGGGTGGCAATGACGCAGGGATTGTGCTGGAAGACGCAGATCCGAAAGCCATCGCTCAAGACCTGTTCTGGGGTGCCTTCATTAACACCGGTCAGACATGTGCTGCACTCAAACGTCTCTACGTGCCTGAAAGCATCTACGAGAAGGTATGCACCGAGCTCACCGCGGTGGCCAAGGCTATGCCCATGGGTGTGGGTCTGGACGAAAACAACGTCCTTGGGCCGCTACAAAACAAAGCACAATACGACATTGTCGCCGAACTCGTTGCTGACGCCGTCGAATCCGGAGCGAGAGTATTACTTGGAGCCAATCCTGATGCGCAGGCCAAGGGATACTTCTACCCAACGACGTTGATTGCCGACATCGAACCCGATAATCGTTTGGTAACTGAAGAGCAATTTGGCCCGGCGCTGCCTATCATCAAGGTGAAAGACACCGCCGAAGCCATAGCTCATGCCAATGCGTTGGAGGTTGGCCTAGGTGCTTCGGTATGGAGCAGTGACCGAACCAAGGCGCTAGAGGTTGCTGCCCAGATTGAGTCCGGAACCGTCTGGATCAACTCGCACGGCACCATCGATCCGCGCATTCCTTTCGGAGGGGCAAAGCAATCAGGATATGGACTGGAATTTGGTGTTGATGGCCTGAAATCTTTGGCTCAACCACAGATCATCAAAGGCTAGAGAAGCCCTATCCTGATGACAACAGCGGTGATCAAGACTTCGCGTGCAAAATCTTGATCACCGCTGTTGTTGTCTATAGCTTCAGTTGATGATTTCTCCGCCGGAACTAGAAGAAATGGCATTAATGCGATCCCTCCAGCCTTGCAGCTCCGCTTCGGAGATCCGTTTCCAGTCGTGAACTTCACGCACCACCTTCAACGGGCTGGCACTGCGATATGAACGTGTTGGATTACCTGGGAACTTCTTGTCGGTGACATTCGGGTCATCTTCAAATTCACCGGTCGGTTCCACCTCGTAAACATGCGCGGTGCCATCGATGGCCGCGATTTGTGCCGCGAGCCCCGCACCGTCTGGCAGCGCGGTGAAGTAGATGTGGTTCATGATCACTTCAGGACGGTAGTTCGACGGGTATCCCGCAGACAGAAAATCACCGGGTACCAGTTCTGCCTTGGTTCCATGAAAAAAGGGGCCAGCTTCAAGTTCCTTACTCATGAGAATTGAGCTTAGCCAAAGGGTTCCCGCAGGGAAAGAGGTAATCCCTGACACGTAACAGATGATCGCTGGAGCGGAATACGAATCCCAAAGACGTATATTTGATCTTGAACCACGATCGATTTTTTGGAGATTCTAACGTGCCGATTTTGAACAAAGACATGTCCCTGTGCATTTCGCTTTCGGGCCGACCATCAAACATTGGGACTCGATTCCACAACTTCCTCTATGAAGAACTTGAGTTGAACTTCATTTACAAAGCGTTCTCCACCGAGGATCTCGCAGGCGCTATCGCCGGTGTTCGTGCTCTTGGAATCCGTGGATGCTCGGTCTCCATGCCTTTCAAAGAAGACGTCATGGCCATGGTCGATGAGATTGAACCTTCGGCGGCAGCCATTGAATCGGTCAACACTATCGTTAACACCAACGGTCGACTCGTCGCATCCAACACGGACTTTGAAGCGATCGCAACTTTGATCGCTCGCCACGAACTGGACAAGAACCACAGCGTTCTAGTTCGTGGTTCCGGTGGTATGGCCAAGGCAGTTGTCGCAGCTTTCCGTGATGCTGGATTTGAAGATCTCACCGTACTGGCCCGCAACGAAAGTGCCGGAGCAGAGCTGGCGCAGAAATACAACTACAAGCACGTAGTTTCCGATCCTGCCCCGGGACACCAGATCATCGTTAACGTCACTCCGCTAGGCATGAACGGTGCACAGTCCGAAGTTCAGTCGTTCTCTGATGAGCACATCGCATCTGCTGAAGCCGTCTTTGATGTCGTTGCTTTCCCAAGCGAAACTCCGTTGATCCGCGCCGCTGCGAAGGCAGGCAAACCGGTGATCACCGGCGCCGAAGTGATCGCTTTGCAAGCGGCCGCCCAGTTTGAAAAGTACACGGGCCAGTCGGTGACCGATGATCAGGTGGCTCGTGCCTCCGAGTTCTCGCGGCAATAACCACTTGTTGATCCCTTCGGGGCAACGTATTGCCATGCCACAAAGCTGATGCCAGCAACAAGAAATTGTTGCTGGCATCAGCTATGTCAGTCGTTGTGGCTAGTTAGCGCTTTCGTCCATCTGGTCCTCAGCAATGAAGTCC
>Ga0308157_10010214_pt1 | contig 10234 bp, 7 predicted proteins | sample PhyBR1_FD_201035 | JGI IMG/M metagenome (GOLD analysis project Ga0308157, IMG submission 201035) | Phyllosphere microbial communities from UC Gill Tract Community Farm, Albany, California, United States - DLSLB.R1 | ecosystem: Host-associated > Plants > Phyllosphere > Unclassified | place: USA... | reverse complement strand
CAAAGAATCCTGAGCTCAAAGCTAAAGGCGGTTTTGTCTGTGAATTCAGAAATGATTTTTCTGTATTGGCAAATAGGAAATTCTATTGCTCAAAAACAAAATGAACAAGGCTGGTCTTCTGGCGTGATTCCTAAGTTAGCCAAAGATTTAAAAATCGAGTTCCCAACTTCTAAGGGTTATTCGGAAAGGAATTTAAGTTATATGCTGAGATTTGCTAAAGAATATCAGGATGTTACAATTTTGCAACAGTCTGTTGCAAAATTACCTTGGGGTCATAATATTTTGTTGATTGAAAAAATTAAGGATCAAATAAAGAGGTTTTGGTACGTCGAAAAATGTATTGAAAATAACTGGAGCAGAGATGTTTTGGATTTGCAAATAAAAAGCAATCTCATAGAAAGACAAGGGAAATCCATTAATAATTTTGAGAATACCTTGCCAAAACCTCTTTCAGATTTGGCTAATCAAACATTGAAAGATCCTTACATATTTGATTTTCTGACTTTAGATGCAGATTTTCGAGAAAGAGATGTTGAGAAACAATTGACACATCATATTACAAAATTTCTATTGGAATTGGGAAAAGGATTTTCGTTTTTGGGAAATCAATACCATCTCGAGGTTGGCGATCAGGATTACTACATTGATTTGCTTTTTTATCACATCAAACTCAAATGTTACATCGTCATTGAGTTGAAAAACACCAAATTCAAACCTGAATATACCGGAAAGCTGAATTTCTATTTGTCCGCTGTTGATAGTCTGATAAAGCAAGAATCAGAAAATCCAACCATCGGAATTTTACTTTGCAAAGACAAAAATAACATCGAGGCAGAATTTGCTTTAAGAGACATCAATAAACCAATAGGTATCAGTGAAATCCAATTTGTAGAGAAACTTCCGGATAACTTAAAAAGTGCTCTTCCAACCATTGAAGAGATAGAAAACGAACTTAAAAAATTTGGAAACAAATAAAATGAACAACAATAATATTCCTCATAATATCAACCTTTCAGATTACACCTTCCCCGCAGAATGGGAAGAGCACGAAGCAACTTGGCTATCCTGGCCACACAAAGAAGAATCCTGGCCGGAAAGAATCGATTTGATTTATCCTGCTTACGCCAAATTCATTGCGGAATTGACGAAAGGTGAATTCGTTTGCATCAATGTCAAAGACCAGGAAATGCAGGCTTTTGCAATGGAACATATTTCCAAAGCCGGCGCAGATATTTCTAAAGTTGAGTTTTATTTCAATGAAACTAATGACGCCTGGTGCAGAGACCACGGACCTGCTTTTTTAGTCAATAAAAATGGAGGAGAACCCAAGAAAATCATTGTAGATTGGGGTTTCAATGCGTGGGGAGGAAAATATCCGCCTTTTGAATTAGACGATGTTATTCCAACTAAAATTGCTGAAGAAAAAGGACTTACTGTTCTTTATCCAGGAATTATTATGGAAGGCGGTTCAGTCGAATTTAATGGTGCCGGAACAGTTCTGACTTCGAAATCTTGCTTGCTTAATGAAAACAGAAATCCACGTCTTTCTCAGGAAGAAGTAGAAGATTATTTAAAAAAATATTATGGACAAAAACAGGTTCTATGGGTAGATGATGGCATCATAGGAGACGATACGGACGGACATGTAGACGATACAATCCGTTTCGTAAATGAAAATACCGTTCTGACGGTAATCGAAGATAATAAGGAAGATGATAATTATGAAATTCTTCAAACCAACCTGCGTCAGTTAAAAGAAATGAAACTTTTGGACGGACGTTCTCTTAACATCATCGAACTTCCAATGCCAAACCCGGTTTACTGTGACGGACAAAGATTACCGGCTTCTTACGCTAATTTCTATATCGCAAATAAATCCGTAATCGTTCCGACTTACAGATGTGATAAGGACGAAATAGCTTTAGAAATCATTCAAAAGTGTTTTCCAGAGAGAGAAGTGGTTGGTATAGATTCTACTGATATTATCTGGGGATTGGGAAGTTTCCATTGTCTCAGCCAACAAGAGCCTTTGGTTTAAAAATTGATCCGCATAAAGCGGATTTTTTTAATAATTAAAAGTAAATAATGAGTGAGATAACAGCTACAGATCAAGTGAAAAAATTCCTTCCTCTGATTTTGGGAACAGCAATTTTTATGCAGATGTTAGATTCCACGATTCTGAATACTTCTTTACCATCCATCGCCAGAGATTTGCAGGAATCGCCTTTGGATATGCAAAATGCCATCATCAGTTATGTTTTGACTTTAGCTTTGTTTATGCCGGTTAGCGGATTTTTGGCAGACAAATTTGGAACCAAGAAAATTTTCATTCTTTCGCTGGTCGTTTTTTCGGCGGGTTCATTATTTTGCTCCTTGTCCCAAAATCTTACCGAATTGGTCATTTCAAGAGTTATTCAAGGTGTTGGCGGTAGTTTGATGACGCCGGTCGGGAAATTAGCCCTGATTCGAGCCTTCAACAAAAATGAACTTTTGAAAGCAATGAATTTCGCCATCATTCCCGCATTAATTGGTCCGGTAATGGGACCTGTGGTCGGTGGATATATGGTAGATTATCTCACTTGGCACTGGATTTTTCTCATCAATATTCCAATTGGTATTTTAGGAATCGTTCTTAGTTTAAAATATATGCCGAATTACAAATCGCCCGTTATAGACTTTGATTTAAAAGGTTTTTTGATTTTTGCATTGGCATCATTATTATTATCGAGCGCATTGGAAATATTAGGAAATGCACAAAATCTCACACCCGTTTTGTTGATATTTTCTTTAGGGTTTCTGATGCTTTACTTTTATTACAAACACGCAAAAACCGACAACAACCCGATTTTCCCACTGAATCTTTTTAAAGTTCGAACTTTCCGAGTTGGAATTTTAGGAAATCTGGCTACAAGGCTGGGGATCAGTTCGATTCCACTTTTGGTTCCGCTGATGATTCAGATTGCTTACGGACAATCGGCCTTGACTTCCGGTTGGATTATTGCGCCAATGGCAGTTACCGCGATGTTTGGTAAATCTTATGTGATTGGTGTTTTGGATAGATTCGGTTATCGTAAAACGTTGATGGTCAATACGTTTATTATAGGAATTTTAATTTGTTGTCTGGCGATTCCGAATGTTCAGAGTTCGATTTATTGGTTTGTTCCGATTTTGTTAATTTTAGGATTTTTCAATTCCATTCAATTTACTTCTATGAATACAATTTCCATTGCCGATTTGCGACCTTATCAAAACAGCAGTGGAAATTCTTTGGTTTCTGTAAATCAGCAGTTCGCCGTTGGATTCGGGATTGCGTTTGGTTTGATTGTTTTGAAATTGTTTGAAGGCGACACAACTTTCATCAAAAATCAAGTTCACACAGCTTTTCGATATACATTTTTGGTAGTAGGATTCTTGACCATTCTTTCCGGTTTGGTTTTCAGGAGATTGAATTTTCGCGATGGCGATAATATGAAATCGGTTTGATCACGGATTATTTTTTATCGATTATCTTTGTACATCTTAGAGTTTATAATTTAAATTCTAATTAATAGATTTTTGACAATAATAATGGATTTTTCAAAACTAATCTCTCCTGATATTCAAAACTATATCAATCAACATCTCAATTCTGATTTAAATAAATTATTGCTGAAAAAATCTCCATTTACAGATGTTTCGATGCCGGAAATTGTCCAACAAATCAAAGGCAAAAAAACAGCAGAAAAGAAGTTTCCATTTCTATTAAAAGAAGGAATTGTCTTTCCGCCACATCTCAATCTGGAACAAGCTTCATCACAATCTACGGCAGAATATAAAGCGCAAAGTTTAAAGGGAAAAACGTTCCTCGATTTGACTTGTGGATTTGGGATTGACGCTTATTTTTTGTCTCAAAATTTTGATGAAATTACATTAATTGAACAAAATCCAGAATTGATTTCAATTGTTGAGAATAATTGGAAAATTTTAAATCGAAAAGCCAATTTTATCAATGAAAATCTGGAAGATTTTTTAGATGGTCTTCGAGAGCCTCAGACTGACAATAAGAGTCAAATTAAAGATAATAATAAGTTTGATGTCGTTTATCTCGACCCGGCAAGACGTGACCAGCAAAACAAAAAGAAATTTCTGCTTGAAGATCTATCGCCCAATCTTTTAGAAATTGAAGAGAAATTAAATTTGATTTCGAATAAAATTATCGCCAAATTATCGCCATTAATTGATATTTCATATTTGATTTCAGAATTAAAAAATATTACTGAAATTCAGATCATTGCAGTTCGAAATGAGGTCAAAGAACTATTGTTAATTATAGAAAAAAATCCATCAACAGACAATCGACCTACAACTATAAAATCCATTAATTTGGAATCCGGCGAGCCTGAGTTTTCTTTTAATTTCAATAATGAAAAATCAGCAAAATCAGAATTCTCAGAAAGCCTGAGTTATCTTTATATTCCTAATAATTCGATTCTCAAAGCGGGGGCATTTAACATCATTTCAGAAAAATTCGGATTGAAAAAACTGCATCCTAACACGCATTTTTATACTTCAGAACATAAAATCGAAAATTTCCCGGGACGTGTTTTAGAAATAGAAAAAATCGACGCTAAAGATTTGAAAAAAGGAGAGAAGTACAATATTGTTTCCAAGAACTACCCTTTGAAACCAGATGAAATCAAGAAAAAATATAAATTGATTGATGGCGGAAATCGTTATTTGATTTTCACACAATCTATCAAAAGAAAAGAAATTCTTAGAAGTCTTTAATTCAAATTGATACAGCAATCTGGCTTTACATTGAACCAAATATTAATTTTGATAGAAATCTTTGATATTTTTAAAAATAATTTAATTCATATAATTAATAACGGTAAAAAATCACTACATTTGCACGCGTAAAAAATGGATATGCAAAACATTAGAAATATAGCGATTATCGCACACGTTGACCACGGAAAAACAACTTTGGTTGATAAGATTATTCACGCAACGAACATCTTCAGAGACAATCAGGAGAGTGGTGAGTTGATTATGGATAATAACGATTTGGAGAGAGAAAGAGGGATTACCATTCTTTCAAAAAATATCTCTGTTAATTACAAAGACGTAAAAATCAATGTAATCGATACTCCTGGTCACGCCGATTTTGGTGGTGAGGTAGAAAGGGTTTTGAAAATGGCAGATGGTGTAATCTTGCTGGTAGATGCGTTCGAAGGACCAATGCCACAGACAAGATTTGTACTTCAAAAAGCTTTGGAACTTGGATTGAGACCTTTGGTGGTTATCAATAAAGTAGATAAGCCAAACTGTCGTCCGGACGAAGTTCACGATCAGGTTTTTGACTTGTTCTTCAACTTAGATGCTACTGAGGAGCAGTTGGATTTCCCAACGTTCTATGGTTCTTCTAAACAAGGCTGGTTCAACACTTCATTAGAACAAACGGATAATATTTTCCCATTACTGGACGGGATTTTACAATACGTTCCGGAACCGAAAATTTCTGAAGGACCTTTGCAGATGCAAATCGTTTCTTTAGATTTCTCTTCTTTCTTAGGAAGAATTGCTATCGGGAAAGTAATCAGAGGCGAAATCAAAGAATCTCAATGGATTGGTTTGGCGCAGGCTGATGGAAAAATCGTGAAAGGAAAAGTAAAGGAACTTTACGTTTTCGAAGGTCTTGGAAAGAAAAAAGTAACTGAAGTTAAAGCAGGAGATATCTGTGCTGTAGTAGGTTTCGAAGCCTTCCAGATTGGAGATTCTTTCGTAGATCTGGAAAATCCAGAACCATTGCCAAGAACTGCGATTGACGAGCCAACGTTGAATATGACGTTTTCTATCAACAATTCACCTTTCTTTGGAAAAGATGGTAAATATGTGACTTCTAATCACCTGAAAGAGAGATTGACCAAAGAATTAGAGAAAAACTTAGCATTGAGAGTTCAACAGACTGATGATGCAAACACTTTCTTAGTTTTCGGTAGAGGTATTCTTCACTTGTCAGTTTTGATTGAAACAATGAGAAGAGAAGGTTACGAAATGACTATCGGTCAGCCACAAGTTATCTTGAGAGAAGATGAAAATGGACAAAAATTGGAGCCGTATGAATCTTTAGTTGTTGATGTTCCTGAGGAATTTGCTTCAAGAGTGATCGATTTGGCAACTCAGAGAAAAGGTGATCTTCACATTATGGAAACTAAAGGTGAAATGCAACATATGGAATTCGAGATTCCTTCCAGAGGCTTGATCGGATTACGTTCTCAGATGTTGACAGCTACTGCTGGTGAAGCTATTATGGCGCACCGTTTTACAGAATATAAACCTTTCAAAGGTGCGATTCCTGGAAGAAGTAATGGTGTGTTGATTTCTAAAACTCAAGGTCCTGCAACTGAATATTCTATTGCTAAACTACAGGATAGAGGTAAGTTCTACGTTGATCCGGGCGAGGAAATCTACGCAGGAATGATTATCGGTGAGCAAAATAAACCTGGCGATTTAGTTGTGAATATTGTTGAAGCTAAGCAGCTGAATAACATGAGAGCATCAGGAAAAGATAAAGATACAGGTGTTGCACCAAAAATCTTGTTCTCTCTGGAAGAATGTATGGAATATATCCAAGGTGATGAAGCAATTGAGGTAACGCCTAACTTCATCCGTATGAGAAAGAAAATCCTTTCTGAAGAAGAAAGAAAAAGAGTGGAAAGAGGCGCTAAGTCATAATCATTTCCAATCAAAATACTTAAAGCATCCAATTTCTGGATGCTTTTTTTGTTATTAAAATATTATCGTTTAGTTTTGCAGGCTATGAAATCTAAATTATCATTCTTAAACATACTTTTAATCTTATTTTTAGTGGTTTCCTGTGCTACAAAAACTAAGAAATCAACATCTAAATCCGGCGTTAAAAAACCAGTTGTAAAAACTGAAATCAAACTTCCGCCAAAACCAGTTGTTCAGTTAAACAATATCAAATTGCCTGAAATCAAAAGAGAGTTCCGTGCAGTTTGGATTGCATCTGTTGCGAATATCAACTGGCCTTCCAGAAATAATCTTTCTGTAGATCAGCAAAAACAAGAAGCCATAGAAATGTTGGATATGTTGGTTGATCTCAATTTCAATGCGGTGATTTTACAAGTTCGCCCTTCGGCAGATGCTTTGTATAAAAGTCCTCACGAACCTTGGTCGCACTTCTTAACCGGACAAATTGGTTTGTCACCTTATCCCGAATATGATCCAATGCAATTTTGGATTGACGAATGTCATAAACGAGGTTTAGAGTTTCACGCCTGGCTGAATCCTTTTCGGGCACATCATTCCAATGGTGGTGCAATTTCGCCTGAATCGATGGTTAGAAAATCGCCTGAAAATATTGTTAAGCTAAAAAACGGAATGTATTGGTTTGATCCTGCCGATGACAGAACCCAAGATCAGGCTTCAAAAGTTATAAAAGATATTATTTCAAGATATGACGTAGATGGGATTCATCTGGATGATTATTTCTATCCTTATGCCGAATATAATGGTGGAAAAGACTTCCCGGATTTCAAAACCTGGTCGGTTTATCAGCAATCTGGCGGGACACTTTCCAGAGCCGATTGGAGACGCGGTAATGTCAACAAATTTGTGAAAAGAATCTATGATGAAATCAAGGCTCAGAAAAATGATGTGAAGTTCGGAATCAGTCCGTTTGGAATCTGGAAACCTGGTTTTCCTGCCGGAATCAGAGGTTCTTCTCAGTATGACGAATTGTTTGCAGATGCCAAATTATGGTTGAATCAAGGTTGGGTAGATTATTTCACGCCTCAGTTGTATTGGCCAGTAGATTCACCTGGACAGAGCTTTCCGCTTCTTTTGCAATGGTGGAATGATGAAAATACAAAATCCCGCCATCTTTGGCCAGGATTGAACACGGTTGCTGTAAAAGCCTCAAATAAAACAACAGAAATTGCCAGCGAAATAGAAGTGACGAGACAAATTCTTAAAAATAACGCTGGAGAAGTACATTACAGCATTGCAGGAATCAGTAAAAATTATGAGATGCAACAGGAATTGAAAACCAAATCATATAAGGATAAAGTCTTAATTCCCGAATCAAATTGGCTGACAACGAAAGCATTAACAGAACTTAATGTCGATTTAAAAAAAGAATCCAATAACTTTGTTATCAGCTGGAACAAACAACCGGAAGCTTTATCTTATGTGATTTATCTAAAATATGGTGACAACTGGCAAACAGAAATTGTGTCTCCGGAAATCATTAATAAAACAGTTCCTTCTTTTTCAAATGGAAAAAAACTGACAACAATTGTGGTAAGATCTGTTGGGAAATTGGGAAAATTAAGTCCATACAAAGCAATATCTGCCAATTAAAAAAAACAAAAACACGATGGAAACTATTCTAAGAATCAATTGTACGGACGAAAAAGGTCTGGTCTATAAAATCTCCAAACTTCTTTTCGAAAACGATTTCAATATCACAAAAAATGATGAATTTGTGGATGAAGATAACGGACGTTTTTTTATGCGGACAACTTTCGAAGGCGAGTGTGACAGAACACAAATTGCCGAAGAAGTTTTAACATTGTTGCCTCCAAATTCTAAAGTAGATTGTGTAGATGGACGAAAAAAAGATGTCGTGATTCTCGTTACCAAAGAACACCATTGTCTTGCCGATTTATTGATTAGAAACCAATTCAAAGATTTGAATTTCAATATTTTGGCGGTAATTGGGAATTATGAAACCTTGAGAGAATTAACTGAGAAATTCGGTGTTCCATTTGTTTATATACCGGCAGAAAATATCACAAGAGAAGAACACGAAAACCAAATCAAGGAAACACTCAAAAATTATCAATTCGATTACTTGGTTTTGGCGAAGTTTATGCGGATTCTTTCGCCCAGTTTTATTCAGAATTTGGAAGGAAAAATCATCAATATTCATCACTCATTTTTGCCGGCTTTTATTGGGGCAAATCCCTATAAACAGGCATTTAAAAGAGGTGTGAAAATCATTGGAGCAACGGCACATTTCGTAACGAATGATTTGGATGAAGGTCCGATTATCTATCAGGATATTATCAAAGTCAGTCATTCTAAAACGGCAAAAGATCTTGCTAAAATGGGAAAAGATGTGGAAAGAATTGTTTTATCAAACGCCTTGAAACTGGTCTTTGAGGATAAGGTTTTTATTGATGGAAATAAGACGATTATTTTTGAGTAAAGTATTTTATAATATCCTCTAATATCCAGCTATTTTTATCTGCCCAATCACCTCCAATATATTTTATTTTTACAGACCAAGTGGAGCGAAGTTTTACGCCAAATGAATTTTCAGAGTCAACTTCTGATTTTATTTCAAATTCTTTTTCACTAATTTCATCATAAGAGTATTCTGAAGAAAAATCTGACGTAGCAGGAGCTTTAAGATTTTCTTGTACAAAATCTTTCGAAATAATATAAGCTTCATTAATTCCGACGCGATCTTTTTCGAAAGCAGGTTTTAGCCAGAATTTAAACAATAAAAAACCTAAAATTGTAGCAGTTAATATAGTGAGAATGATTTTTTTGATGACATTTTTTGAATTATTATAACTATTTACAAACCTATTACTATAATTTAAAATATTCTTATGGTTTTCTTTACTGTGATAGAAACTTACCAAGAAATCACCTAATCCCCAACAACTGAAACAATTCCTCTTTCTTATTTAACGCAATCGAAATATTTTTTCCGTTCGTCAGCTCAACTATATTTCCGCTTAGACTTCGGATAGCTTCCAGATTAACGATGAATGAACGCTGAACCCGGAAGAATTTTGGCAAATTCAGAACTTCGTCCATCGATTTCAAAGTTGCTAAAGTCGTATAAGATTCATTATTGATAACGATTTTCAGATAATCACCTTGTGCTTCTACATAAAGGATTTCATTCAAAAGAATCTTCGTGAGTTTACCATCAGATTTGATGAAAATCCGATCGGAATTGACTTGATGAACGGTTGAATTTTGTTTCAGATTGATGTAATCTTTCGCCTTGTTCACAGCTTTCAGAAAACGATCAAAACGAACGGGTTTTACCAAATAATCCGTCGCTCCAGTTTCAAAACCGTCCAAAGCAAAATCTCTGTGAGCCGTGATAAAAATAATAACCGGCGGATTTTCCAAAGTTTTCACCAAATCCAAACCGTTGATTTTCGGCATCTGAATATCGCTGAAAATAATATCCATTTTGTTGTTT
>Ga0308157_10010211_pt1 | contig 10235 bp, 9 predicted proteins | sample PhyBR1_FD_201035 | JGI IMG/M metagenome (GOLD analysis project Ga0308157, IMG submission 201035) | Phyllosphere microbial communities from UC Gill Tract Community Farm, Albany, California, United States - DLSLB.R1 | ecosystem: Host-associated > Plants > Phyllosphere > Unclassified | place: USA... | reverse complement strand
TAGCCTCATATAAATCTTGGTCTTTAAAGTCTGGCCACAAGACATTAGTAAAATACAATTCTGCATAGGCAATCTGCCATAGCAAAAAATTACTTATTCTATGTTCTCCACTTGTTCGTATTAATAAATCTACGTCAGGTAAATTTTGCGTGTAAAGATGCTCATTTATAATTGAATCGTCAATAGTGTCTATTGAAATTATATTATTTTTAACTTTATCACTAATTGCTTTTACAGCATTTACCAGTTCCTCTCTGGAGCCATAACTTAAAGCTAGGGTAAGGGTTAAGCGAGTATTATTTTTAGTTTTTTCCATAACATCCAAAAGTTCTTTTTGGGCTGTTTTTGGTAATTTATCAAGATTTCCAATTGCATTAAGTCTGATATTGTTTTCTTGAAGGGTAACAAGTTCTTTTTTTAATGAATTGATCAATATTTTCATTAATGCCTGAACCTCCAATTTTGGTCGATTCCAATTTTCTGTAGAAAAAGCATATAGGGTTAAATACTCAATTCCAAGTTTGGCTGAGGTTTTAATGATTTCTTTTACAGATTTTGTTCCATTTTCATGGCCAAACGCGCGTAAAAAGCCTTGTTGTTTTGCCCAGCGCCCGTTGCCGTCCATGATAATGGCAAGGTGTTTAGGTAAGTTTGTGTGATCTATTGATTCTATTAAATTCATTTTTAGTATGCGCAATAGCATGGTTTTTTTCCAAAGGTATACGTTAAAGTAAGACCTGAGAAAACATACCAGTCATTATTATTTAAATTTCCAAATTTTAAAATATTTGGACTACTTGTATTAGGATTGCTTCCGTCAATATTGTCTGTAAAGGTGTAACGTGCTCCAACTTCAGCGGCAAGTATAAAGCGCGGTGATATGTTAGATTTTACACCTAATATAATAGGTATTGCTACTGAACTGCGATTTTTTTGAGTGTATATTACATTTGGGCTTGTAGTATATTTGTATAAGTTGTCAAAGACAAAGTAGCTTAAACCGGTAAAAACATAAGGACTTACTTTAGTGTGATAATCATGCAGATTAAAATCGAAAAAATTGAATTCAAGCCCCGCTGAAAGCTCTTTAATGTCATTGTCAAAACGATAGCCTCTTTGATTTCTTCCGGTCTCATCAGATTTTAAATCATTTCCACTAATGTTTGATTGTGTATAAGAAAATCTCCATGAGTGCCTCGGACTTCTATTCCATTTGTAAAGAATACCAAAAGCTGGTTTTTCTGGGGAGATGTAAGTTGTTTTTCCAACATCGCCTACGAAGTTACTTCCGCCAAAAAAAACACCAATCTCGTTTATCTGAGCATTTAGTGTAATAAGAGGGAAAAAACATAACAATAAATTAAAAATTTTCTTCATTTAATTCAAAATTGCGTGCAAATATAATAATTATCGATACGAATCAAAGTTCCTTTAGTTAAATGTGCTTTTTTTTCAATTTACATTATGATTTTGAGCCATTTAATGATGATTCACTACATGCAGAACGAGAAAATGTGGTATTATCGTATAGTGAAGAATCAGAAAAGAGTTTAATTTCTTTTATCTTCTCCCCAGAGCAGTTTGTTTCTTAAGGTCTTCAAGAAAGTTTCGCCTGGTATTTCAACCATTTTAATTTTGTAATCTGTTTTTTTAATTTTTAAAATAGACTCATTTTTTACAGAAGAGGTTCTCGAGTCTAAGGAAACCAAGTACTGGTCTTCTCTTCCTGATACGCGTAAGGTAATTTCAGTATCGTCTGGAATGACAAGCGGTCTGGCGGTTAAATTATGTGGTGCAATTGGCGTGATAACTAAACTTTTTACATCTGGTGTTAAAATTGGTCCGCCACAGCTTAAAGAATATCCAGTAGATCCGGTTGGTGTTGAAATGATTAAGCCGTCTGCCCAATAAGAATTTAGATATTCATTATTTAAATAGGTTTCTACAGTAATCATCGAAGTGGTATCTTTTCTGCTTACCGTAACCTCATTCATTGCAAAATTAAGTTCTTCAAAAGCTTTGTTGTATGGCTCGCAAGTTAAGCCTAATAACGTTCTTTCAGAAGTTGTATAATTTTGACTGATAACATATTGAAGTAAAATATCAATGTTTTCTTTCTGAACTTTAGCTAAAAAGCCTAATCTTCCAGCATTGATTCCCAATAAAGGAACTCCAGAATTACGAACAAAAGCAGCAGCTCTTAAAATTGTACCGTCACCTCCAATGCTAATGAGCATTTCGAAACTATTGTCTAAAGCAGTATTTGGAGAAAAAGTTGTGTATTCTTTTTTTACAAGCTGTTTTTCATAAAGCATGTTCAAGAAATTTTCTTCAATTACCATTTCGACATTGTTGGCATTGAAGAAATTGAAAATGTCTTTTATAATGGGTTCAGTACTGTTCTGATAATATTGTCCGTAAATGGCTATTTTCATTCGTTGTTAAATTAAAGAATTGGTCAATGTGTCAATTAGATAATTGGGAAATGCGAAAATTATCTAATCAACTAATTTTCTCATTGGCACATTCATAACTTATATATTAAGATACTTGTCTAAATAATCTGATCGTTCTTTTAAGCTGTTAATATAGGTATCTTCCTGATGTTCAGAAATAATTTCATAACCATATCTTCTGTAGGTTTGGATAATTTCATTAATTGCTCCTAAACCAATTTTTACAGTAATCTGAACATTTTCGGTATCAGCTTCAGAAACAAAACATCCTAAAACTTTACCATTATTGCTTTCTACAATTTGAGTCACCTCACTCATAGAATAATCCAAAAGACCTTTTTGCACAATAATAATAGCGCCAGGTTCTTTTAAAAATGGAGTTTCCTGAAAGAACTTCATGATATCTTCCATTTCATAATAACCTATGTAATTATTATTCTCATCAAGAATTGGGAGAAGGTTGGTGTGGTTTTTTGCAAAAACTTCAAGAACATCGAGCCAGATCATTGATTTTCTGGCAAAAAAACGTTCTAAAGTATATTTGTAATCAATTGCTTTTTTTTCAATGTCAAATGTTTCAACATCGTCAGAAGAGATGCTTCCGATAAAAACACCATCTTCTAAAATCGGAAAATGAGAAAAATTTACATCGACAAAAAAGTCCTGAATCGAGGCTATCGTTTCCTGACTGTCAATCGCTCTGAAATCGTTTGTGATATAGTTTGTAATTTCTGTCATAAATCAATTGAAGATATTTGATGCAAAATAATCAAAAAATACCGAAAACTGCTCTGTTTTACTTTGTATTTTTGTCGTAACAAATATAATGTTACTAGAATTAATATCCATTTATATGACAAAATTAAGTGTAAATATCAATAAAATAGCAACGCTTCGAAATGCCCGCGGCGGAAATGTTCCAGATTTATTAAAAGTTGCTGCAGATATTCAGCGATTTGGAGGACAAGGAATTACAATTCATCCTCGTCCAGACGAACGACATATTCGCTATCAGGATGCACGCGATTTAAAAGCAGTTGTTACAACAGAATATAATATCGAAGGTAATCCACAGCATAATTTTATTGATTTGGTTTTAGAATGCAAACCCGATCAAGTTACTTTGGTTCCAGATGCAATTGGAGCAATAACTTCTTCTGCTGGTTGGGATACTATTAAAAACCAAGAATATTTAACAGAAGTTATTCAGGAATTTCAAAGAAACGGAATTAGAACTTCGATTTTTGTTGACCCGATTTTAGAAATGATTGAAGGAGCAAAGAAAACGGGAACAGATAGAATCGAGCTGTATACAGAATCTTTTGCGCACCAATATAGTTTAGGTAATGAAAAAGGAATTGAACCGTACACTAAAGCTGCAGAATTGGCGATCGAATTAGGTTTGGGAATCAATGCTGGACACGATTTGAGTTTGGATAACATCAAGTTTTTCAAACAAAATATTCCTGGTTTATTAGAGGTTTCGATTGGTCATGCTTTAATTTCAGAGGCACTTTATCTTGGTTTAGATAATACAGTAAATATGTATCTGAATAAATTGAAATAATATTCAAATTAAAACAATTATAACCTGATGCAATTGGGTTATAATTGTTTATTTTCGCACTTTTCTTATTAAAATATAGTGTCGAAAATAATTACTGTCCTTTGTTTCCTTTGTTTTTCTGGAGTATTTGCACAATCAAAAGCAATTATTTCGGGGAATGTAAAATCTTCTGAAAACGAAAATTTAGTTGGAGTGAATATCCTTTTCACTTCAAAGGATTCTCAAAATGTTTTTTCAACTGATGGTTCCGGAAATTTTGTTGGAAATATTCCGTTGGGTCAGATAAAAATAAAAGTCAATCAATCGGGTTATCTTTCAAAAGATCTTGAATTTGATTTGAAAAAAGATACTTTATTATCAATTATTTTAGAAAAAGATATTGCGCTTTTAAAAGAAGTCGTAATTACTAATGATAAAAAAAATCCGGTCAAAAATCTTTCGGGGGGAAAACTTTCCTTTAATGTAAAAGAGTTATCTGCGGTGCCAAGTATTTTAGGAACAACAGATATTTTGAAAATTTTACAGTTAACTCCAGGGGTTCAGAATTCAGGCGATGCAAATGGCTATTTCTATGTAAGAGGTGGAGATCCTGGCCATAATGCAATACTATACAATAATACTCCCATTTATGGAATGTCCCATTTATTAGGGATTTTCCCTTTTTACAATGCAGATCATATTAAAGATGTCGAATTTGATAAGTCAAGTTCAAATGCAAAATACGGAGGAAGATTAAGTTCAACAACGTTATTGAATTCCAATAAAAAGCTGCCGTCTGAATTTGGAATTCAGGGAAACGTTGGAATTTTGGCTTCACAATTGACTGTTTCAGTTCCACTTAGTAGTAAAACAGGATTTTACATTTCTGGAAGAAAAACTTATATAGATGAAATTGTTGGACCAATTATGAAATCTGGTTCAAAAAATAATGATGTTCAGAATATGAAATACGGTTTTTCGGATGGGAATTTCACGTTTCTATCTCAAATTTCTAAAAATAATTTATTTGTTGTCGATGCTTTTGCCAGTGGAGATGAATTGAAAGTTAAAGATGAGAATCTTGCGCTTCGAACTAGTTTGAAATGGAGTAATTTTACCGTATCTCCGTCTCTTATTACAACGCTTTTTCCTAAAGTAAGCATGTCAAATGCAATTTATTTTAGCCAATATTCTAATGATTTAAGCATGGAGCAAGCGACAATTCAGTTTAACGTTTCATCGTTTGTAAAAGATTTTGGCTTTACAAATTCAGTTCGATACTCCTTTAAAAATATTCCCTTTGAATCAGGATTTCAGTATGCTTACCACAATTTACAGCCTCAAAAAGTAAATGTGGAGAATTTTACAACCCTAAATAACAATTCACAAGATATTATAAATGCCAATGAAGCTGCTGTTTTTACTACAGCAAAACTTAGAATATTTGAGAACCTTACAGCAGATTTAGGGTTGCGAATTAATTATTATACATCAGGTACAGATTCTTATCTGCATTTTCAGCCTCGTGTTGTTTTGAACTATGTTCCAAGCGAAAAATATTCCTTTTATGCATCTTATAACAAACAGTATCAATATTTAAGTTTAATAACCACATCAAGTGTCGGAATTCCTACAGACTTTTGGATTGCGAGTTCAGATGGTATAAAACCTCAGTCTTCTAATGAATTTTCCATCGGTTCTAATCAAAATATCACAAGAAATTGGAGTTCTTCTTTGGGAGGGTTTTATCGTTCGATGAAAAACTTATTGGAGTATCCATACGGAATTACCCAATTTAATGAAATCACAACATTCAAAAATGATATGTATGTGGGGAAAGGAAAAGCGTACGGACTTGAAATGATGCTTAAAAAAAGCAATGGAAAGTTTAGCGGTTGGTTAAGTTATACTTTAAGCTGGTCTGATAGAAATTTTGATGAACTTAATAATGGTAACACATATTTTGCTAAATATGACAGACGCCATAATCTTTCTCTTGTTGGAATGTATGATCTGAATTCTAAATGGAATTTTGGCGTTACTCAACTATTTAGTTCAGGAAACAGATTTACAATGCCAACTTCATGGTATTTCATTAACAACAATCCGGTTAAAGAATATTCAGGCTATAATAATGCGCAAATGCCAAATTATATTAGAACAGATATTGCTGCTAATTATTATTTTATACGAACAGCAAAAAAAGAAAGCGCTTTGAATTTTTCAATTTACAACACTTTTAATATTGCTAATCCAATTTATGTAGTTCTTGATGTTGAAGTAAACGAAAATAAAGATAAAGTAGTAGTAACCCAGAAAGAAAAAGTGCTGTATAGAATACTGCCTTCTGTTAGCTGGAGATTTAAATTTTAAGAATATGAAAAAGTATCTGCTCCTTTTTTTAGGTTTAATTTTAATGAGCTGTTCTAACGATGGTTTTAAAACGGAGAAAAGCCTAGAGTCGAAAATAGTGGTTGAAGGCTGGATTGAAGAAGGTGATTTTGCTAATGTATTATTGTCCAGCAGCATTCCTGTGACAGATGTTATTGATTCGACAAACGTTTTAAACCATGTTATAAGATCTGCAAAAATTACAATTTCTGATGGAGTAACCTCTGAAGTTTTGAGGGTGAAGAATGATAAAAACAGAGTGCCACCGTTTGTTTATTTTGGTTCATCATTAAAAGGTGAAGCGGGAAAAGAATATTCATTAAAAATCGAATATTTAAACAAAACAATAGAAGCTGTAACAATTATTCCTAAGAGTGTTGCTTTAAAAAGTGCAGAATACATAAAAAGAAATCCTGCAGATACAACTGGATATGTATTTGTAAAATTTGATGATCCAGCTGGAGAGAAAAATTATTATCAGATTGCAACTAAAATTGAAGGCGAGGAACCCATTTTTGTTCCTTCGTTCTATGGAAATTTAGATGATAAGAATTTTGAAACTTCATCTGTTTCTGTACAAATCAACAGAGGTGTAATATTGTTTCCTAAAACTAAATTTACGCCCTATTTTGCAGACGGGGATTTAATTCATGTGAAATTAAGAACCCAAACAAAAGAATCTTTAGATTTTTGGAATAGCTGGCAAAATGAAATTGTGAATAGTCAAAATCCAATTTATCCAGCCAATATTAGTTTAAAATCGAATATTAAAGGAGGAATAGGGATTTGGTCAGGATATGGACAAAGTACTTTAATTGTTAAGACCCCACCTAAAAAAGAAAAGCCGATTTGAAAATTCAAATCGGCTTTTTTTCAATTGTATTTTAAAATTATTGCTTGTTAAAAGCAGCAATAAAATCATCAAATTTAGTTTGTAATTTTTCAAATCCAGTAGAGAAATAAGCGCTCATTTCTACTTCAGTATTGTCACTGAATTTTAGGTAAAGCACTTCGTCGTAAGACACTCTTGTAAATGATTCTCCTTTATCGTTCCAAGACCAGTATTGGTTATTTGCATCCCACATAGGTAATTTGAATGTGTCCCAAATTGTTGCCTCTCTTTTTTCTGAATGCTCAACAATCTCGGCAATTTTAGTGCCGTCCTTTTTAGAAACTAAAATAAGTTTATAGTTTTTGTTGAAATTAGCTACATCCCCTTCAGAAGATTTTTTGTAGTAAGCATTTACAGCTGTGTAATATGCTTTAAAATCAGATTTAGGATCATAACTATCAGGGTATACTGGGAAAACTAAGCTTTTTTCTAATGCAGCATCCTCTGCGCCAGAAGTAGCTAAATCCATATCAGCAATAATTACAAAGTTGTCCATCAAAGAAAATAAACCATTAGCTTTTCCTCTATATTGAACTAATTCATCATTATCAATTAATTTGTCAATTTCAGCATTGCTTCCAGCATTAAATGAAATTAAGCTTTTTCCATTGTAAGTAAGCGTAGCTTTTGAAGTATTAGTCGCAGCTTTTGAACCGCTCATTTCCCAAACATAACCATCATTTAAAGACATTTTGTAAGCAAACTCGTCTGGAGATGGGTTTTTAGTTGAATATTTAGCAGTTTGAGTAAATTTAGCAGCTTCTTTATTGTCAATTGTTAAAGTTGCGTCAGACGAACTAGGAAGAAAAAGGTTGTCAGATACTTCTTCAGTTCCATTATAGCCATCATAAAATTTAATTTTCACATCAGATGAAACACCTTTTGAAGAAAAAACAGCATTGTTTGTAGTTAGAGATTCTTTAGCAGGGAAAACAAATTTTAATTCAGTTGTTGAAGCTGTTTTATCCCAGATTTTTTTAGTGTTATTCCAAGTGTAAATACCGTAAGCACCAGAGATGTTTAAAATATCTTCAACTTCATTATCATTTTTTCCGTTAAAAATATCAACAGTGCTAACGTCTAATAAACGGTTTAAGTTTTCTATTGCTTCAATAGCGCTAGAACTTTTAGATTTATCTAACTGAACCAACATTTCATTAGCTTCTACTTCTAATTTAGCTTTTTGTTCAGTTGGAGTAAGTTTTGAGTAAGGTTGCTTTACTAAATTAGCAATTTGCTCTTCTAGAGTTAATTCTTTAGTTGGATCAGTTGTTGGGCTGTCTTCACTAGAGCAAGAAACCATAAGTTGAGAAGCAACCAATGATAATAAAATGAATTTTTTAATCATGATTCGGTGTTTAAATTAAGTTATTAAATCAAGACTTTAATGCTTGATTTTGGCGCGAAAGTAGGTTTTTTAAAACGTATAACCTTACGGAAAACCGTAAAACCTAAAATATTTTTGCATTAAATATCTTACAGATGTTATATGATCCTGTTTTTGAATCATTTTTGCTCAATAACTTTTTTACCTTTGTAAAAGATATTAATACCTATATATAAATGTTATACTCAAAAATAGAAGGCGAAGGAAAATCATTTATCATTATGCACGGATTTCTTGGAATGTCCGATAATTGGAAAACACTTGCTGGGCAATATGTAGAAGCCGGATTTCAAGTTCATATTTTAGATTTAAGAAACCATGGTCGCAGTTTTCATTCAGATGAGTGGAGTTACGAAGCGATGGTTCAAGACGTGTATGAATACTGTCAAGCAAACAATCTTACGCGAATTGATATTCTTGGGCATTCAATGGGAGGAAAAGTGGCAATGCTTTTTGCAACAACTCATCCCGAAATTGTAGATAAATTGATTGTAGCAGATATTGGTCCGAGATTTTACAAACAGCACCATCAAGATATTTTGGCAGGATTAAATGCCGTCGATTTTTCAGTAAAACCAAGCCGAAGTGATGTTGAAGAAATCGTGTCTCAATATGTTTCAGATTTTGGAACAAGACAATTTTTGCTAAAAAATTTATATTGGAAAGAGCCAGGACAATTGGCTTTTAGATTTAATTTGGAAGTTTTTAATAATAATCTGGATGCAATTGGAAAACCTTTGGCAGATGATTTAGTTTTTGATAAACCAACTCTATTTATTCGTGGAGGAAATTCGGGTTATATTCAAGACGAAGATGTTGATGGAATTCGTAAGCATTTTCCAAATTTAAAACTGGAAACTATTCCAAACGCTGGACATTGGCTTCATGCAGAAAATCCAAAGATGTTTTTCGAATTGACCGCTACGTTTTTAAAAGAGTAGTCGTTTTTGATGAAAATTTTATTACTTTTAAATAAATTTTAAACCTCAAGAACTATGAAATTATTACTTAGACTCCTTGTTACTGCTGCTTTAGTCTTATTATTGTCTAATATTCTGACTGGAGTGCATGTTGCTAGTTTTGGTACAGCTGTAATTGTAGCAGTAGTTTTAGGATTGCTGAACGTTTTTATAAAACCAATTTTAGTGATTTTGACCTTACCTGTTACTTTTGTTACTCTAGGTTTGTTTTTGCTGGTGATCAATGCGGTAATTATTTTACTGTGCACTAATATTGTAGGCGGTTTTGCAGTAAATTCATTTTGGACAGCATTAATATTCAGCATTATTTTGTCTATACTTCAATCTCTTACTTATAAAATACTAGGAGACGATAAATAAAAACAAATCGGCAGATTAAAACTGCTTCAAATACAATAGATTAAAAACTTGGTTGGGTTGCAAAAATTTTATAATTTTGCAACCCAATTTTATTACGTAAATTAAAGAAGAAGATGGATATTAAAAGAGTAGCAATAGACGCTGTAAACGAGACAATCGTTATGAACGTTGTTCATATGGATTATAAAGGTCAAGTAGCAAAAAGAATTAACGAAAAAATGCC
>Ga0308157_10010209_pt1 | contig 10235 bp, 10 predicted proteins | sample PhyBR1_FD_201035 | JGI IMG/M metagenome (GOLD analysis project Ga0308157, IMG submission 201035) | Phyllosphere microbial communities from UC Gill Tract Community Farm, Albany, California, United States - DLSLB.R1 | ecosystem: Host-associated > Plants > Phyllosphere > Unclassified | place: USA... | reverse complement strand
GTAACCGGTGTTTTAGCACCACGTTGTACTCCGCGGTTTGAACTGCGAAGGGCTTTCCATGGATGGATGAAGGAGTTTCCCCATGGGGCCTACGGTGGAGTTTCTCACCCCCGAGAAGAGTAACAGCGGGGGCAGCAATAAATGGACGCCGGAATTCAAGGCCCGGCTTGTTTCGGAAACTCTGCGACCCGGTGCTCGAGTTGTTGATGTTGCGCAGCGTTATGGTGTTCGGGCAAACCGTTTATCTATGTGGCGAACCTTGGCCAAGCGCGGCCGACTGGTTTTGCCCGCGCCTGAAGATGGAATAGAATTCGCAGGATTGGTGATCAGCGAGCCAGTGACGGAACAACCTTGCTCTGATCAGGGGCGCACCGAGATATGCGTCGGGCCAGTGACGGTTCGTCTTGAAGCGGGTGCATCGGTTGCCCGTATTGTTGCAGTGGCGCGTGGGTTGGCGGCTCCATCATGATCTTTCCCTCCAATCGGGTGCGAATCATGGTGGCAACAAAGCCTGTCGATTTCCGTAAAGGCCATGACGGCCTTGCCGCCATCGTTAAGAATGAACTACGAAAGGACCCGTTCACTGGAACTGTATTCGTGTTCCGCTCGCGAAAAGCGGATCGGTTAAAACTGATCTATTGGGATGGGACAGGTATGGTGCTGGCTTATAAGCGTTTGGAAGCCCATACATTCAGTTGGCCGGAGATCCGGGATGGGCTGATGTCATTGAACCATGCGCAGTTTGAGGCGTTGTTTGCAGGGCTCGACTGGCGACGTGTCCGTGCAGTGGAAGCACGAGCGCCTATGACTGTTTAAATGCTGCGACACGGTGACTCTGCCGCCATATTCATCAGACAAGTCAAGGCGGGGTTTGGTAAGTTTTGCCCATGTTGGATGCTGCCGATCTGCCTGACGATATTGCTGAACTTAAAGCGATGCTGATCGCAGCAACAGCGCTCGGTCTTCGTAAAGATGATCGGATTGCGCGGCTAGAGAAACTGGTTGCAGCCTTCAAACAGGCCGCTTTTGGGCGCAAGTCAGAGAAGATTAATCCTGAGCAGTTTGATCTGGCACTGGAAGATCTGGAAACAGCTATAGCGGCGATCCATGCAGAAGATGAAGCTGATACATCTTCAGATAAACGAGCATCCAAGCCACGTGTCGTTAATCGAGGTTCTCTTCCAAAACACCTGCCGCGTATTGACGAAGTGATTGAGCCGGAAAGCCTGATCTGCGCCTGCGGTGGTTGCCTGCATTGTATTGGCGAAGATGTTTCTGAACGACTGGATATGATCCCTGCGCAGTTCCGTGTCATTGTTACCCATCGTCCTAAATATGCATGTCGCGCCTGCACTGATGGTGTTGTGCAAGCGCCAGCTCCAGCCCGATTGATACCAGCAGGTTTGCCGACAGAAGCCACAGTCGCGCATGTGCTGGTTTCCAAATATGCCGACCATCTGCCGCTTTATCGCCAGGCCCAGATTATGGGCCGTCAGGGCATCGACATAGATCGCTCCACGCTCGCAGACTGGGTGGGACGGGCGGCCTTCGAATTGCGCCCTGTCTTTGATGCGCTGATTGCTAACCTCAAACGTTCTCACAAACTCTTCATGGATGAGACACGTGCCCCTGTGCTTGATCCGGGATCAGGAAAGACCAAAACAGGTTACTTCTGGGCTTTGGCGCGTGATGACCGACCATGGGGCGGCAATGCCCCGCCTGGCGTTGCTTTCACTTATACGCCGGGGCGGTCTGGCCAATATGCGGAACAAATATTGCAAGGCTTCACCGGCATCCTGCAAGTGGATGGCTATGCAGGCTACAATCGGCTTATCGCGCCAGATCGCATCGGTCCAGATATACGACTGGCTTACTGCTGGGCTCATGCGCGTCGCAAGCTTATTGAGATTACCCGCACGGTCTCGTCCCCAGTTGCCGAAGAAGGGGTAAAACGGATTGGTGAACTCTATAAGATCGAAACTGAGCTTCGCGGTCTCACCCCAGAAGATCGGCTCGCAGTACGCGAGGCCCAGTCAAGACCACTGATCCTCGATATGGAAACATGGCTTGCTCATCACCGCGCACACGTGTCGGCAAAGGCGCCATTAGGCGAAGCGTTGAAATACATCGCCAAATACTGGAATGGCCTCTGCCTGTTCCTGTCTGACGGCCGTGTCGAGTTAGATAACAACAGTGTCGAAAGAACGATCCGGCCAATTGCATTGAGCAGAAAAAATGCATTATTTGCAGGTCATGAAGCAGGCGCTCATAACTGGGCTACGATCGCCTCACTGATCGAAACGTGCAAAATCAATTCAGTCGATCCGCAAAAGTGGTTGACCAGCACACTCACAGCAATCGTCAATGGACATAAACAGAGCGAAATTGAACAACTGTTGCCATGGAATTATCTCGACAAGGTGTGATTGCAATACCGCACAATATACCGGGATGGCTGGTAAAACGAAACGAAGGACATACCAGAGGCAAAAGTAATGACCAGAGAAGAAATCCTTAGCTACTCTCAAGCAGTTTGCGATGGGCTTCGCGAGGATGAAGACGGGGTGAGACGTGAGGTTCTGACCCACGCAGGAAATAGGTGGTCGCTTGGCGTCATTCACACCCTGGGCGTTTACGGCAGGCTTCGGCACGCAGATATTGGAAGACGAATGCATGGCGTCACCCAACGGATGCTAACTCGCACTCTGCGCCAACTCGAAAGAGACGGCCTCGTCACGCGCTACGATCTCGTAGAGATGCCGCCGCGGGTAGAATACGAACTAACAGAATTGGGAATGGGTCTTCTCGTTCGTATGATTCCGCTGTGGACATGGGTCGTCGAAAACTCGGAGGAGTTTCGAAAGTCCCGCGAGGGCTTTGATTCCCGTCTGCCAGAAAAGCCGTCCTGGCAGACGCCTTGGAAATCCTGACACAGACGCCGCCGCTCCGTGATTGCCATAGAAATTGGTACGCCCTGCTGAAGATGGAGTCTCTGACAACGCTTGACGGGGGAAAGCGAGATTATAGCGCTCCCCCATCGCACCTTTAAGTCCCGTTACTTGGCCGTCAGGTTCGCGTTGATCCAATCGGAAACATCAGTAACTTTGATGCCTTCACGCACGTTGAAAGTGTCGGCCTTGTCCCATGCCATGCCACGCCCGATGCCAAAGGCTGCACGATACTTGCGCATCATGTTTTGGGGATCGTTTGCCAGTTCTTCCATAAGGACCGGAACAGTCCATTCGGACCGGTTGAAGGGCCGGTTTAATCCCGCCTCCAGCTTGTCAGCAAGCTCGCCATAGGTGACGGTATCGCCCGCCAGGAAGACGATCTCGTTGCTGATAGTTGGCTCGTAGAACACGACTTCAGCAGTGAGCACGCCGATGTCGTCAGGTGTCGTCAATGTAACGGCGGTGTCAAAGCTGCCGAGGGCTTTGACCGCGCTCTTTTCCAGATCAACGACACCGAACTCCGGCTCGAACAGATAGCTCATGAACATGCCGGTGGAGATAATGACCCATTCGGTATTGTCCTGCGAGCGTAAGAGTTCACGGACATCAAGTTGCGCGTCGAAAATGTCTTGTGGGCCACCTCGACCGATTGCTTCGAAATCAACACCGAACTGCCACGGAAAATAGCGCGGAATTCCTGACTGCAAAGCGGCCCTTGCCAGCTTCATCGGGGTGTTGATCCCAGCCGCATAACCCGTGCAGCCAATTACGGTGTCATACTGCGAGAACAGAGATGCCAACTCGTCAACCGAGCTCTTCACCAAATCGCCCACGACTATCTCAATCCCCAAATCGCGAATTTCAGCGATGTCGCGCTGCTTGGCTGGTGAGTCAGACTCTACGGCGCTGGCGCGCAACAAGACGCTTATCGTTGCGCCGTCAATGTCCTTTGCGCGACGGGCCAGATTGCGCAGGACCGGCATGCCGAGTTCTCCAGCGCCCAGCACGAGGATATTCCGGGACTTCACGTTGGAAGCTGTTTGATTCATAGTTTTCAATCCTTCAAAAATTCAATGTCGCCACTACTTGGCAAGGTGCGAGCACGAAGAAAAGAAGGCACACGGATGATACTGCAGCAAAACTGAGGGCGGGTAAGGACGAAACGGCTCGGCGGATGTGATGTCCGCTGTTGGCGCTTTTAAGCGATCAAACTCACGGTGGCAGTTATCGGAACAGCCTGTCGCGCTTAGTTAATGTGATAGGGAAACACCGCTTTCGTTCTTGCGCAATTTTGCGTTCGAACTGCTCACGGGCGATCTGGCGGCCGATCAAGCGGGCGATAGAGCGGATCGCTGCGTCGGTGCGGGCAGGATCGTTCTCGCCCATTTTCTGTCCGGGCGAGGGCGAAAAAGCCTTGTTGCTGCTCCTGTACGGTTTAACCGCCATAGTCTAAATAATCCCATGCCCGGAAAGGGCCGTGAACATGGAAGCGTGGAATGCCAAGCTGGGGGAAGGCCTCGCGGCTCTCCGTGCGGTGAATAGGATGCCTTGGCGTAGAAAAGGGATGGGGCACACCGAGGCGGAGAGAGGGGGATTGAGGCCAATAGGCTGAATTCGTGCTCGGTCAATTGGTTATTATTGACCCTGCGTAGACCGTGGCTTATGGGGAATTAAACGACCACTATGCGCCCTCAATACAGACATCCATGTAACATACACACGCTTCACAACGCGGTCGTTCCGCTTATCCTGCATTCAACGTCTGAGAAGGGGTGGGAAGCGGACTGGCGGCTGTTGGCAACATTCAACAATTGGCGGACAGTGGCCAACACTACGCCGACCCTTGACGGGAGAACATGCAGTCGTGAGAGGGATCGTTGGGCCAGTGCTTCAAGCTTTCGATGTTGGCAAACCGATCCTGTCACGATACTGATCGGGTAAATCGCGTGTCTTCTCGAGTTCCTCAAGCAGGTGTTTACATTGCCAGGTTGCGGAAACCGCCAATCGTTTGAAGTGGGTCCTGACACGTTTGACCTCCTGGTCTTCATTCCGAGGATCCGGATAGAGGTATTGAACGCCGGTCCCGTTGGGGTGAGCGATCTCGGAGAGCTCATCGTAGACGCGCATCATTGAAAGGGCATCTGCGAAACCTCTAGCTTCGGCACGCTCATCGCTCTTGCGCCTCATCTTGTCGATAGCGGTGAAGACCCCATACCGCTTGTCGAGATGCGCCACATACTCGGCGTCGATTCTGGCTAGGTGACGAATAGCGTCCATGACGTGAATTGGCTTAGGATCGCGGTTGGAGACGCCAGCGAAGAAACGCAAGAGCCGAAGCTCCAGTCGGGCCTGGTTCGCTTCGTCGACATAGCGTCGCATCTCATGCAGAAAGAGCGAGCCCATCGCGATCGTCTCCAGCAAAGCTCGTCCGGCGATCGCCGCTGGGACGATCTTGTCCGCCTCCAGAAGCAGATAGATGGTCTCCAGAAGATCAACCGATCGCCGCGAGTAGGACTGCCGCAATTCCATCAGTGAAAATAGTTGCGTTTCATTGGGATTGAAATTGAAATCCATATCCTCGGTCGCAAACTTCCTAAGATCTTCTTCGATCTGATTATATCGAGCTTCGGCAAGCGAGTTGCCGTAGATCTGCTCAACCACGTCCCGTCTCATCATCCGACAAACATCTCCTGCGCCAGACCTCACCATGACATGTATTGCCGATTTTGTCTGGCTGCCATTGTCGGCTGGCGCCCTCTGATCGATGAGGTCGTTCACTTTTCGTGCTGCCTCTGCCGCTAACATGGCGAAAAATGTGCAAAGATCGAAGGTTGGGCTATAGCAAATCGAGTGAACGTCGTACAGAGATGCTTTCACGCTAATCTTGGAAACTACTGATGCCGACCATTTCGTCCTCTCAAGTTCCCCCACCAAAGTCCTGGGAGGAGTTCGAAGAAATCTGCCTTTCGGCAGCGAAGCATCGATGGGATTCCTCGAAGTTTTTCGGCAATGGTCGCAAAGGCCAAGCACAGAACGGGGTCGACATATGGGGGCATGATAGCGTGGGCGAGCATATTGGGGTGCAGTGCAAGAACACGCTGGCTGGCATCTCATTGAGCGTGGTGAAAGAGGAAATCGCCAATGCCGCAGGCTTCAAGCCCAAGCTCGACCACCTCTATATTGCCACCACTGCGCCGCGTGACGCCAGTCTGCAGAGAGATGTCCGTCTTGTCTCGACTGCGCGCAAGGCTGCTGGAAATTTTCAGGTCGACGTTTTGTTCTGGGACGACGTCGTGGGAGACCTCGCTCTCAAGGATTCCGTGTTCTTTAAGCACTATCCTCAGTTCAAGATCGGTTTGGAACCGAGCAAAGCGCACGACCAGAAACTGTACGAGGAGTACCTGCAGCTAATGCGGTCGGACGGTGTCATAGGATTTATCGACAAATGCAACATGGCTGGGTTTTCGTTTCCTTCCGAGAGGCTAGATCCACTTCGGATATTCGTTGAAAACTGGAATGCGCCGGAGCGCGAGTTCAATTCGTCGCAGATTGACGCAGTGCGGTTGGAATTATGGAAGAAGGCCCGAGACTACGTGGTTGAGATTAATCGGAGCACCTTTCCCGCCAATGGACCGGGTTGGATCACGGTCCCACCGGACTGGGAGGACAACTTTCCCGATAGGTTCAGTCGCGTGGTCAAAGAGCTGCACGGCATGGCCGGCGAGATTGTCGAGATTCATGGTCGTTTGGTCCGAACCGCAAAGGCGGTTCTTTTGGCGACAAACTGATGTAGACGCTTTTCTGCGCAGAGTTCTAGGCTAGAGGCCGCAATGAGGCGCGAATCTGGAGTTGTACTAATGCGGGGACCGGCAGCTATCGGGAATGTCGGAATTGATCGCGAACGGCAAGAATAAGGGTCGAAAGTTGTCGGTCAGTAGCGCGCTCCAATTCCGGTCGTTGAGGCTGCCAAAAAGTTTGCTGAAAGCGGTCGTTTCGCTTTTCATACTAATAATGACTGCGAAGGGTTGGGATGCGGTCGGGCTGCTTCCGGGAGGCACATCCCATAAAGCGGCCACTTCCAGCAGGATCCGGTGTGCATTCTACTTCGTCATATACTCACAGACGGACATGCTTAACCCTGACAAGCTTCAACCAGGGACGCGTAGTGATGAATGGTTCTGGCGGCGTTGCATCCACAACATCCTTCTGCCCGGCGAACAGCACGTAGTTCGTTCCTTTTTCGCCTGTCGCGCTACGATAGCGAAGCCCCTCGATCTTGCCGTTCTCAAACTCGAAGTCTCGGATGAATTCTGTAAAAACTTGAGTAGGAATGTAGTCGACATTAACGCGGTCACTCCTATCGACGGGCTGGATGATAAGATTGGCAAAATCAGACAGAAAACTGAGAATGCGTTGCTCCATACGGTATGCAGTCGAAAAGAACCCGGGAACATCGGGCAAGTTTGCCAGATCGAGAATACGGATGGGACGATTGGTCGTAAACGTGCCAACCGATGCCATCGAATTTCTGATTTCAGTGACCGCCAGCTTGCGTTTGTCCGCACCGTAGAACATCGAAATTCCGGGCGGGTTCATGCGGTTTGATTGAGTTGCTAAATGATCGGGCGGCGGCCCGAGTGCTGCAGGACTGGTGATTGGTTGGCGCGGTTTCCGTGCCCGTGCTCGATGGAACGTCTGCCCAGCAGCGATTTCGATGATCAATCCTGATCTCTCGGCATGCTGACAGACTGTTTCGAGAAACTCAAACGGAGAACGGGTATCGGGGGTGCGTCCGTCTGACTTGCCGATATCATGGAAGAAGAACCGACGTTGATGCTTAACTATGTCGCAGAAGCGCTCCCATGAGAACCTCAGGCTTTCGTCGGGCTCAAGAACGAGCCAGTCGTATTCACACCAGGTGTCGTCTCCAATACCGTCAACAATCGCACGGAATAGGCTCTGGTCGTTGTCACGAGGCAAGTCGAGCCCGATCTGATCGCGGATCATATCGTAGCTGTCGATATGCCAACCTTGGTAGCCGCCTTCCCTAGACTCATAGGGCAGCTGGTCCCCGGCTTTGCCGTAGAAAGTTTGAATGCGTTCCAAAATAAAGTCCACGACCTCTTGGAAAGGCATCGTAGAAGCATCTTTGCGATGGCAAAAATAGCAGCCCCTCGGACCGCCGTTGCTTCGGATCATCGTTCGGAGATCATCATCACCAAAACATAGGTAACACACATTCTTTTTATGATCATACATTCTCAATCCAAAGCCAAAGTAGCCGCTTGTCTGGTCATCGTTGATGGCACCGTCCCTCGTGTTGATCAAGAGCGATCCCTATTGCTGCTGCACTTTCCACTCTTTCGGTGGGCGACAATTCCTCTCGGGATCAAGGAACTCATCGTATCCACGAATGGTAACGAACAGGATGTTTCCTCGAGAACAGACGGCTTAAATAGGATTGGTTGTCTTAAACCGGCACCCCAAGAATTTGATTCCAGCCATTGCTGACGTTTTCGATAATTGCTCGCAGAGACCTGTCGCCACCGGTCGCCACTACGACAACCTGTGGCGTACCGTTTTCACGGCCTTCATCGAAAACAGTTGGCTTATCGTGGGAAATCCGCACAACTACTCCGCTATGAGGAACCTCAATGATGTTCGGGTCCTTTAGCTCCGCGTGCTTCACCGCGTTTGAGAGGCCGCCTAGAATGCGATGGTCATCAGGACGAGCATCACCTGTAACTGATTGAGAACGGGTTTCTATGAGGGTTCGCATTTGAGCAATGTTTGCAGGGTGCGGGTTAACCGCCTTTCGTTCAAACGCAACCTCGGCGAAATGATAAAGAAAGATCGCAGCAGACATGCCGGTCCGAAGGGCCTCATATGCTGCGTCTTGAACATCGTAAGCATCTCCTTTGGCGTTCGCATTGATCAGCCGTTCTTCTGTTTCAATGAACAATTGATTGGAGCGACGAACCAACCTTTCCCAATGCGTTTGAATAACCAACTGACCCACGCCATGCTCCTAAATTTAACCTACTGTCTTTAGCATGACTGATTTGCTGAAGTCTTCCACGGTAAAACTCTAGATTTTCGCAAACTTACAGTCTTTTCGTAAATCTTTTAAAATCAAAGGTAGTCCGTCTGTATGCTGCCTCAGCTCTGCTGTCCTTCCTCCTTCAGACCAACGGCGGGTTTCGGCAACAAAGAATGCTCTTTAAACGACGACGAAGGGGTCGCAAGCGGTCGGACTGTTTAGCGCCTTCATTTCGGTCATTCAGATCTCAACGCCGAATTCCCAAAGGCAGACGTACGTTATACAGTTATATCAATGCTCAGAAGAAAGTTCGAATCCCGTCCGGTGCGCCAAATTCCGCCGATTACCCTCTATTCCCGCCGATAACCGCCCAAACTACACCCACGTAAAAAGCGCTGATTAACGGACGTAAGAAAAAGCGTACATACGGCGGTGTTTGGCGGCGAAAAAGTTCGAATCGTTCCCGGTCGATGGGGCGGTTTTCTAATAGCAGGCCTCTCGTATGAGCTTTGAGTAAATGCTATGCGCGCCCTCACTTTTGTCGCTAGCGCGGGGTCCCGCGCATCCCCAAAACCGGCATTGCTGTCAGGTATAGCCCGCGACCGGATTGGGAGTGAGGTGCTGCCCCCTAAGATCAGCTTATCGATCCTCCATATCGCCTTCTAAGTGGCGGCGCTGACCGACTTAGTCGGCAGTCGCATCGGCCCCGCTAGCGAAAGTCCGTTGGATCAGTCTGACGTTGACGATCCGTTCGAAAAGGAAATCAATGTCGCACGGCTCTCGAAATCGGCTAGCGGTTCCAGCAAGACATAGTTCGACCCTTCGCTGTCTTTCGTGGAGCCATATCGTATCGCAGCGAAGCCCGCAGAACGCGCGCAGTCGGCGACGAACCTCGAAAAAACGTACTGCGGCTTTGACCAACCTGCATTGATATGCGGGGCGGCCAGCAAAGCGGATAATGAAATCGCGTTCAGGATATCGAAACACGGCAAGTCCTCGTCGAGATCGGTCAGATCAAGCACTAGCGAAGGCAGCAGGTGCAGTTTAAGACACGCGACAAAAACCTCGTCCTCCTTGCCGCCGATTTCAAGTCGTGCGGTCTGTATCGTGTCGGCCACATAGACCAGATGAGCGATTTTTCGCGGCAAAGCCGCTAGGTTTTCCTTGTAGAGCCAATATTGGTTTTGGAAGGAACGACCATGGAGAAAATAGTTTATGTAGGCCTCGACGTCCATGCTGATACA
>Ga0308157_10010207_pt1 | contig 10237 bp, 9 predicted proteins | sample PhyBR1_FD_201035 | JGI IMG/M metagenome (GOLD analysis project Ga0308157, IMG submission 201035) | Phyllosphere microbial communities from UC Gill Tract Community Farm, Albany, California, United States - DLSLB.R1 | ecosystem: Host-associated > Plants > Phyllosphere > Unclassified | place: USA... | reverse complement strand
GCAGCAGGATCAAGAGTCGATTTTCGAGAAAACAATACGCCTGCAGGCCCAACCAATTCAATCGACGCCTCTTCGCAAACCGACGTCGCGTACACGCCGATCACGGCTACGTGACGTTCGACGTCAATCTCAAGGTTAACGGCTGCTTCTTTCGTTGCGTTTTTCACGATGCCAATCTGCTTATACGGCATGAAATACTGGGTAAATGTCTTTTCTTCGTACGGTTCAAGCCAAGTAAAGTCCGGTTGGTTGTCGGTAAAGACGCCCGTCATCAGCTCGATATAAGGTCCGTCTTCATCTGTCAGATTCCGATCCCAGGCCTGCCCGAACTCGCCGTTCCCCCATGTCCACTGCTTTTTCCCGGGCGAGATGTGGCGATTAGCGACATGCAAGAGTCCCGAGCGCGCCGCATGATCGTAACCGCCGACGAAATTATAATCCGACTTGTACGCCATGTAAGAGGTTGGAACGGGAATATTGCGATAACGCGAAATATCGACGCCTGCGGAATAATCCATTTTATAATACGTGCCTGTCGCTATCGGAAAACGGGATACATCGCGCTTGCCATGATCGAACACCGCGGTAACGTCGGGAGGAAATACGGACTGCGTATGCTCGTTGACGGCAACCGCCGGATTGGCCCACCATAAAAAAGTCTGCGCTTGCGGCGTTCGATTGTACAATTGCGCGGCGATTTCCAAATAAGCTTTGCCCGGATAAAGCGTATAGCCTGCCGTCATCCGCGTTCCGTGCATCCGGTCAATCTCCCCGATCCATACCGTTACGCTGCCGTCTGCACGTTTTTCCAAACGATACTCAACCGGGCCGTACGTATTGGGACGATGATGCTGCGGCCAGTTGAACTCGATCCCTCCGGAAATCCAAGGACCCGCCAAACCGACCAACGCGGGCTTGATAACCTGGTTGTAATAAACGAAATCTCGACCGTTGGTCCGATCCACCGCCCGGTAAATGCGTCCGCCAAGCTCCGGCATCACTTCGATTCGCACGTATTCGTTTTCCAGCACCACGATTTGATAGGGTACAGGCTTCTTCTCGTCTTCGATCCGGTCGATTACGGGGTGCGGATATACCCGACCGGAGCTTCCTTGGTAGACCCTTTTTTCCAAAAACATCGGATTCTTATTCGGAGCGCCTACGCCATAGGTCGGAATGTGTACCGTTTCTTCCCAAATATTCGTGCTTGCCGTCGATTCAATCATTGCAATCCCTCCATATGAGAACGTTGTGATAGCTCAAGCCTACCGCACCGAGTCTTTGTCGACCATTCACGAAATTCGGGATGTGATGGACGATTTTCGGATTGAGTTCTATACTGAGCGTGACCGCAATGAAAGGAGCGACGGCTTGACATGAGAAAAAAAGACGGCTTCGCCTCGGAAAAAATGCTGATTCTCCCGGCCTATCTGCTGGAGCAGCTCTCTTCGCATCCGTTGACGGGAGCCTTGTACCTAACAGATATCGGATACTTTCCGCATGCACGCGATCATTATCGGGAAAGGCCGGAAGGCTGCGACAGTTTTATTCTGATTCATTGCGAGGAAGGCCGAGGCTGCGTATTGATCGACGGTGTCCTCCATCCGATCGCCGAAAGGCAGCTTATCGTGATTCCGTACGGCACCGCTCATGCCTATTGGGCAGACGACGAACATCCCTGGACGATTCGCTGGCTGCACTTTCAGGGATCGCAAGCTGCGCAATATGCCCAGCTGCTGAAGACGGGATTGGCTCCGATCACGCTCGGCACGACGGACTCCGAGACATTTGCAGGTTTGTTCGGCCAGTGCTTTGATCTATTGTCGGGCAGCGCATACTCAACGTCCCATCGCATTCTTGCCATGCAAACCCTCGCCTATGCATTCAGTCTGCTGGGTCTTGTGCCTGAGCGAGCCGAGCATAACAGCCAGACCCGGCATATCGAAGCGGCCATTCGGCTGATGAACACCCGGATCGAAGAAAGTCTGACGCTGGATGAGATTGCGCGCCATGTGAGATTGTCCCGGCAGCATCTCAATCATCTTTTTAAAACTGCGGTAGGATTCGCTCCGATCGACTATTATCTGCGGTTGAAGATGCGACGGGCCTGCCAACTGCTGGATCTTACTCCGTTGACCGTTCAGGAGATTGCGCATTCGTTGGGTTTTAAAGACCCTTATTATTTCTCGCGGTTGTTCCATCGAACGATAGGAATGTCCCCTACTGCTTATCGGAGCAAGGTTAAGGGATAATGGCATTGATCGTCGGTCAGTTGAAATAAAAAAGCCTTCAGCAATTACGCGAGCTGCGCAATCTGAAGGCTGTCGGAAACTTATAGGGCTAAGATTATAAAATCACGCCTTACTCGCCGCAGCCTGTGCGGCTTTAATCCGGTCGATCTGACCCAAATGCCGATCCACGTGCGACGAGAAGCCCCGGGCTATATCGGCGATGCTCAAGGTGTTCCCTTGTGCGTTCACGCCGCTTTTTTCCCATTCATGCGGTTCCAGGCGGCGCAGCAGCAGTCCGTTATAGCTAAGTTGAGCCTGGAAAAAAGCCAGAATATCCTCTGCCGAACCTGTATTCGTGTGCTGATTCTCTACCCATTCATCCTGTGCGAAGGCTGGCAGAGTTTCTTGAGCCCCGGCCAATACCGAGCGAATGCGGAAGGATACGACAATGCTGTGATCGGCCAAATGGCCCAACACTTCGGTAACGCTCCAGCTATTTGACGCCGCTTTCCAGATCAGACGCTGTTCGTCCAATCCTTCGATCGCTTGGGTCAGGCGGGCGTGGGTATCCAAGAAATCTTCGATTACGGATTCACTCATAAAAAATCCTCCTTGTTCGGGTTGGTTTTTTAATATCACTATTATGAATTTTTCATGTATTGATTTTATTTCTAATAAATAAACAAATTAATCCGGCGCGTTCAGCGTTCCCAATGCACGGATTGCCAATTCGGCCAGTAAAGCAGATGCATCGGGCAAAGCCGCTTCGTCAAGCTCGAAAGCCGGATGATGCCATTCCCGACTACCTGACGTTCCCACGAACAGAAATACGCCGGGAACTTTTTGCTGATAAAAAGAAAAATCTTCGCTGGCGGGCGACGTGACGCCGGAAGCGACATTCAACCCCAATGAAAATGCCGATTCTTTGGCTAGTCGGGTCAACTTCGGATCATTGACGACCGGAGGCGGACCGCCGCTCCAGCGTACGAAGGCTTCCGCTCCGAAAGCGGCGGCGACGCCTTCTGCAATTTCGGCAAAACGCTCTTTGATCCGTTCATGCACAACTTCGTTGAACGAACGCACGGTGCCTTGCAGCACTGCCGTATCCGGAATCACATTCCACGCATTGCCCGAATGAATTTGCGTAACGCTGACGACTGCCCGTTCCTGCGCGCTGATGCTTCGTCCGGTGATGGTCTGAAGTGCCGTGACGATCTGCGCCGCGGTTACGATCGGATCGACTCCGATTTGTTGGGTTTCCGGTGTCGAAAGCACTACTCCGTCCATAACTGGACTACATCTTGCTTTCGACACTGGTGTGAATAACGCGGTTCCGTCCATAGCTGGACTCCGCCTCGTTATTCACTGTGGCATTGGCACGGCGCGCCCTTTAACGGGGCTTCGGCAGCCTTGCCAATGCCACTAAATACTATAATTAGCCTCCGGCGTGATTCTGCGCAAAAACTGCTTCGTCCGTTCTTCCTTCGGATGCTGGAACACTTCGTCCGGCGTTCCTTCTTCCACGATCACGCCGCCGTCCATAAAGACGACGCGGTTGGCCACGTCGCGGGCGAAGCCCATTTCATGGGTTACGACGATCATGGTAATGCCTTCGCGGGCGATGGCGCGGATAACTTCCAGTACCTCGCCGACCAGCTCGGGGTCGAGGGCGGAGGTCGGTTCGTCGAACAAGATGACTTCAGGTTCGAGTGCGAGCGCACGGGCGATGCCGACGCGCTGCTGTTGACCGCCGGACAGGCGGCTCGGGTATTCGTTCAGTTTGGCGCCGAGGCCGACTTTTTCGAGCAGCGCAATACTGCGTTTGCGCGCTTCGGCCGCAGGCAGTTTTTTTACGACCAGCAAGGCTTCCATCACATTTTCCAAAGCCGTCTTGTGCCGGAAAAGGTTGTACTGCTGGAACACCATCGCCGTTTTGCGCCGAAGCTGCAAGATATCGCCGCGACGGGCGCGCGAGCAATCGACGTGAAAGTCGCCGACGGCGATCTGTCCGCTGCCCGGCTTTTCCAAATAATTCACGCAGCGCAGCAATGTCGTTTTGCCTGATCCGCTGGGACCGAGAATGACCACGACTTCGCCTCGATTCACGTTCAAGCTGATATCCTGAAGCACTTGATTGCGTCCGAAGGATTTAGAAATGTTACTCAAGGCAATCATGCGACACCTCCCCGGTTATATGCGCCGACTCGTTTTTCAATCAAAGCCGCGACGCGTTCGATCAATACCGTCAAGCCCCAGAAGATCAGCGCCGCCGCCAAGTACGCTTCGAAAAACTTCCAGTTGGTCGAAGCCACGATCTGCGCTTTGGCGTTGATATCCACGACCGATACGGCAAAAGCCAGCGTCGAACCGTGCAGCATGCCGATCACGGAGTTCGCCAGATTCGGCAGCGCGGCGGCCAGTGCCTGCGGGAACACGATGCGGCGCAGCGATTGGAACGTAGTCATGCCGACGGATTGCGCCGCCTCGACCTGTCCGCGATCCACCGCCAAAATGCCCGCACGCACCACTTCCGACATGTAAGCGCCCGCCGTAATGGAAAACGAGATATACGCAAAGCCGATCATCGGAATCGACACGGAGCGGAAGCTCCAGCCGAAGTGTTCGGCCAGCCCGTCGATAATCATCGGAAGTCCGAAATAAATGATCAATAGATGCGTCAGCATCGGCGTTCCACGGATAAAAGTCACGTAAGCGGAAGCAATCTGCGCCAACACGGGAGCCCGGTACATCCGAAGCATCGCCGTGACGGCCCCGATCACGAATCCGGCCAATACGGATACCGCCGTAATCGACAGCGTCGTCGGAATCGCGCCGAGCAGCTGCCAGAAGGCCGTCCAAATAAATGAAGGATCAAGCTGCATCAGGCTCCGCCTCCTTTCCCGGCGTGGATATCAGCCAGCACGGTCCGGTACGAGCCGCGCTTTTTCAAACGGAAGATCGATTCGCGCTTCTCCTCCCTGTTCTCGTGACGCGTCAAACGGCGTTCGGCGGCAAGCAGCATTTTTTCCAACGTGAAGCTGATAATCAGATAAATGAACGCCAGCGCAATATACGTCTCGATAAAATGTTGGGTCAACGTGCCGAGCGTCTGCGCTTTGCCGGTCATCTCCATCACGCCCAGCGTAAACGCCAGCGACGTATCTTTAAGCAATGCGATGACCAGGTTCGAAAAGACCGGCACCGCGATCCCCAAAGCCTGTGGCAAAACAATCCGCGAAAAAGCTTGATACGGCGTCATGCCCGCAGCGTAGGCCGCTTCCACCTGCCCGCGGTCTACCGCTTCCACCGAAGCCCGAATCATCTCTGCCGCATAAGCGCCTGTATGCAGCCCGTACGTCAAAATCACGAAAAACATAACGGGAGCGCGGGTCAGATCGAGTCCGACCGGCTTCAAAATTTCCGGTAACCCGTAGTAGAACAAGAACAATTGAATCAAGATCGGCGTACCGCGGAAAAAGGATAAATAAACGCCCGACAGCGTCCGCAGCACCGGAATTTTATACATGCGAGGGAGCGCGACCAGAAACCCGGCCACGATCCCCGTCAACAGCGAACCGGCGACGATCAAGAGCGTAACGCCCAAGGTGTCCAGCAGCTTCGGCAGGAACGAAAAGACGTAGCCGATATCAAAAGGTGCGCCCATCGAAAGTCTCCTTTCCTTTAACCCCTATAATGGTGCGGGTGCCGAAGGTTCGACAAACTTCCTGTCGCCTCATGGCACCCGCTTGAACATTCGTTCGTCCGTGCGATTATTCGGCGTGATCGCCCGTTACGTCGCTGCCCAGCCATTCCGTGCTCAGCGCGCTCAATGTGCCGTCTTCTTTCAGTTCTTTGACTGCGCCGTCGATCGCGTCGGACAACGCTTTTTCGTCGGCGTCGTCTTTGCGGAACACGTACAGCACGTCGTCCGATGTCAATTCTTCGCCCGTTTGTTTCAGTTGGCCTTGCGGATCGATGATCGGCAGTACGAAATCGGCGGCGATCGTCGCGTCGACGCGTCCCGACACGACCTGGCTGACCGTATCGTTGGCTTGTCCGCTCTGATACGCGATATCGATTTTCTTGTCGTTTTCTTTGTTGTAGTTTTCAAGGATTTGCGCTTCTGCGCTCGTCGCGCTGGTCAGCACTTTTTTGCCTTGCAGATCGTCCAGCGATTGGATCGAATCATTGTCTTTGGCAACGACGATTCGGTTGCGCCAGTGTGCATAAGGCTCGGAGTTGAACGCATATTTCTCTTCGCGTTCCGGGTTCTTTTCCATAACGTGAGCAACCAGATCAATCTTGTCCGTTTCCAGGCTCAGCAGCAGATTGCCGAAGTCCATCGTCTGGAATTCAAATTCGTATTGCGGCAGCAGCTCGTCGATCTTGCGCAGCAGTTCGACGTCGAATCCGGTCAGTTTTCCGTTTTCGTCGATAAAGCACACCTGCGGGAATCCGGTGCCTGTGCCTACGACGATCTTCGTCGCTTTGCCGCCTGCTGCGGCCGCGTCGGAACCGGAAGCTTGCGCCGCAGGTTCACTGTTCGTTCCGCATCCGGAAGCCAAAATCATCAGACCCAGCGCAGATACGATCAAGCTTTTTTTTCTTTTTTTGAAGTTCATTTTATTTATCCCCTTTGAATGTAATCAAGCATAGCTCGCGATATTTTTTCGGAACAGGTACATGATCCCGTCTCCGTTTTTGGCGTCGATCTCCAGAATGCGCTCATATCCTCGGCGCTCGTACATCTCCACTAACCACGGATGCTTTTTCGCCGTTGCCAGCGTGACTTCGCCGTGTCCGTGCGTGCCGAGAATGATCTCCCGTTCTACCCAGTCGAGCAATCGCCCGCCGTATCCTTTGTTTGAGTATTGAGGGTCGACCGCGAACCATTTGATAAAAGGCAGATCGGTGATGGCTTTGGCTTCTCCGCTGGTGGAATACGTCACTGTGGCGACCACGATTCCGTTCGCCTCCAGCACGTAACACTCGTTGGCCTCAATGTTTTGCAGCACCATCGGGATATCGGCATGGGCCGCGGGCCAGTGCAAACCCAGTTCGCGAATCAGCTCGTAGGCTCCGTACGTAACGTCGACCAGCCGCTGGGCATCTTCAGCCGTGGCTCTCCGGAATACCTCATTCATTTTATGCACCCCCGCTTTTAATTTTACATAAACCATTTGTTTACTCGGGATTGATTGCTGTTAACTTTATCACTCTGAAACGGCTCCGGCTAATAGAGTTTTTCGATTTGCTTATATAAAACATTGATAAGTGAACGTTAGAAGCTATTTTTGCGCATGAAAAAAGAGCGAAAGTTAGTTTCGCTCAAGGGGTTGAGAAAGTTAGGTAGGCGGGGGAAGCGAGAAGACTGCGAGAAAAATTACCAGCATACGCTTCCGAAGTGCATTTCTTCGAAATGCTTCACAATCCGCTGTCTCACTCGGAAAATGGATGGGATTTGAATAAGGAATTTTCCGAGTTCAAAGGCGTCAACATAGCACTGAATGTTACCGCAGGTTTCTTGGAAATCCTGTATTTCACTGAATTTTTCTCTCCGTCTTCTCGCTTCCAGTTACGTTGGATTTCTAGGCATTTTTAGGCTAAAACAAGCTTCCGCTTTACAGGATAATCAAAGAGACAATCGATTCCCGGCGATCGCGGTTCGGGTTGTACCTGTACCTTCAATCGGAATACTTTTCGCTTGGCCTAGGGTAGCTACTTGCGGAAGGGTTTCTTGGATTTCGGCTTCGACGGGGACTTGGAGCATGCCGTCGAATTCTAATAAGACTCGGGTTCCTTTCGGGTCCGTGTGGAGGAACATGCGATCTGCTGAAGCATACATGACGCCGAATCCTCTGCCGAGTGAGCGTTTGCTGCTGTAACCGGATACGACGAAAGTTTTAGGCAGCTCGTGCAGAGCGATTCCCGAGCCTTCGTCGTGTACCAGGACTTGAAGCGAACCTTCGCGTGCGAATGCGGTGACCTGTCCGCCCAGCGCATGCTTGAGCAGATTGGTTGCCGCTTCGGATACCGCCAGTTTCACCTGCATGATGCGCTTGGGATCGCCTTGGGGCATATAGCTTGCAGCCAGGTCGCGGCTTCGGGCGATATCCGTTCGTCCGGCCACCGTGACGGCTTCCAGACGCTCGCCCAGCCTACCCAGCAATTCTTCCTTCGTTAGACATAAGGAGACTTTCCCTTCCGATAAGGCCGACATGATTTCCCGATAAGCATTCAACGTCTCGGCATGCAGCTTATCCCGATAGGCGATTGCCGGGGTAATATCCGTTAAAGCAATACGTACCTCGCCATGCTCCGGGTAGAAATGAGCTTCGTACGTGCGATCTTCGCACTTCAAAATTTCATAAAAGGAGGTCTGCTCCGCATCGGCGCGTCTCGCCAACCGAACGATGCAAGCTTCAAGCGCCGGTTGTTCCAACCCGTATAACAAGCCGTCCGCTGCCAGTTTCAACATCGTGCTCGCTCCTACATACGAGCCTTGCTCTTCGTCCGAATTCGAACTGCGTTCCGCAGCTTTCGCATATCCATAAGATTTTTCCGGCTCGGGAAGCGGCCCGGATACCAGACCTCGTTGTTCCAATCTCTCCCGCACTCCCTGTACAAAACCTACATCTACGGCAGCGGCAAGTTGCGGATCGATTTCGCGGCCTGCTAACCGCTGGATGTATGCACAGACCGCCTCGTCATCGCTTTCCCGTCTCAATACATGATCAAGCCGGCTGGCGATAGACAAAATACGGGATTCATAAGGAATAGCCTTGCCTTTGAGCCCTGCCGGGAAGCCTTTGCCGTCCCAATGTTCATGATGATGCCGCACCCATTCCGCCGCGCGCCCATCCTCTGTCAGCGTGAGGATGATCTCCGCACCTTTTTCGCTGTGGGAACGGTATTCGTCTTCCTCGGACAAGGATAAGGCACCTCGTTTGTTAAACAAATAAGCGGGCAGCGCCGACTTTCCGATATCATGCTGAATCGCCACCTGCACCAGCACTCTTTTTTTATCGCGCGGGTAAGCCAGACGGTCCAACAAGTGGTCTGCAATGACCCCGCTTCGGATCCCATGTCCTTCGAGATCTTTGGACAACCGGGATTCGAACAGCAGGCTGAACCGTTCGAACGTACGCCGCCATCCCGCTGCTTCACGAACATAGACGGTAGAAAAGTAAAGGATGAAAAACAACAAAAGACCTGTATAAGCCAACTCGTACGCCGTATCATTTGATAATAAATTACCGAGAAAATGCGGAATGACCACGATGCAAAGCAGAATCGGAACGATGGTCTCGCGCAATCGGCCCCGAATCCCCGCTAACCAGGCCGTGCCCGACAAAACTTTGCGCATGCCTGCATCCATCGGAAGCTTTACAGCTTTGAAAGCCAATGCGGCAAATGCCGCCTTCACGTACAACGGTACATCCGGCCAAAGCGTAATCAATCCACTTAATGCTAACGCGGCTCCGCATGTGCTTAAGGTATAAATCGCTAATCGGGTCAACCAGCGGAGCGGATCAAATGCTTTTGGCCGAAAACCGCTTTGCCTAGCCTCGTTAGCCAAACAGCTGATGAATACGCCCAATAGCGCGGTGTAGAAGCCGAATCCGATCAGCAGGGATAAGAAGCCGATCAAGCCGGCTCCGAATTCTTCCCCGCTGATCAATCGAATCGGAAACAAATCAAGCAATAACGTGAGCAGCAAAATCGGCAGCACATGCGTCCACGGAACTTGCCCGGCTCCGACGGCGAGAATCGCCCCGTAGAGAAATCCGGCCAACGCCCAAAATGGATACGGAGCAGGGTTCGTTGCATTCGGTGGTGTTTTCACGCTCATCGGTTCCTTTCCTGTAGGATATCCGGGACAAACCAAGCTCCGGCATGACAAGTTCAAGCCTCAGAACCCTTCTTATTCGAAAACATCCTCGCCGAGAATCTCGCGGATCTGCAACAGCTCGAACACTTCCATGACTTCGGGGCGTACATTTTCG
>Ga0308157_10010206_pt1 | contig 10241 bp, 6 predicted proteins | sample PhyBR1_FD_201035 | JGI IMG/M metagenome (GOLD analysis project Ga0308157, IMG submission 201035) | Phyllosphere microbial communities from UC Gill Tract Community Farm, Albany, California, United States - DLSLB.R1 | ecosystem: Host-associated > Plants > Phyllosphere > Unclassified | place: USA... | reverse complement strand
GGCGCCGTTCTTCCGAACGGTAGTCGGGCATATGGCGCCAGACGAAGTACAGCGCCGCCAATCCAACCGGGATATTGACGAAGAAGATCACGCGCCATGACGTCCAGTGCACGATCAGGCCGCCGATCGTCGGCCCCAGCAGCGGTCCGATCAGGGCCGGGATGATGACGAAGTTCATCGCCCCCAGCAGCTCGTTCTTGGGGAAGGTGCGCACGATCGACAGGCGGCCGATCGGGATCATCATGGCCCCGCCCAGCCCCTGCAGCAGGCGCGCGCCGGTCATCATGTGGGCGCTCACTGACAGCCCGCACAGCACCGATGCGAAGGTGAAGATGGCGATGGCCGTGAAGAACACGCGCCGGGTGCCGAAACGGTCGGCCATCCAGCCGCTCAAGGGAATACCGACCGCCAGGCCGAGGATATAGCTGGTGACGACCGATTTCAGGCTCAGCGGGGTGACGCCGAGGCTGGCGGCAATGCTGGGAATGGCGGTATTGACGATGGTCGCGTCGAGCTGCTCCATGAACAGGGCAGTGGCGACGAGCCAGGGGAGGTAGCGCTTGAGGGTGGGCGAAGGGGTCAATCGGGCCTCGTGAATACGACAGGCGGCAAGCGCCGCTCAAGGCCCGATTGTGTCATGAATTGCCATTAACCTGCGCCATGGACCGGCAAAGGCCGGGCCAGGCGCCGGTCAGGACGCACGAACATCAGAAGCGGTAAGCCGCCTTGGCGATGAACCAGTTAGCGCCGGCGTTCGGGCTCTTGATGCTGGCGTTCGAATAATGCTGGTACTTCAGGCCGAAGTCCCATTTCTGGGTGGTGTAGCCGATGCCGATATGGTCGCCGAACTGGAAGGCCGTCGACAGTTCCTTGTCTTCGTTCTTGTACAGGGTCGAGAACAGGTTGACGCCGATACCGATCTCGCCGTACAGGCCGAGCTTGTTGTCGTTCTGATAGCGGAATACCGGGGTGAAGCCGATTGCCATCAGGTTCTTGTTCTGGCCACGCACATTTTCATAGGAATTCAGGCGCCACAGGGCCAGGTTGCCTTCCCAGTAGCCCGACAGGTGACGGCCATTGCCGGCGAACCAGCGCTTGTCCCAGTCGGACTGCACCGCAATGCGGTACATGCGCTGTTGCGGGTTGGTGCCGAATTCGAAGGAGGCGGAATCGATATAGCCGTTGCCCACGGTCGACTGAGCCGAGGCAAGAGGAGCAAACAGCGCGGCGCACACGGCAGCCAGCGCAGCAATTTTTTTCTTAATAGTGATCATGGGTATCCTAGGGAAGGAAGTGCGTCTTGTGCAGTGCGTATTGTACTAGCGAGAACAATAGCGTGCTGGCGTTCACGTAACCATGTAGCGAAGGTATCATAGACGCCCGCCGAAACCGACACACATCAATAATAATGGCCGAACCTACCATCACCCCCCTGTACCCTCTCGCCGCGCCCATGCAGCGCCAGCCCGAACCCGCGGTGTTGCCGCACGATCCGGTCGGCGAGCACATCGCCGCCCACCTGGGGGCGCCCGCCCTGTATTTCCACGAGACCCAGACCGACGGCATCCAGGTCGATATCCACGTGATCGGACCGAGCGAATCCTACCCCTATGTGCGCCTGGTGACGTCGGGCATGAGCAAGCAGGCAATGAACGTGCCGGAAGGCGCGCCAGCCTATGCCGAACTCATGATGGCCCTGCCGGCCACCTGGCAGCTGGACGAGAAGTCGATGCAGGAAGAGCGCTGGTACTGGCCGGTCGCCCTGCTGCGCCACCTGGCGCACTATCCGCACAAGGAACGCAGCTGGATCGGCCTCGGCCACTCGCTGCCCAACGGCTACCCGGCCACGCCGTACACGGCGGGCGTGCGCTTCTGCGGCGCCATCGTGCTGCCGCCGGCATCGAGCCCGGAACCGTTCCACTCGGTGACAGTCGACGGCAAGGACGTCTATTTCCACTGCGTGGTGCCGCTCTTCAAGGAAGAGCTGAACCTGGCCCGCCGTCGCGGCTTCGCGAAGCTGCTGGACAAGTTCAACGAGTACAACGTTACCGACGTGGTCGACCCTGCACGCAAGAACACGGCCCGAAAGAAATTCCTGGGCCTGTTCTAAATCAACAACATGCCGGCCAGGCAGCGCCCGGCAATCCATCGTTCAGCCGACAGGCAGGCTCATCTCCGCCAGCCGCACCCAGTAGCTGGCGCCGATCGGCAGCAGGTTGTCGTTGAAGTCATAGCTGGCATTGTGCAGCTGGCATGGGCCGAGCCCGTGACCGCCGGCGCGATGCTGGCCTTCTCCATTGCCGATAAAGACATAGCAGCCCGGCTTGGCCTGCAGCATGAAGGCGAAGTCCTCGGCGCCCATGGTCGGTTCGACATCGGCATTGACCTGCGCCGCTCCCACCACCGCGCGCATCGCCTCGATCGCGAAGGCGGTCTGTTCCGGATGGTTCACCAGCGGCGGGTAATTGCGCTTGAAGCCGAAATCGATGCTGGCGCCAAAGCCGGCCGCGATGCCGTTGGCCATGTCTTGCATGCGGCGCTCGACCAGGTCGAGCACCTCGGTCGTGAAGGTGCGCACGGTGCCGACCAGTTCGGCATCGTCTGGAATGATGTTGGTGGCGCTGCCCGCATGGATTTGCGTGATCGACAGCACCGCAGTGTGCAGCGGATTTTTTTCGCGCGAGATAATGGTTTGCCAGGCTTGCGCGATCTGCACCGCCACCATCACCGGGTCGATGCCGCGGTGCGGCTGCGCCGCGTGGGCGCCCTTGCCGCGCACGGTGACGCGGAACTCGTTACTCGAGGCCATCATCGGGCCGAATACCACGCCAAAATGGCCTTCAGGGATGCCTGGCCAATTGTGCATGCCATACACGGCGTCCATCGGGAAGCGCTCGAACAGGCCGTCGTCGATCATGCGCTTGGCGCCGCCGCCGCCTTCTTCGGCAGGCTGGAAGATCAGGTAGATGGTGCCGTCGAAATTGCGGTGCTGCGCCAGGTAGTGGGCGGCGCCGAGCAGCATCGCCGTGTGGCCGTCATGGCCGCAGGCGTGCATCTTGCCCGCATGGGTCGAGGCGTGCGCGAAGCCATTCAATTCTTGCATCGGCAGGGCGTCCATGTCGGCGCGCAGGCCGATTGCGCGTTGCGACGTGCCGTTCTTGATGATGCCGACGACGCCGGTCACACCCAGGCCGCGCACCACGGGGATGCCCCATGCGGTCAGGCGCTCGGCGACGATCTCCGAGGTGCGGTGTTCTTCGTAGCACAGCTCGGGGTGGGCATGCAGGTCACGCCGGATCGCTTCGATCTCGGCCTGGAAAGACAGGATAGGTTCCACTAGTTTCATCGTGTTCTCCGCACTGTTCTAAGTAATCTTGCCACGCTTGTCAGAGCCTTTGCATGGCATGCGTTTAACTATTGTAGCCTGCCTCAAACAGTCTTCAAAGTCGAGGGCGCGAAGCCCGCCGGAATCGTATAAAGTACTGGATTCACGCAGTTTTTACAGCAAAGCTTCATAAGAATATGACCATTACCCACGTCCGTGCGACCTGCCCACACGATTGTCCCGACACCTGCGCCATCCTCGTCAAAGTCGAAGACGGCGTGGCGACAGAAGTGAAGGGCGATCCGGAGCATCCGACCACGGCCGGGGTGTTGTGCACCAAGGTGTCGCGCTATGTCGAGCGCACCTACCACCCGGATCGGGTGCTGTATCCGATGCGCCGCGTGGGCCGCAAGGGCGAGGGGAAATTCGAGCGCATCAGCTGGGACGAGGCCCTGGATACCATCGCAGCACGCCTGAAAGGCATCGCCGCGCGCGACCCGCAAGCCATCCTGCCCTATAGCTACTGCGGCACCATGGGCCTGGTGCAAGGCGAGTCGATGTCGCTGCGCTTCTTCAACAAGCTGGGCGCCTCGCTGCTCGATCGCACCATCTGCGCCACGGCCGGCGCCACCGGTTATCGCTACACCATCGGCAGTTCGATCGGCACCGACCTCGAACAGTTCCAGGATGCGAAGCTGATCCTGATCTGGGGCGGCAATCCGATCGCCTCCAACCTGCATTTCTGGATGCGCGCGCAAGAAGCCAAGCGCCGTGGCGCCACCCTGATCGCGATCGATCCGTATCGCTCATTGACGGCCGAGAAGTGCCACCAGCACATCGCCCTGCTGCCAGGCACCGATGCCGCGCTGGCGCTGGGCATGATGCATGTGTTAATCAAAGAAGATCTGCTCGACCACGACTATATCGAGCAATACACGCTCGGCTTCGAGCCCCTGAAAGCGCGCGCGCTCGAATGGACGCCGGAACGCACCGCCGAGACCTGCGGCATCAAGGTCGACGAAGTGGTGAACCTGGCGCGCCTGTACGGACAGACCGTCAAACAGGGAGACGCGGCCGCGATCCGCGTCAACTACGGCATCCAGCGCGTACGCGGCGGCGGCATGGCGGTGCGCAACATCACCTGCCTGCCGGCGCTGGTGGGCGCCTGGCGCCTGCCGGCCGGCGGCATCCAGCTGTCGACCTCGGCCTCGTTCCCGACCAACCGCCCGGCGCTGCAGCGCCCCGACCTGCTGGCCGGCCGCACGCCGCGCACGATCAATATGACCACCATCGGCGACGACCTGCTCAGGGAAGCCTCGCCCGAGTTCGGCCCGAAGATCGAGGCCGTCATTGTGTACAACGCCAATCCGCTGGCGATCGCGCCCGATTCGCGCAAGGTGCAGCAGGGTTTCGAGCGCGAAGACCTGTTCACCGTGGTGCTGGAACATTTTCATACCGACAGCGCCGACTACGCCGACATCCTGCTGCCGGCTACCACCCAGCTCGAACACGTCGATGCGCACCTGGCCTATGGTCACCTGTACATGATGGCGAATAACGCCGCGATCGCGCCGGTCGGCGAATCGAAGCCGAACACCGAATTCTTCCGCCTGCTGGCGGCGCGCATGGGTTACGACGAACCGTGCTTTACGGAGAGCGACGACGAGATCGCGGCCCAGGCCTTCAACAAGAACGACGCCCGCGCGATCCACTTCGACTGGGATTCGCTCAAGCGCACGGGCTGGAAAAAGTTGAACATGCCGGCCGCGCCGTTCGCCGAGGGCGGTTTCACGACGCCGTCCGGCAAGTGCGAGTTCTTCTCAGAGAGCATGCTGGCCGATGGGCTCGATCCGGTGCCCACGTATATTCCGCCGTACGAGTCTGTTGCTTCTAACCCTGTATTGGCCCAAAAATACCCATTGGCGATGATTTCTCCGCCTGCGAGGAACTTCCTCAACTCAACGTTTGTCAATGTAAAGAGCCTGCGTGCAACTGAGGGCGAACCGCACCTCGACATCCACCCGGACGATGCCGCCGCACGCGGCATCGCCCACGGCGAGATGGCGCGCATTTTTAACGACCGCGGTTCGTTCCTCGCCCGCGCACGCGTGACCGACAAGGCGCGTGCTGGATTGGTGGTGGGCTTGTCCGTCTGGTGGAAGAAACTCGCCAGCGACGGCAAGAACGCCAATGAAGTCACCAGCCAGCGTTTGACCGACATGGGCCGGGCGCCCACTTTCTACGACACCCTTGTGCAGGTCGAAAGAGCTGCACCCTTGACGCGAGATGAAACCCTCTAGATTTTCCCAGGCCTTCAAGCCAGTCATGGCCGCAGCAGCCGCGGCCCTCATGTTGTCAAGCTGCTCATCCCTCTCTTACTACACCCAGGCCGCGCAAGGCCAGCTGCAATTGCTGAGCAATGCGCGCTCGATCGACGACTGGATCGCCGACGGCAATACCAACGTCAAATTGCGCCACCGCCTCGAGTCGGCGCGCCAGATCCGCCGCTTCGCCATCCACGAAATGAAGTTGCCCGATAACGGCAGCTATACCAACTACACCAATCTCGGCCGGCCCTACGTGTTGTGGAACGTGGTCGCCACGCCCGAGCTGTCGCTCAAACCCATCCAGTGGTGCTTCCCGGTGGCCGGCTGCGTCAGCTACCGCGGCTATTACAGCCAGGCCGAAGCCCAGGCCTATGCCAAGCAACTGCGGGCCCAAGGCAATGACGTCGAGGTCGGCGGCGTGAGCGCCTATTCGACCCTGGGCTGGTTCAGCGACCCCCTGATGTCGACCTTCATCAACTACCCGGACGCCGAACTGGCGCGCCTGATCTTCCATGAACTGGCGCACCAGGTCGTGTACGTGGCGGGCGACTCGCAATTCAACGAATCCTTCGCCAGCGCGGTGGAGCAGGCCGGCGTGGAAGCCTGGCTCGAGCGCTTCGGCAACTCCCAGATGAGCGAAGCATACGAGCGCTACAAGTCCCGCAAGAGCGATTTCCTGGCGCTGCTGCTGCGCTATCGCGGCGAGCTGGAGCGTACTTACAAGAGCATGGAGCCGGACGGCGTCAAGCGCGCGGCCAAGGCGCGCCTGTTCCTGGCGCTGCAGGACGACTACCAGGTGCTCAAGGCCAACTGGGGCGGCTACGCCGGCTATGACCGATTCTTCGCCGAACCGCTGTCGAACGCCCACCTGGCATCGGTGGCGACCTATAACGATTTTGTGCCGGCATTTCGCGCTTTGCTGCGCCGCGAGAAGTCGTGGCAGGGCTTTTACAAGGCCGTCAATCGCCTGGCCAAGCTCGACAAGGAGGACCGTCATCGCGCGCTCAAGCGCCTCGGTGTAACGACGCCACCCGGCACCCTGGTGGTGCAGCGCACCATCGCGGTCTCGCCGTAGAGGACAGGTTCCAATCACGGTAAAACCGCTTGCGCACAGGGGCGCTGCCCGATAGCATCACATCAGCGATGGCAAACACATAAGCCACGTGCGCAGGCGCGCCCGGCAAGCACCTCCGGCGGCCGACCAGAACGATAAAAATCGCAGTAGCGATATCGAGACAGAGGTGACCGATGGACAAAACTTGGCTGCAGTCGTATCCCCCGGGCGTGCCTGCGGAGATTGATCCGGATCAATACCGCTCCTTGGTGCATATGCTCGAAGAGTCCTTCAGCAAATACGCGGACCGCAAGGCCTATGTGTGCATGGACAAGTTCCTCACCTATGGCGAACTCGATGCGTACTCGAAGAAGCTGGCCGCCTGGCTGCAAAGCCGCGGCCTGGCCCCGGGCGCGCGCGTTGCGATCATGATGCCCAACGTGCTGCAGTATCCGGTCGCGCTGGCCGCCGTGCTGCGCGCCGGCTACACCGTGGTCAACGTCAATCCGCTGTACACCGCGCGCGAACTCGAACACCAGCTCAGCGATTCGGGCAGCGAAGCGATCATCGTGCTGGAAAACTTTGCCCACACCGTGCAGAAGGTGATGGACAAGACCCCGGTGCGCCACGTAGTGGTGGCCAGCATGGGCGAGATGCTGGGCGGCGTGAAGGGCATGCTGGTCAACTTCGTGGTGCGCAACGTCAAGAAGATGGTGCCCGAGTTCTCGCTGCCGAATATGGTCACCTTCAAGGAAGCGCTGGCCCAGGGCGAGCGCATGCCGTTCAAGCCGGCCGAGCTCAAGGTCGACGACGTCGCCTTCCTGCAGTACACGGGCGGCACCACCGGCGTGTCGAAAGGCGCCACGCTCACCCACCGCAACGTGATCGCCAATGTCCTGCAGACCGAGGCCTGGGCCCAGCCGTGCATGAAAGAGACCGCCGGCGAGCAGGTCACGATCGTATGCGCACTGCCGCTGTATCACATCTTCGCGCTGACCGCGTGCGCGATGTGGGGCATGCGCATGGGCGCCCTGAACGTCCTGATCGTCAATCCGCGCGACATCCCGGCCTTCGTGAAAGAACTGGCGAAATACCGCGTCAATATGCTGCCGGCGGTGAACACGCTGTACAACGCGCTGGCCAACAATCCCGATTTCGCCCATCTCGATTTCTCGTCGCTGCGCATGTGCAATGGCGGCGGCATGGCGGTGCAAAAGCCCGTGGCCGACAAGTGGCGCGAGCTGACTGGCGTGGCGATCGTCGAAGGCTATGGCCTGTCCGAGACCTCGCCGGTGGCCACCTGCAACCGCGCCGACAGCAAGGAATTCACCGGCACCATTGGCTTGCCGGTGCCGTCGACCGATATCGCGATCATCGACGACGAGGGCCGCTATATGGCCCCCGGCGAGATCGGCGAGATCGCGATCCGCGGCCCGCAAGTCATGGCCGGCTACTGGAACCGTCCGGACGAAACCGCCAAGGTGATGACCGCCGACGGCTTCTTCCGCTCGGGCGACGTCGGCTACATGGACGCCACCGGCTACGTCAAGATCGTCGACCGCAAGAAGGACATGATCCTGGTCTCGGGCTTCAACGTCTATCCGAACGAGCTCGAAGGCGTGATCGCCGGCCATGCGGGCGTGCTCGAATGCGCCGTGGTCGGCGTGCCGGACGAGCATTCGGGCGAGGCGGTCAAGGTATTCGTGGTAAAGAAAGACCCTGGCCTCACGGCCGACCAGCTGATGGCCTACTGCAAGGAGCAGTTCACCGGCTACAAGAGACCGAAGTACATCGAATTCCGCGACGAGCTGCCCAAGACCAACGTCGGCAAGATCCTGAGGCGCGCGCTGAGGGACGAAACGAAGCAGGCGGAAACGGTAGCGTAGGCTCACGGCACAGAAGGCTGCAACGCGCAGCCAGCCAAAGCCGCCTGCGGGGCGGCTTTGGCGTTTTATTGGAACCAACAAGGAAGGCAACACAGATGGACAAATTTTGGCTCTCGTCGTACGAGAACGGTGTGGCGGCCGATATCGACCCGACCCAGTACCGCTCGCTGACGCATTTGCTCGAGGAAGCGTTTCGCAAGTACGCCGACCGCAAGGCCTATGCCTGCATGGGCAAGTCCATCACGTTCTCGGAACTCGACGCCATGTCGCAGCGGATGGCGGCCTGGTTCCAGGCGCGCGGCCTCAAGCCCGGCGCGCGCGTGGCCATCATGCTGCCGAACGTGCTGCAGTACCCGGTGGCGCTGGCCGCCGTGCTGCGCGCCGGCTACGTGGTCGTCAACGTCAATCCGCTGTACACCCCGCGCGAGCTGCAGCACCAGCTCTCCGACTCGGGCGCCGAGGCGATCGTGGTGCTCGAGAACTTCGCCCACACGCTCGAGCAGGTCATCGGCCAAACGAAGGTAAGACACACTGTGCTGGCGACCATGGGCGACCTCTTGGGCGGCCTCAAAGGCACGCTGGTCAACCTGGTAGTGCGCAAGGTCAAGAAGATGGTGCCGGCCTATTCGCTGCCGGGCGCGATCGCCTTCAACAAGGTGCTGGCCGACGGCGCGCGCGAGACCCTCAAGCCGGTCACGATCGGCCATGACGACATCGCTTTCTTGCAGTACACCGGCGGCACCACCGGCGTCTCGAAGGGCGCGGTGCTGCTGCATCGCCACGTGATCGCCAACGTGCTGCAGAACGAAGCCTGGTTCGGGCCGACGCTGGCGCGCATGAAGGCCGGCGAGCAGCCGCAGTTCGCCTGCGCGCTGCCGCTGTACCACATCTATGCGCTCACGGTCTGCGCGCTGCTGGGCCTGCGCATCGGCGGCATGAACCTCTTGATCCCGAACCCCCGCGATATCAAGGGTTTCATCAAGGAGCTGGGCGGCTACCGCATCAACATCTTCCCGGCCGTGAACACGCTGTACAACGGCCTGCTCAACAACGACGATTTCGCCAGGCTCGATTTCTCGGGCCTGATGGTGTGCCCGGGCGGCGGCATGGCGGTGCAGAAGGCGGTGGCCGACAAGTGGCTCAAGACCACCGGCATCCCGATCGTCGAGGGTTATGGCTTGTCCGAGACGTCGCCGGTGGTGACCGCCAACCGCTGCGACATCACCGATTTCACCGGCACCATCGGCCTGCCGCTGCCGTCGACCGAGCTGCGTATTCTGGACGAAGCGGGCAATGATGTCCCGTTCGGCACCGCCGGCGAGATCGCCGTGCGCGGCCCGCAGGTGATGGCCGGCTACTGGCAGCGTGACGACGAGACGGCCAAGGTCATGACCGCGGACGGCTTCTTCAAGACCGGCGACATCGGCATCATGGATGACAAGGGCTATACCCGCATCGTCGACCGCAAGAAGGACATGATCCTGGTCTCGGGCTTCAACGTCTATCCGAATGAAGTCGAAGGCGTGGTGGCCGCGCACCCGGGCGTGCTCGAAGTAGCCTGCGTGGGCGTGCCCGATCAGCATTCGGGCGAGGCCGTGAAGCTGTACGTGGTCAAGAAGGACGCCAGTCTCACCACCGAACAGCTCAAG
>Ga0308157_10010202_pt1 | contig 10243 bp, 5 predicted proteins | sample PhyBR1_FD_201035 | JGI IMG/M metagenome (GOLD analysis project Ga0308157, IMG submission 201035) | Phyllosphere microbial communities from UC Gill Tract Community Farm, Albany, California, United States - DLSLB.R1 | ecosystem: Host-associated > Plants > Phyllosphere > Unclassified | place: USA... | reverse complement strand
ACAATCACATATCGAAATACTGTACCCCTAGAGCGGCATCCAAAAAGCGTCTAGCTTAGCCCTGCCTTCAATATCAATTGTACGCATCGCCAGCAACTAACACCCACTCACTCAAGAGCCTCACTCATGTCGTCCATTCGCACTTACGGCCCGCCCGCAAAACCGTTCCCCGTGACAACCGAAACTTCCAACTTACCCGCCAGCAACGCACCCTCTTCCGACCCTTCCAATGAAGTTGCAAAAAGCCTCACTCACAGCAACCACAAAATAAAAGATCGAAATGGTGACGGACAAATAACGATCTCTTATGCATTTACCGAATTCAGCGAGGCCAAGAAAAGAGCATTCAGGCAGGCACTTAAGTCCTGGGAAGATGTTATAAAAGTCAAGTTTGTCGAAAATGGCAAGAATGCCGACACTCACCTGTCGGTTCGGGAAATCCCAGGCGGGGGCGGTAACGCTACGCTGCCAAATGATAACGGCACTCAGGAGGTAAAAATCGGAAAAAGTGAAGGGGCTGGGCTACATGAGGCAATGGTCCACGAGATCGGACACACCTTGGGGCTTGAGCATCCAGACCTTGACCTCCCTCAAAGCAGCGACGTCTATAGCACTATGAGCAATCATTTCACCATGATGCGCCGCGATAAATATAATAAAAACACCTTCATCTCGGACTCCTCCCAAACCCCGCTGATGCACGATATTGCCGGCGCTCAACTGCGATACCAGGCCAACCACGAAACCCGTAAAGGCAATACGACATACGGTTTCAACTCCAACTCAGAGCGCGACCACTATACGTTGACCTCCCCCAACGACTTGCCGTTCTTTTGTGTCTGGGATAACGGCGGTGAAGACACTCTGGATTTTTCCGGATTCAAAAATAATCAAAGGATCAACTTGAACGCGGGAACACTCTCGGATGTCGGCGGCCGTAAAGGTAGTGTATCGATCGCCAAGGGCGTTGTTATTGAAAATGCCATTGGCGGCTCCGGGCACGATGTGCTGATCGGTAATAATGCCAACAACCGCATAAGGGGAGGTGCCGGCGGCGACACGCTGACCGGTGGAGGTGGCGCAGATACGTTTGTATATAACAGTGTCAGCGACTCACCTGGTAAAAACCCCGATACACTCACAGACTTCACAAGTGGCATCGACAAGATTGATCTGTCAACCATATTGAAAGATGCGGGCATTCAGAAACCCACGTTTGTTGACCGGCACACGGGGCAGAAAGGTGAACTGACGCTGGACTACGATAAGAGTATCAAGCGCTACAGGCTGATCATGAATGTAACTGGCGACCCAAACTCCTCGCTGGTGATTCTGAGTGAAAAACCCATAAAACCCGAGGATATTTTGACCGGTGCCACGCCAGTTGCGCCACCTCAACCAGGGCCAGAGAAAGAACCTACAACGACTCCAGTCCCCAAACCGGCACCCACGCCCCCGGTAACGCCACCTCAACCAGAGCCTGAGCAAGAACCTGCAACGACTCCCGTCCCCAAACCGGTACCCACGCCCCCGGTGACGCCACCTCAACCAGGGCCTGAGAAAGAACCTGCAACGACTCCAGTCCCCAAACCGGCACCCACGCCCCCGGTGACGCCACCTCAACCAGGGCCAGAGAAAGAACCTGCAACGACTCCAGTCCCCAAACCGGCACCCACGCCCCCGGTAACGCCTTCACATCCTGAGTGCGAGGCCGCTGACTCTGTTTATGGCTTCAACTCCAATACCGGCAAGCCTGAAACCAGCCTTACGTCTCCCACCGACAAGCCCGGTTTCAGCGTGCACGACAAAAAAGGCAATGACACGCTGGACTTCTCTGGCTTCGCGCAAAACCAGCGAATCAACCTGGCCCCGGATTCGCGTTCCAGCGTGGGAGGTTTGACTGACAACGTGCACATCAGCGCCCAAACCCTTATCGAAAACGCCAAAGGCGGCACGGGCAACGATCGTATTACCGGAAACAGTGCGGACAACGTCCTGACCGGAGGTGGCGGAGCCGACATTCTGACCGGAAACGGTGGCTTCAACACTTTCACTTATCATGCCGCCAGCGACTCCCTGCGCAACAACGCCGACTTGCTTATGGACTTCACCACAGGCCAGGACAAGATCGACTTGAGCCGCCTGAGCGAAAACACGCAGGTCAAGCTCAACTACGTCAGTCAGTACAGCGGACAACCGGGCGATACCATCCTGACATTCAACCCAAAAACCAATAGGTACTTACTCGGTGTCGATTTGACGGGTAATGGCAAGACTGACTTTTTGATCAAAAGCATCCGACCGATCCACAGCGAGGATGTCATTGGTCTCAATCTCCGGGAAGATGGTTAACTCTGACGATTGGCGAGCCCCGGTGAACCGCGTCAGCGCAATGCGCGCCGCAGTACCTTGCCGACAGTCGTCTTGGGCAGTTCGGTACTGCGGAACTCCACATACCGGGGCACCTTGTACCCCGTCAGGTATTCCCGGCAATGCGCAAGAATCTGCTCCTGGGTCAGGGCCGGATCCTTGCGCACCACGATGATCTTGACCTTCTCCCCACTCACGGCATCTTCCACACCGATCGCCGCCACTTCCGCGACACCCGGGTGCATCGCCACCACGTCCTCGATTTCATTGGGGTACACATTGAAACCCGAGACCAGGATCATGTCCTTCTTGCGGTCCACCAGGCGGATATAGCCGCGCGCGTCCATCACCCCGATATCGCCGGTGGACAGCCAACCGTCGGCATCCAATACCTCAGCAGTTTCCTTGGGCCGCTTCCAGTAGCCCTGCATCACTTGCGGGCCGCGTACTTGCAGCTCGCCTTGCTCGCCGATGTCAGCCAGCTCGCCGTCTTCGCGCATGAAACGCACCCAGGTCGACGGCAACGGCACACCGATGCTGCCGGTAAATTCCATCTCGCGCATACGCGAAATATCGATAGGGCTGATGCTCACCACCGGCGAACACTCGGTCAGCCCGTAGCCTTCGATGATCGGCAACCCGGTCACCTCTTTCCAGCGTTTGGCCACCGCGGTGTGGGTAGCCATACCGCCGGCGATCACCAGGCGCAGGTCGGAAAAATCCCGCGAGCAGAATTCCTTGTTCTCCAGCAAACCATTAAATAGCGTGTTAACCCCGGCAATCCCGTTGAAGCGCTCCTTGCGCAGGATCATCTGCACCCGCTTCACGTCCCGCGGGTTGGCGATGAGGATATTGCGCCCGCCCAGGCACATGAACATCAGGCAATTCACGGTCAGCGAAAAGATGTGGTAAAGCGGCAGCAGGGTCACATTGGTTTCCTGCTTGTGCTGGTCCAGTTGGTCGCCGACCCAGGCCTTGGCTTGCAGCAGGTTGGCAATGATATTGCGATGGCTGAGCATCACGCCCTTGGCATCGCCGGTAGTGCCGCCGGTGTACTGCAGGAAGGCCAGCTCATCGCGATCCAGCGCAACCGGCAAGTGGTGCAGCACCCTGCCCTGTTCAAGCACCTGATTGAAGCGCAGCGCACCGGGCAGCTTGAAAGCCGGCACCTGCTTCTGCACGCGGCGCAGGATAAAGTTCATCGCCGCGCCCTTGAAGGTCCCCAGCAAATCACCGATAGCCGCGAGCACCACGCGCTTGACGCTGCTGCCGGCCATGGCTTTTTCCAGGGTGTGGGCGAAGTTCTCGAAGATCACCACGGTTTCGGCGCCGCTGTCCTTGAGCAGGTGCTTGAGTTCATGGGCGGTGTACAACGGGTTGACGTTGACCACCACGGCACCGGCCAGGATCGTGCCCAACAGGCAGATCGGGTATTGCAAGCAGTTGGGCATCATCAACGCCACGCGGTCGCCCTTCTTTACGCCCTGGCCCTGTAACCAAGCGGCAAAGGCGATGCCCTGAACTCGCCAGTCGGCGTAGGTCATTTCGGTACCGATGCTGACGTAGGCCACCCGCTCGCTGAATTTTTCCAGATGCTCCAGGAACACTTCACGCAGCGACGGATACTCCTCGATCCCGGCCTCGATATCGGCTGGAACGCCGGGCAGGTAAGTGTTCAACCAGATACGTTCGGTGTGTTCCAGGCTGATAGCGTTCATGGCCGTGTCCTTATTGTTGTTTTTAAAAGCGTTACTTTTCGACGATGGCGGTAATGCCCAACCCACCCGCCGCACAGATCGAGATCAGGCCGCGACCGCCACCGCGTTCATGGATCGCCTTGGCCAGCGCCGCCAATTGCCGACCGCCAGTGGCCGCGAACGGATGGCCGCAGCCCAGTGAGCCGCCGTTGACGTTCATCTTGCTGCGCTCGATGGTGCCCAGGGGCGCATCAAGGCCGAGCCGCTCACGGCAATATTCTGGGTCTTCCCACGCTTTGAGCGTACACAGCACCTGGGCGGCAAACGCTTCGTGTATCTCGAATAAATCAAAGTCGGCAAAACTCAAGCCTTCCCGTTGCAACATACGCGGTACGGCGTAGGCCGGTGCCATCAGCAGGCCCTCGGTGCCGTCGACAAAATTTACCGCGGCCGTCTCACCCGTGCGCAAGTAGGCCAGCACCGGCCAGCCATTGGCTGTGGCCCATTCTTCACTGGCAAGCAGCACCACCGAAGCGCCATCGGTCAAGGGCGTGGAGTTGCCGGCAGTGAGCGTGCCGTTCTGGCGGTCGAATACCGGCGACAGGCCCGCCAGTTTCTCCAGGCTGATATCGGCACGCAGGTTATTGTCGCGGGTCAGGCCGCGATGGGGGCTGATCAGGTCGTCGAAAAAACCGCGGTTGTAGGCCGCGTCCAATCGTTGGTGGCTGGTAAGGGTCAACTCGTCCTGGGCCAGGCGCTTGATCTGCCAGCGCTTGGCCATTTCTTCGCAGTGCTCGCCCATGGACAGCCCCGTACGCGGCTCGCCATTGCGTGGCAGCAACGGCTTGAACAACATCGACGGGCGCACGTTGAGGAGTTGCTTGAGCTTGTCGCCCATGCCCTTGGCGCGATTGGCCGCAAGCAAGGTATGGCGCAAGGATTCGTTGATGCCGATGGGCGCGTCGGAGGTCGTGTCGGCACCACCGGCAATGCCGACTTCGATCTGGCCCAGGGCGATTTTATTCGCCACCAACAGCGCAGCTTCAAGCCCGGTGCCGCAGGCTTGCTGCACATCATAGGCCGGGGTTTGCGGCGACAGTGTGGTGGACAACAGCGCTTCACGGGCCAGGTTGAAATCCCGCGAATGCTTGATCACCGCCCCGGCGGCAAATTCGCCCAGGCGTTGGCCATGCAGGTTGTAACGGTCGACCAGGCCCTGGAGAGCGGCGACCAGCAGATCCTGGTTGCTGTCATGGGCATACACCGTGTTGGAGCGAGCAAACGGAATGCGATTGCCGCCGATAATCGCCACGCGGCGAGTCGGCGCCGGGTTGAAGCTGTAGTCACTCATCACGGGTTCTCTTTCCAAATAAACAGCCCGCGCATATGGGGTTTGTCCCCGGCGAAATTGCGCACTTCGAACTCACGGCGTGGGCCGGTCACCGGGTGGCTCCACAGGGCGACCTGGCCAGGCAGGAAAATCGGCAACTTGAAATCGCAATGCGCTTGCGCCTGCTCAAGGCCACCGGGCGGTTGTTGCGCCGCCAATGCACGGCCCAGCGTCCACATGCCATGGGCGATGGCACGGCGAAAACCAAAGAGCCTGGCGCCAATGACCGAGGTGTGAATCGGATTGAAATCCCCCGAGACCTTGGCAAAGCGTCGCCCCAGGTCGGCGGGAAGCACCCAGCGCTGGGTGCGCAGCAAGCCGTCCTCCTGCAATGGCAATGGGTCATTCCACGGCTCACCCACGGGGTTGTTGACGTTACGGCGCAGGTACAGGCTGTCGCTTTCCCACACCAGCGCGCCCGCACTGAAGGCACGGGTGGCGATGCTCAGTGCCTGCCCCTTCGGATGGGCGACCCAGCGCTCGCAGTACACCTCCACGCGCAACGCCTGGCCCTCGTGCAGGCGCTGGTGCTGACGAATACGATTGGCCAGATGCACCATGCCGCTGGCCGGGTACGGAAAGCCTGGCCGGGTCAGCAGCATCAAGTGCAAGGGGAAGGCCAATACATGGGGGTAGGACAGCGGCACGCCCTGTTCGGGACGAAAGCCACAGGCCCGTGCGTAAGCGGCGATACTCGCGGGGGAAAGCGCCACTGCAGCGCGCACCAGGCACGCCGTGGGTAACAGCGGCGCACCGTCGAGCTTGGGTTTGCGCATAGCGCGCATACCGTCGAGCAGCAGCTGCGTGCGCGACGGCGGCGGGTCGATAATCTGCGTCACATAGTCCATCGCTTCAGGCTCCCAACAGGCTTTGGCCACACACCCGCACGACCTGACCATTGACTCCGCCCGACGCAGGATGAGCGAGCCAGGCGATGGTCTCGGCCACATCAATGGGCTGCCCGCCCTGGGACAATGAATTCATGCGCCGCCCCGCCTCACGGATCATCAACGGGATCTTCGCGGTCATCTGGGTCTCGATAAAGCCGGGCGCCACCGCATTGACTGTGACCTGCCGGGCCGCCGCACGCGGTGCCAGCCCTTGCACCAGGCCAATCACGCCTGCCTTGGAGGTGGCATAGTTGCTTTGCCCCAGGTTGCCGGCAATCCCTGAGATCGACGACACGCAGATGATGCGCCCACCGGGGTTAATGCCCTGGTTGTCGAGCAAGGCTTCACTGAGGTACGACGGCGCCTGGAGGTTGACCGCCATCACGCTGCGCCAGGCGGCTTCGGTCATCTTGGCGATGGTCTTGTCACGGGTGATCCCGGCGTTGTGCACCACCACATCAAAGCCACCGTACTGGCTGACATGGGCTTGCAACAGCGCGGCGGTGTCGGCGGCGGTGATGTCCAGGGGCAAGGCCGACCCGCCGACGCTGGCGGCGGCCTGTTGCAAGGCTTGCTGGGCCTGGGGCACGTCCACACACACCACATGGGCGCCGTCACGCGCCAGCACCTGGGCGATGGCCAGGCCGATGCCTCGGGAAGCACCGGTGACCAAGGCTCGGCGACCGGCAAAGGGTTTGTCCCAATTGACGGAGGTGTTGCCATCCACAGGTTTTTCCAGACGCACCACCTGCCCCGAGACATAGGCAGAGCGGCGTGACAGGAAGAAGCGCAAACTGCTGTCCAATGCCTCCTCGGCCCCCGGCGCCACATACAACAATTGCACGGTGATCGCCCGACGCAGCTCCTTGGCCAGCGAGCGCACCAAGCCCTCGAGGGCGCGCTGGGCGATGGCTTGGGGCAAGTCCTTGCAGTGTTCCGGCGCGGTGCCGAGCACCACCACCCGGCCATGTTGACCGAGGCGTTTGGCATTGGCGTGGAAGAACAGGTAGAGCTCGTCCAACTGTTGCAGATCGACCACGCCACTGGCATCAAACACTGCACCTTGCACCTTGACCGTGGACGGCGCCTTGAGGGTTGCCGCCGTGGCGGCGACGGTGTCGGTGGCACTGAAGATACCCAGCACCGACGCCGCCAGGCGCCCTGCCCCGGCGATGATCACCGGGTTGGCCAGCCCGGCCTGGCCGCTGCGATAACGCTGCAGCGCCAAGGGTTGCGGCAAGCCAATAGCCTGGGCCAGGCGACGGCCCCAGGGGGAGTTGACGAATGAAAGGTAGTTGTCACTCATAGAGGGTTCCACTCACAACACGAATCCTGGTCCTGACGCCTGTAGGAGCGAGCTTGCTCGCGAAAAACTCACAGGCGCCACGTTCATTCAGGAAACCCGCGTTATCGTTGACGTTTTTCGCGAGCAAGCTCGCTCCTACTTCTGGTCACTGTTTCTGTTAGTTGACCGGGGCGTTTTCGCTTTGGCTGCTGCGCCGTTTGGCGGCCGGTTCGAGCGCCTGCTTGCGCTGCTGCAACGCCTCCAGCAAACCAAAATCCTGGGGGAAGTCATCCACCTGGATACCGTGATCGGCGTATTCCACATAGCGGCCCAGCAAGGCGTCCTCGTTGTCGCTGATCAAGTCCAGCGCCCGCGCCTTGACGCGCCATTCGGTAAAGGCCGTGGCCGAAATCGGCAGCGGGCCAAGCAAACCTTGCTTGATGGCGGGTTTAAGCCGAGCCTCGATCGACTCCACCTGTGGCAGTAAACGAAAGCCCAATTCGCCGTAGGCCAGCTTGTCGATTTCCGGGCGCGGGATGTAGGAATTGGCCAGCAAGCGGTCGCGGGTTTCCCCAGGGGTTTGCACCACATCGGCCACTTGCGCCAACAGACGATCCGACGGTTTGTGCAGGGGAATGCCAAACGGAAAACTCAACGCGCGCACCACAGTCGCCGCTGGTTTCGACGGGTAGTTGTCGAGCACTTCGGCCAAGGCTTCATGGGCGCGCAACAACGCGTCCTGTGCCGCCCAATGCACCAGCGGCAGATCAGCCTGGGGCCGGCCGTCGTCCTCGAAACGCTTGAGCACGCACGACAGGATGTACAGCTGCGACAGAATATCCCCCAAACGCCCGGTGATACTTTCCTTGCGCTTGAGGGCCCCCCCGAGCACGCCCATGGAAATGTCCGAGATCAACGCCAACACCACCGACAGCCGATTGGCCTGACGGTAGTAGGACGCCAGCGCCGGCTCGGTCTTGGCTGGCGCGGCAAGCAGGCGGCCGCCGGTCAGGGAATGCACCGCTGCGCGGACGGTGTTGGCCAGTACAAAACTCACATGGCCGAACATCGCGCTGTCGAAGTCTTCCAGCGCCTTGCGCCGGTCCGGGTTGCGCGCCGCTTCCATTTCGCGCAACACATAGGGGTGGCAACGAATCAGGCCCTGGCCAAAGATGATCAGGCAGCGGGTCATGATGTTGGCGCCTTCCACCGTAATGGCGATGGGGCTTTGCTGATAGGCACGGGCGAGGAAGTTGTTGGGCCCCATGCAGATGCCCTTGCCGGCGACAATGTCCATGCCGTCGTTGACGATGATGCGCGCGCGCTCAGTGACGTGGTATTTGGCAATGGCCGAGATCACCGAAGGTTTCTCGCCGGCATCCAGGGACGCTACCGACACCTTGCGCACCGCATCGCAGGCATACAGATGCCCGGCCATGCGCGCCAACGGAGCCTGCACCCCTTCGAACTTACCAATGGGCAAGCCGAACTGCTTGCGCATCGCCGCATAGGCCGTAGTGCCGCGCACGGCGACCTTGCCCAGGCCGACGTTGGCCGAAGGCAGGGAAATCGCCCGGCCCGCGGCCAGGCACTCCATCAACATGCGCCAGCCGTTGCCGACTTGTTCACGGCCGCCAATCACCCACTCCAGTGGAATGAATACGTCCTTGCCGGTGGTAGGACCGTTCTGGAACACCGCATTCAGCGGCCAGTGACGACGACCGCTGTTCACCCCGGGATGAGAAGTCGGGATCAGCGCACAGGTAATTCCCAGGGAACCGGCCGCACCCAGCAGGCCGTCCGGGTCTTCGGCGCGAAATGCCAGGCCCAGTACCGTGGCAATCGGGCCAAGGGTGATGTAACGCTTGTCCCAGGTCACTTTGAAACCCAGCACTTCTTCGCCTTCGTGCAGACCTTTGCAGACAATGCCCAGGTCCGGGATCGCACCCGCGTCAGAGCCGGCATACGGGCTGGTCAAGGCAAAACACGGGATGTCTTCGCCCCGCGCCAGGCGCGGCAGGTAATAATTGCGCTGGGCGTCGGTGCCGTAATGCAGCAGCAATTCGGCCGGACCCAGGGAGTTGGGCACCATCACCGAAATCGCCGCCGCCGAGCAGCGAGTCGACAGCTTCATCACCACCTGGGAGTGGGCGTAGTGGGAGAAGCCTTTGCCTCCGTACTGCTTGGGAATGATCATGCCAAGGAACCCGGCGTCCTTGGTGTATTGCCAGCCTTCGGGGGACATGTCCTGCCAGACCTGGGTGGTTTCCCAGTCGTTGGCAATGTCGCACAGGGTTTCGACCTCATTGTCGAGAAAGGCTTGCTCCTCCGCACTCAGGCTGGCCGGCGCGGCTTGCAACAGGCGCTGCCAGTTGGGCTTGCCGCTGAACAGCTCGGCATCCCACCACACAGTGCCGGACTCGATGGCCGCACGCTCAGTGTCGGACATCGCCGGCATGATGGTGCGAAACAGGCCCAGGGCCTTGGTGGTCAGCAGCTTGCGGCGCAGGGGTTTGATTGCCAGCACCAAGGCGGGCAGTACCACTAACACCGCCGCCAGGGTAATGCCCGGCACAGCCACCGCGTTGAACAGATAACCCGCCGCCAACCA
>Ga0308157_10010198_pt1 | contig 10246 bp, 6 predicted proteins | sample PhyBR1_FD_201035 | JGI IMG/M metagenome (GOLD analysis project Ga0308157, IMG submission 201035) | Phyllosphere microbial communities from UC Gill Tract Community Farm, Albany, California, United States - DLSLB.R1 | ecosystem: Host-associated > Plants > Phyllosphere > Unclassified | place: USA... | reverse complement strand
ACCGGCAGGCGAGCGAAGCGCGGGTCGTCGCGCAGGCGGCGCGTGGCTTCCAGGCCGTCCATGCCCGGCATCATCACGTCCATCAGCACCAGGTCGATATCGGCCACGGTATCGAGTTTTTCCAGTGCCTCGTAACCATTGCGGCCGACTTCCACCAGCGCGCCTTTCTGTTCCAGCGCGCTGGTCAGGGCGAAGATGTTGCGCACATCGTCGTCCACCAGCAGGATGCGGCGGCCTTCAAATACGCGGTCGCGCGCACGCACCGTCTTCAGCATGCGCTGGCGTTCGCTGGACAGGTCGGCTTCCACCTTGTGCAGGAACAGCGTCACTTCATCCAGCAGGCGCTCCGGCGAACGGGCGCCCTTGATGATGATCGAGCGCGAGTATTTGTGCAGGTCGGCTTCCTCGGCGCGCGACAGGTTGCGGCCGGTGTAGACGATCACCGGCGGGAAAGCCGCCAGCGATTCGCCCGCCATGCGTTGCAGCAGTTCGTTGCCCTGCATGTCCGGCAGCTTGAGGTCGATAATCATGCAGTCGTAGACGGTGGTGCGCAGCAGCGCCAGCGCTTCCTCGCCGCTGCCGACAGCGACGATTTCAACATCATCGTCGGAGATCAGCTGCACCACGCTGTCGCGCTGGCGGTCGTCGTCTTCCACCAGCAGCACGCGCTTGATCTTCTGCGTCAGCTTGGTTTCGATGCGGCGGAACACTTCCATCAGCTGCTCGCGCGTGGTCGGCTTCAGCGCGTAGCCGATCGCGCCCAGGTGCAGCGCGGCTTCGCCGTTGTCGGAACCGGATACCACGTGCACCGGGATATGGCGGGTTTGCGCATCGTCCTTCAGCAGTTGCAGCACCGACAGGCCGGAGCGGTCCGGCAGGCGGATGTCCAGCATGATCGCGTCCGGCCGGTATTCGCGCGCCAGCGTCAGGCCTTCATCGGCGTCGAAAGCGACCAGGCAGAGGTACTGCTTCTCGTGCGCCAGGTCGTACAGGATGCGGGCAAACGTGGCGTCATCCTCCACTACCAATACCAGGCGGCCGCGCGGTTCTTCGCCGGCCTGCAACAGCAGGCGGTCATCGTCGAAGGCGCGCGGCACCGGCACGGTCGGCGCCGGCGTTGGCGCCGGGACGTCCGGCAGCGGCGCATGGATGATTTCCACTGCGGCGGCATTGTTGTCCGAGGTCGAACTGCCGGCACGCGGGCCCGGCTCCGGCGCGGTCCAAGCCAGCGGCAGCGTCAGCGTGAAGCAGCTGCCCTTGCCCGGCTCGCTGACCAGGCTGATGCTGCCGCCCAGCAGTTGCGCCAGGTCGCGCGAAATCGACAGGCCCAGGCCGGTGCCGCCATACTTGCGGCTGGTGGTGCCATCGGCCTGCTGGAAGGCGTTGAAGATGCCTTGCTGGTCTTCGGCACGGATGCCGATGCCGGTGTCCTGCACCGAAAACGCCACCTGGCCGGCGCCGGCCGGCTGCGCCGTCAGCGTGATCTGGCCGCTGCTGGTGAATTTCAGCGCGTTCGACAGCAGGTTTTTCAATATCTGCTCCAGGCGCTGGCGGTCGGTGACCATGTGCTCGTTCAGACCTTCGGCCACCTTCATCTGGAAGGCCAGCTTCTTTTGCTGCGCCAGCGGCTCGAACACCATGGCCATGCCTTCAACCACGTGGCGCACCGGCATATTCTCCGGCACCAGGTCCAGCTTGCCGGCTTCGACCTTGGAGATGTCGAGAATGTCGTTGATCAGGTTCAGCAGGTCGTTGCCGGCTGAATAGATGGTGTTGGCGAAGCGCACCTGTTCTTCGTTCAGGTTGCCCTGGCCGTTTTCCGCCAGCAGCTTGGCCAGGATCAGCGAGCTATTCAACGGCGTGCGCAGCTCGTGCGACATATTCGCCAGGAACTGCGATTTGTACTGGCTGGCGCGCTCCAGGTCGCGCGCGCGCTCTTCCAGGTCTTGCTGGGCCTTCAGCAGTTCGGCATTCTTCTGGTCCAGTGCCACGCCCTGCTCGTTCAGCTGTTCGTTGGTCTGCTCCAGTTCGGCCTTCTGGTTTTCCAGGCTGGCCTGGGATTCTTCCAGCACGCGCGACTGTTCTTCCAGCTCTTCGTTGGCGGTGCGCAGTTCTTCCTGCTGCACCTGCAATTCCTCGTTCAGCTGCTGGGTTTCGGCCAGCACTTCCTGCAGGCGCTGGCGCGAATGGCTGGCCTCGATGGCGCTGCCGATATTGCCTTTCACCAGCGTCAGCAGGTCGACATCGCGCTCGGTGATCGGGCGCAACAGGCCCAGCTCGATGACGCCGTTAATATCGCCATCGCTGTCGACCGGCGCCAGCAGCACGCTGGCCGGCGCGCCGCCGCCCAAGCCGGAGGCGACCTGGATGTAATCGGATGGCAGCGGCTCCAGGCGGATCACGCGGCGTTCCAGGGCCGCCTGTGCCACCAGGCTCTCGGCCGGCTTGAACTGCTGGTCGCGCTGCTCCCAGGCATCGCTGAAACCGTAGGACGCGACGCGGCGGAAGCTGCCGTCCGGCGCGCGCAGGTAGAGCGCACCGACCACCACGCCCATGTAGCGCGCCAGGAATTGCAGCAGCGTTTGCGACAGCTGCGGCAACGCCAGCTGGCCGATGCCCTGCTGCGCCAGCTCGCTCTGGCCGGTGCGCAGCCAGGCCTGCTGTTGCAACAGCTTGGCGTGCTCGGCGTGGTCGTCCAGCGCGCGCGTGTAGACGCGCGACAGACCGGTCAACTCGCGGCGGCCGAACCAGGCCAGCACGCCACCCACACCCAGCGTCAGCAGCAGATACACCACCGCCACCGTGGTGGTAACGGTACGCGATTCGTCATTGCGCTCCTGGCGCATGCGGACTTCGGTATTGACGAACAATTCCAGCTGGCGGCGGATCTCGTCAAACTGCGCCTTGCCGCGCGCGGTCTTGATCGGGCCGGTGACATCGCCGCTGGCGGCGCGCAAACGTATCATTTCCTGGGCATACAAGTCCCATTGCTGCTGCTGGTATTGAATCGTGCGCAGCCGGTCGACCTGGGTCGGATTGTCCTTGACCAGCACCATCAGGCCATCGATATTGGCGGCCACACGCGGCTTGGAGACGATATACGGCTGCAGGAAGGACTCATCGCCGGCCAGCAGGTAGCCGCGCATGCCGGTTTCCATGTCGACCATTTCCTTGCCTATCTGATTGGCGTTGCCGATTACCCGTTCGCTGTGCTCGACCCAGTTCATCGTAGTTATCAGATAAGCAAGCAGGATAACAAACACGCCTGCGCTGACAACCCCTGCGGCCAGCGGCAAGGTAACGTTACGAACAAGGATGCGACGGAAACCGCGGTCGTCCATCATGGTGGAATTTGGCATGGTCTGGGCCAGATTAACTTGAGAATCGATAAGTTTATCTCAAACACAAGTCTTACCACGGCTGATTTCAATCGTGCGTGAAGGAAATAACATATCCCCCACGCAAATTTTCGCTAAGCGGCCTGTTTTTCACCGTTATCGTGCCAGATGACGCCGTCGGCACGGACGGTGGTGCGGTTGAGGATTCGGCGGGTGTTCGGCGTGATCGGCGTCGCCTTGTGAGCGACACGCAGGTTGTCGGCCACCACCACGTCGCCCGGCAGCCAGTGGTGGCGGTAGGTGGCCCCGTCACGCGAATAGTGCCGGTCGACCGCTTCCATCAGCGCGCGCGAGTGGTCGGGGCTGTGGCCCAGCACGCCGGCGGTGAGGCCGATGTTCAGGTACAGCGCCGGCACACCGGTTTTCGGATGCTTCAGCACCAGCGGATGCATCACGCCGTTGCGGTGCGCCGTGTGCAGGCCATCGAATTCCTGCTGGATGTCCGGCTGCAGCTCGGCATACGCCTGTTGCAGGTCGGTGAACAGCGTGTCGCCGCCCTCCTCGGACTGCACTTCGGAATACCAGAAGCTGATCGGCGTCGGATCCTCGCGGAACGAACCGTCCGAATGCCAGTAGCGGCCGACCTCGACGTGGCCATCCTCCGGACGGCTGGCGACGCGGAAGATCTCCGGCCAGCCCTGCAACTGGCCGCGCATCGTCGGGAAAGTCTCCAGGCTGCCAAACAGGCGGCTGGCAGCGATCTGTTCCGGCGGCGTGAACGACTGGCCGCGTATCACCAGCATGCCATATTGCAGTAGCGCGGCACGCAGCTGTTGCGCCATGCTGTCATCTGCCAAGCGCAAATCGGCACCGCTGATTTCAGCGCCAAAACCAACAGAAAGTGGGGTGATGTTCATACTAATCTCCTAAAGCATTTGAGTATGAAATGACTATAATCCCGCACCGATCTGCTGATAAGATAGTCAAATTCGCTTACACCTTTGCGCAGGACGCAACATATGGATAGATTCGCGGAATTGAAAGCTTTCTGCCTGGTCGCCAGCAATGGCGGCTTTTCGGCTGCCGCGCGCCAGCTGGGCGTGGCCACCTCGTCGGTGACGCGGCTGGTGGATGCGCTGGAACAGCGCCTCGATACGCCGCTGCTGAACCGCTCGACGCGCAGCATCACGCTGACCGACAGCGGCCGCAACTACTTCGATCACGCCACACATATCCTGGCGGCGCTGGACGAAGCCGATGACGCCGCCGCCGGCCGCGACGCCGAACCGGCCGGAACGTTGCGCATCGCCGCCCCGGTCACGCTGGCGATCCGCTACATCGCGCCCTTGCTGCCGGAACTGCGGCGCCTTTATCCACGGCTGGAACTTGATTTGCGCCTCAGCGACGCCATGAGCAATATGGTCGATGAGGCAATCGACGTCGCCATCCGTATCGGCAACCCGGAGCAGCAGCCCAACCTGATCGCCCGCAAGCTGGCGGGCCACAAACGCCACATTGTCGCCAGCCCGTCCTACCTGGCGGAACACGGCGCGCCACCGGCGCCAGACGCGCTCAGCCAGCACAACTGCCTGCTGTTCGCCTACGGCGGCAATCGCGCCACCTGGCGCCTGCGCAATGCCGACCTGGCCACGGAGGTTGATGTCAGCGGCAGCCTGCAAGTCAACAATTCGGAGATGCTGCGACAGGCGGCGCTGGGAGGATTGGGCCTGGCACTGCTGCCGGGCTGGCTGGTGCAAGCCGACCTGGACGCCGGCAGGCTGGTGGCCGTGCTCGGCGAGTACCAGGCCAATCCTGGGGAGATGGATGTGGGAATTTATGCGGTGTACCCGGCCAACCGGCGTGGCGCATCGAAGATACGCGTGTTCACCGACCTGCTGGCCGAGTCCCTCAGCAACGCTCCCGCCCACGCGGGAGTCCATGCGGAGCATGGATTTCCGCGTGCGCCGGAATAACGGGCTTTAGTGCTTGCCCTCGGCGTCGATCTGCTTGCGGATCTTCGCTACCTGGCCGGCGTTGGCCGCCGATGCCTGGTTGCCCCAGTTTTGACGGACGAAGGTCACCAATTGCGCGGTTTCCTCATCCGACAAACGCCACGCGAAGCCCGGCATGCCCAGCTCCGACGGTGCGCCCTTGGTGGAAGGCAGCTTGCTGCCCGCCAGGATCAGGCGGATCAGCGAGGTCGGATCATCCGACAGCACTGATGGATTGCCCGCCAGCGCCGGGAACACCTTGGCGTTGGAGACAGCATCCGTGCGATGGCAGGCCGCGCAGTTGTCCAGATACAGCTGCGCCCCGCGATTTTCCTCGCGTCCGGCGCGCAGTGCCTTGGCGGTGACATCGCTAACCGCATAACGCGCCTTCTCGTCCGGTCCGGGCGTCAGCGACTTCAGGTAAGTCGCCATCGCCTTCAGATCCTCCGGCGTCATTGCCTGCGTGCTGTGCGCCACCACATCGGCCATCGGCGAACCGACCACGGCAGAGTGCGCGTTACGCGCCTTGCTCAGCGTATCGACGATATCCTGCTCGCTCCAGCGCCCCAGGCCACCGGCCGGATTGCCGCGCAGGTTGACCGCCAGCCAGCCATCGATGACCGGACCTCCGGACAGGAACAGCGGATTCGACTCGTCCTGCGCCAGTTCCTGCTGCGTCGCCGCGCGCGGCGTATGGCAAGCGCCACAGTGCCCCAGCGACTGCACCAGGTAAGCACCGCGCGCCAGTGCTTCGCTCTGGTACTTGCTCAGCACCAGCGGCTCGACAGCAGGTGCGTAGGTCTTGCGCCAGATCGCCAGCGGCCAGTTGATCGACAACGGCCAGGCAATCGCATGTCCCTTGTTGGCAGACGCTACCGGCTGCACGCCATGCATGAAGTAGGCGTAAAGCGCGCGCATGTCGTCATCGGTCACCTTGGCGTACGATGGATACGGCATGGCCGGATACAGCGTCGCCCCCGAAGGTGCAATGCCATGCCGCACGGCGCGGTCGAAGTCGTTCAGGCTGTAGTTGCCGATGCCGCTCGCCTTGTCCGGCGTGATGTTGGAGCTGTAGATCGCGCCGATCGGCGTCGCCATCGACAGGCCGCCGGCAAACTGCTTGCCGTTCGGCGCCGTGTGGCAGGCCACGCAGTCCGCCGCCACCGCCAGGTAACGGCCCTTCTCGATCAGCTGCGCCTCCGGCGCCGACAGGTTGAACGCGCCGGGACCGATGTCCTTGGTGGCAGTTGCCTGCGAAGCGTAGATGAACGCACCCGCCACGCCAACCACCACCACACCGGCGACGACCAGCAAACCTTTTTTCATATTGTTCATGTCGTCGTCTCCTTACGCCTGCACCAGCGGGCCTGGGTTCTTCAGATACAGCTCGCGGACCGCCTTGGCGCACCAGTAGGTCAGCGCGCCAACCATGCCGGTCGGGTTGTAGCCGTTGTTCTGCGGGAAGGCGTTCGCGCCCGGTGCGAACACATTCGACACATCCCACGATTGCAGGTAGCGGTTCAGCGCCGAGGTCTTCGGATCGCTGCCCATGATGGCGCCGCCGCAGGTATGGGTCGACTGGTACTGCGTGACGTTGTAGTGGTCGCCGTCCTTCTTGGCGTCGCCCTTGATCGCTTTCGGGCCGAGCACCTTGCACATGTCCGACGCTTTCTCCACCAGGTACTGCGACGCCTTGATCTCGTTGTCGTGCCAGTCGAAAGTCATGCGCAGCAGCGGACGGCCGAAGGCGTCCTTGTAGGTCGGGTCCAGGCTCAGGTAGGCGTCCTGGTAGGCCATGCACGAACCCTGTACCTCGTAGTAGAACGAATGGCGGAAGGCTTCCTTGACGCCCTTCTTCCAGCCGCTGCCCCAGTTCGGCACGCCCGGCGCGGTGGCGATGCCACGCACCGGACCGCCGCCCGGCTGGCGTGCCCAGACGATGCCGCCGCCGATGAAGCCGGTCTTGGCGCTGTCGTTGCGGTTGCCGTTCAAATCGTCGATGGTGGTGCCGCCGCCGCCGATGCCCATGAACTGGTTGGCCTGCACGGTTTCATCGAAGAACAGCGAAACGCGGTTCAGGTTCTGGTACGAATAATTGCGGCCGATGGTGCCGGTGTTGCTGACCGGGTCATACGGCACGCCGATTCCCGACAACAGCATCAGGTGCACATTGAACAGCGAGAACGCACACAGCAGCACGATATCGGCCGGCTGCTCGGTTTCACGGCCCTGCGCGTCGAGGTAGGTAACGCCGGTGGCCTTCTTCTTGTCGGCGGTCAGATTGACCTTCATCACTTGCGCCAGCGTGCGCAGCTCGAAGCCTTTGCGGCCACGCAGCACCGGCAGGATGCAGGCGTTCGGGCTGGCCTTCGAGTAGTTCAGGCAGCCATAGTCGGAACAGAAGCCGCAGAAATTGCACGGCCCCATCTGGCAGCCGTACGGATTCACATACGGGCCGGAGGCGTTCGACGCCGGAATCGGATACGGGTGATAGCCCATCTCGCGCGCCGCCTTGTAGAACAGTTCGCCACCGAGGTAATTTGGATTCGGCGGCAGCGCGAATTCACGTGCACGCGAACCTTCAAACGGATTGCCGCCTTCCACCACCTTGCCGTTGATGACGCCGGCCTTGCCCGAGGTGCCGCACACGTATTCAAAATGGTCGAAGTGCGGCTCCAGTTCTTCATAAGTGACCGGGAAGTCCTGGATGGTCATCTCTTTTGGAATGAACTTCTTGCCATAGCGCTGCTCGATATTGCTGCGCACCTTGAAGTCTTCCGGCAGTGCGCGGAAGTGGCAGCCGGACCAGTGGCTGCCGGCGCCGCCGACGCCGGTGCCGGGTTTGAACGAGCCCATCTGGCGATACGGCACGGCGGCGTCATTCACGCCATGACGGATGGTCACGGTTTCCTTGTTCAGCGATTGCAGGTATTTACGGTGCACCGAGCCTTCCAGCTCATCCACCACGCGCGGATAGGCGAAGTCCGGCTGCGTGTCGCGGTCCGGGCCGCGTTCCAGGCACACCACATTCAGGCCGGCGTCAGTCAGCTCCTTGGCCATGATGGCGCCAGTCCAGCCCATGCCGACAATCACGGCGTCTACTTTGTTTTTTACGATAGTCATAATCATTAACCCCTGCGTCCAGCCAGATCGACCGGGCCGATCGGATACGGTTTGTCACGAACTTCCACCCAGTCCAGATAGTCGGCGCGCATGCCGGGATAGCCGATCATCTTCCACGCGCCCATGTCCTTGTTGCCGCCGTGTTTAGGATCGGCGAAATAGCCGTTGCGCGTCTCGTTCAGCAGGTTGGTGAAGAACAGCTTGGCCGAAATATCTTCCAGCTTCAGCTTGCCGCCTTCGCAGCCCTTGAGGATTTCTTCCTGCTGCTTGCGGTCCAGGTCGGCAAACGCCTTGCCGCCGAACTGCGAGGCGCAATAGCCATCAACGTTCTTGATGCCGACGCGGAGGATGTCGCGCAGCGGCAGCTTGCCCTGGTAGCCGAACTCCGGCTTGGCGCTGACGTACGGGCCTTGCATATACCAGATATCGCCAGCCGCATAGGGCGTCTGCATATGGCGGTCGAGGAATTCCAGCACGCCCAGCTCGATGGCGCCGGGACCGTGCTCGTCATGCGGAATCAAACGATCCACTGCGGCGCTGAGGAACTTCCACTCAGTTTGGTTAAAGAACGCCGGCGTGTAAGTATTCGGCTTGCCCTCCGGTGCGTTGGCGTCGGCCGCCGTGGCCGGCTGCAGCGCGCGCACCACACCGGTGGCGGCAGCCGCGCCAATCGGCACGAACATCATGGTTTTGATCAGGCTCCGCCGCGACGGCGACTGTGTGTCGTCAGACATGTCTTTCTCCTCGGTTTATAAGACTTCAGGGTTGCTGCGCGCTGCGCGCTTCCCATCGGTAGCCGACCCCGTAGACGGCCGAAATCGCTTCGGCCAGGCCAGCTTCTTCCAGTTTCCGGCGCAGGTTCTTCACATGCGTATCGATCGTGCGGTCATGCACGATGCGCCGGTCCTCGTACACCCAGCTGCGCAAGTCATCGCGTGACAAAGCCTTGCCGGGCGCATCGCGCAAACGTTTCAGCAAGCGCAGCTCCACCGGCGTCAGCGCCAGTTCCCTGCCGTGCACGAAAGCGCGCATGCCCTGGTCGTCGATCTGCAAGCCCGGCTGCGGCGTGCCGGCAGGGCGGCGCCGCAGCACCGCCCTGACCCTGGCCACCACTTCGCGCGGGCTGAAGGGCTTGCAGATGTAATCGTCGGCGCCGCTGTCGAGGCCGTCGAGACGGTCCTCTTCCTGCGCGCGCGCGGTCATCATGATGACCGGTATATCGCTGTTGGCGCGCAAGGCGCGGCACAGGCTCAGGCCGTCCATGCCGGGCAGCATCCAATCCAGCAGGATCAGGTCGACATCGCCGCCGGCCACCGTGGCCTGCACCGACAGGCCGTCGTGCTGGGCGCTGGCGCGGTAGCCGGCCGCCTGCAAATAGCTGACCAGCAGGCGCGCCAGGCGCTGTTCATCTTCGACCACCAACACGTGCTGCGGCTTCATCAGGATTCTCCCGCCAGCGGCAAGGTGATGCGGATCGACAGGCCGCGTGGCACGGCGGTGTGGGTATGCGTGGCGGTGATGCTGCCGCCGTGCGCTTCGACGATGCTGCGGCAGATCGACAGGCCCAGGCCGCTGCCGCCGGTGGCGCGGCTGCGAGCGCGGTCGCCGCGCCAAAAGCGTTCGAACAGCATCGGCAGGCCGGCATCGCTGACGCCGACGCCGTTGTCGGACAAGGTCAGCACCGCCTGGCTGCGTAAGGTGTGCAGGCCGATGCCCAGCTGGGTGGCGCCATCGGCATGCCGCAGCGTGTTGTTGAACAGGTTGCGCAGCAGCTGGCGCAGGCGCACGGTATCG
>Ga0308157_10010197_pt1 | contig 10246 bp, 8 predicted proteins | sample PhyBR1_FD_201035 | JGI IMG/M metagenome (GOLD analysis project Ga0308157, IMG submission 201035) | Phyllosphere microbial communities from UC Gill Tract Community Farm, Albany, California, United States - DLSLB.R1 | ecosystem: Host-associated > Plants > Phyllosphere > Unclassified | place: USA... | reverse complement strand
GTACCCCGTGGCCGACACCCCGCTGCTGTTCGGCGCCGTCGTGGTGACCGCCGGCGTCGGGGCGGCGGTCGGTGGCATCGTCCCCGGCGTCGTCCTCGCCGACGTCGCCGCACCGGGGCGCCAGGGCGCCGCGATGGGCATCTTCCGCTCGACCGGCGACCTCGGGGCCGTCGTCGGCCCGCTCGCACTGGGCCTCGCGCTGGACCACTGGGGCGCCGGCGCCGCGAGCCTCACGCTGGCCGCCGTCGCCGCGGTGTCAGCGATCGCCTACCTCCTGCTGGTCCGGGGCACGGCGCGGCGCTGACGAAGGTGGCGGAGCAGACGGGTCGCGCAGAGCAACACCGTGACGTAGGCCCTGGCCCCAGCGCACACCACGAGGTCAGAGACGACAGAACCCCCGTCGAGCGATGCTCGCGGGGGTTCTGCTCGACACTTCATTGAAGCTCACGACTGTGAGCTCAAGTTCTGGGGCGGAGACGGAGGGATTCGAACCCTCGAACGGGTTGCCCCGTTACCACCTTAGCAGGGTGGCGCACTAGACCTGGCTATGCGACGTCTCCTCACCGAGTCACCTCGGCGCTGTGCCCGCTGAGCACGTGATCCTCTGCGGGCTGTGCAAGGCTACCTGGCCGAGGCACCTGGGAGCAAAACGTCGGCGGGTGACCCGGGCGCCCTCACCGTGGCGCCCTCCCCCAGCTCGTGTCCGTGACCGTCCGTGCCACGGTCAGCCCGATCGCGAGGGCGATCACCACGAAGGACGCCTGGACCCCGAAGGCCAGCGCGTCGACCGTCTGGCCGGCGTTGAGGAAGTACACGGCGCGGTAGGCCGACGCCCCCGGCACCATGATGACCACGGCAGGCACGCAGAGCGTGAGCCGCGGGACACGCATCCGCGGGGCGACCATGTTGGCCGCGACGCCCACCAGCAACCCTGCCGCCGCAGCAGCGCCCTGCGCGACGACGCCGGCGTCGAGCAGCTCGAGGCGGACCACGTTGGCGACCATGCCGATGCCGGCCGCCGCGAAGACCACCCGCCACGGGCTGTTGAACAGGACCGCGAAGCCGAGCACCCCGAGGGCGCTCGCGACCAGCCGCAGCGCGAGCATCTGGCCGTCGCCGAGGTCGAGCGGGCCGGTCGGGTTCGGCGTGAGCCCCATGATCGCCGAGACGCCCCACACGCTCAGGGCGGCCGACACCATGATGGCCAGCGCGTAGGTGAGCCGCGAGACGCCCGCCGTGAAGTCCAGGCGCGAGAGGTCGAGCGCCGCCGTGATGAGCGGGAAGCCCGGCACGAGGAACAGCACCGCCGAGACGTACCCGCTCTCGTGGATCGAGTCGACGGCCCCGGCGACGAAGAGCAGGTTGACGATCCCCAGGTAGACGACGCTCGCCACGGCCGCGGCGACCATCGTCACGCCCAGCTGGTTGAAGCCGCGGTGGATCATGAGACGCCGCGTCAGCTGCCCGAGCGCCGCACCGACGAGGACCACGAGGACCTCGACGAGACCGCCGTTGTTGAGGAAGGCGAAGGCCGCGCAGGCGACGCCGGTGAAGAACGCGTTCGCGACCGCCCCGTAGCGCAGCGGCGTCTGCTCGATCTCGTCGAGCCGCGCGTCGACGTCCTCCGCGCTCACCCCCGGCTGGAGGGAGGAGCACAGCCGCTCGAGCTGGACCATGCGGTTCGCGTTCACCCCGATGGTCGGGCTGCGCGTCACCTCGGTCCGGAAGATCGGACCACGCCGCGACGTCGCGACGATCTCGTTGACCGTCACCTGCGCCTCGACGCTGTCGAGACCGAGCGCCCGGCCCACCTGGGCCATCGCGATGCGCACCCGGTAGCTGCCCCCGCCCGACGCGAGCAGCATCCGGCCGACCCGCAGCACCACGCCCGACTGCCGGATCAGACCGACAGGCTCGAGCTCGTCTTCCAGGGGGAGCGGTGGCGTCACACCGTCATCATCGCTCGCTGCAGGGCGCAGACGCGGGACGTGGGTCCCGTCGAGCCGCGTTCGTCGCGGAGATCACCTGGTCTGGTGCGGCGGGAGAGCGCGCCACCAGCACCCCGAGGAGCGACGGGCGTCCAGGAGGTGCGGTCGCGCACCCGCCCCTGGGCGTTAGCGTGGAGAGAGACACCCCCGCCACAGCAGAGGAGAACACCGTGCGCCGCTGGATCAGCATCCCGTCCCTCGCCATCACGCTCGTGATCACCTCGACGGTCTTCGCCTCGGTGATCAGAGACGAGTCGACGTCCACGGCGCTCCTGTGGGCCGGGGCGCTCTTCGTCGTCCTCACGGCGATCAACGTCGCCATGACACGGTCCAAGAACCAGTCGGCAGACCACCGCACTGTGGTCGGCTCGCCGTCGGACCGACCTGCCGACCGACCGCACCGACCGCACCGACCGCTCAGGAGCGACAGCCTCTGATCTGCCACGTCGTGCGCGGTGGCGCCCCGGGTCGCCGACCCGGGGCGCCACACAGGCTCAGCGTGCGGTCAGCACCCGACGCCGCAGCAGGAGGACGGTGCTGCCGAGCGCCACACCGCCCGCCGCGACGAGGCCGAGCGCGGTCGCGGACGCTCCGGTGGCAGCGAGGTCGCCGCCCTGCGACGCCTGGGCAGCAGCAGGCACCGCTGCCACCGGGACGACCGCAGCACCGGAGCCCCCGGGGGCCTCAGCCTGCGGTGCAGGGTCGGCGGGCACCACAGGTTCCGGCACGACGGGCGCCGCGACCGCGGGCACGGCCCCGAGCGAGAGGTAGCCCTCGAGGTCCGCGTCCTGGGTCTCGTTCGCGAAGCGCAGCGGCAGGCCGCCGTCCATGACGTTCGGGACGGTGAAGGCGACCGTCGCGCCGGTGAGGTCGACGTCACCGGCGGTGAGCGTCGCCGAGACGGTCGTGGTCAGACCCGGCTGGAGGGCGGGCAGGTTCGCGGCGACGGGCGCCTCGGCGAGGACGGCACCCTGCGCGTCGAGGAGGACCATCGACGCAGGCCAGTCGTAGTAGAAGGGCGCGACGCCGCGGTTCGTGAGGTCGAGCGCCACGTCGACGGTGGTGCCGCTGCTCGAGACCGTGGCCTGCGTCGCGGCGAGGTCGTATCCGAGCGACGCGGCCGCAGCGACCGCACGCTCGCGGGTCGCCCCGGTGTACCCGGTCGACCAGGCCTGGTGGTTCATCATCCAGCTGATGTGCGTCTGGGTGACCGAGTCGGCGAAGTTGTAGTCGCGACCCTGGGGGATCTCGGCGGCTGCGTCCGGGCAGGAGAGCGGGTCGTCGAAGAGGCAGTTCTGCAGCGGCGGGTAGAGCTCGCCGCCGATGGGTGCCTGCTGCCAGGTGTCCTGCATGCCCTCCTCGATCACCTTGGTGAGGAAGTGCCAGTCGGTCGTGGGGAGGGTGGCGTAGGCGAACGAGTCGTCGTGCAGCCCGAAGCCGTGCCCCTTGACCGCCTGCGACGGGTAGCGGGCCAGCAGCCAGGTGTCGTCGAGCGCGGCGTCCCAGGCCTCCCAGATCGTCTCGCGGGTCGCCTGGCTCGGCATCCAGTCCTCGCCGGTGGGGTTCTCGTCGGAGACGACGCCGTCGACCGGGTAGGTGTGGTCCTCTCCCCAGAAGCCGATGAGCCCCGCCGTGACGTAGCCGACGCGCGGGTCGCCGTCGTACTCCTCACCGAAGGCGGTGACGAAGTCGACGATCATGTCGACGACGCGCGGGTCGTCGTAGTCGGGCGAGAAGCTGCGGCCGTCGTTGTCGAAGAAGTCGTACGCGCGGTCCTGGCTGATGCCGTCGGGGCCGAGCAGGTAGTCCGGGACACCGGAGTCCTGGCCGGGGTAGTCGAGGTAGAACCGGAAGACCGACTGGTGCCCGCGCTCGGCGATCGCGTCGAGCCGTGACTCGACGGCGGTCCAGTCGTAGGTGCCGTCCCCGGTCACGACGGAGTCGACGGGCAGGTAGAACCACTCCATCGAGTGCGGGAAGTCAGGGTCCGCGAACCCGGAGGACTGCCCCGGCTCGGGCGCGAAGGGCAGGAACCCCTTGAGGGGGTTGGTGGCGAGGGCAGGAGTCGCCGTGAGCTCGTAGGTCGCCGTCGCCGCGCCCGTCGCACCTGCCGCCCCGGGCGCGGGCGCCGGGCCCGTGGCGGCGACGGCCGAGGTGCCTAGCAGGCCGAGGGCGACGGTCAGAGCGGCTGCTGCCGCGCCTCGTGCCCGGTGTCGTGTCGCTGGTCTGTCGATGGTCATCTGCACTGTCCTCCAGGGTCGGCCGGCCCGTTCGACCGTGCTGAGACGCGCCTGCGCGTCGCAGTCTGACAGGTGCGCGGGCTGGCGGCGCGGAGACGGCGGTCGGTGCTGCCGTCGCGTCCATCACAGCAGCAGGAACATGGTTATGCAAGACCCTTCACATAAATACATGTGCTCGCCGTCACATCTCGCCGATGGTGCGATCTCGACGACGGGAGTGATTGATTCTGACGCGTTGACGGGTATCCTGATCACTAACGCGCACCGGCAAGGGTGCACCCGCTCTGACAGAACAGTGAGGCGCCCCATGACGGCGACGTACGTGCACGACGAGATCGCTTCGCAGCCAGCGAGCTGGCGACGGGCCGCCGAGCTGCTGCCCGAGGTCGCCGACCGCCTCCCGCAGCGCGGTGAGCGCATCGCCGTCGTCGGCTGCGGCACCAGCTGGTTCGTCGCCCAGGCCTACGCGGTCCTGCGCGAGGAGGCCGGGCACGGCACCACCGACGCCTTCGCCGGGTCGGAGTACCCGGTGCTGCGCTCCTACGACCGCGTGCTCGCGATCTCCCGCTCCGGCACCACGACCGAGATCCGTGAGCTCCTCGGACAGGTCACGCACGTCCCGACCGTGCTCGTGACGGCCGTCGAGGACTCGCCCTGCGCCGAGGCCGCCGACGTGACCGTCGGCCTGGCCTTCGCCGACGAGCAGTCCGTCGTGCAGACCCGCTTCGCCACGACCGCGCTCGCCCTCCTGCGAGCACACCTCGGCCAGGACGTCGAGGCCTCAGCGGTCGACGCCGAGAAGGCCCTCGAGGTCGACGTCGACCCGCTCGTCGACCTCGAGCAGGTCACCTTCCTCGGGCGCGGCTGGACCGTCGGCCTGGCCAACGAGGCCGCCCTCAAGACGCGCGAGGCCGGCCAGTTCTGGGCCGAGAGCTACCCCGCCATGGACTACCGGCACGGACCCATCGCGATCGCCGAGCCCGGACGCGCCGTCTGGACCTTCGGCGAGGTGCCGACGGGGCTGCCCGACGACATCGCCGCCACCGGCGCGCTCCACGTGCACCACGACCTCGACCCGCTGGCCGCGCTCGTCGTCGCCCAGCGCTTCGCGGTCGCCGTGGCCGAGCACCGCGGCCTCGACCCCGACCGGCCGCGCTCCCTCACGCGCGCCGTGATCCTGTAAGGAGCAGCCATGACCCAGCGAGACGCTCTCCCCAGCCTCGGCGACGGCCTCCCCGTCGTCGCCGTCGACGTCGGCGGCACGACCATGAAGGTCTCCGGTGTCGGCCCGACGGGCGCCATGACCGCCCCGCGGCGCGTCCCCAGCCCGCCGCCGGGCCCCGGCAGCGCCGACGAGGTCGTGCGCATCGCCACCGACCTCGTCCGCGAGGAGTCGGAGCGGCTCGGCGTCAGCCCGGCCGGTCTCGGCATCGCGCTGCCCGGTGTCGTCGTCGAGGACCAGGCGCTCGGCGTGTACTCCGAGAACCTCGAGTGGCACGACGTCGACTTCCGCGCGGCCTTCGCCCAGACCCTCGACATCCCGGTCGCCGTCGCGCACGACGTGCGGGCTGCCGGCGCGGCAGAGACGCGCCTCGGTGCGGCTCAGGGCGCCTCGACCGCACTGGTGCTCGCGATCGGCACGGGCATCGCCACCTCGGTCCAGGTCGACGGTCGGCTGCACGTCGGCCGCGGCTACGCCGGCGAGATCGGGCACGCTGTCGTCGAGCCCGGCGGCGAGCCCTGCGTCTGCGGGAACCAGGGGTGCCTGGAGGCGACGGCCTCCGCCGGTGCCATCCGCCGCCGCTACGAGCGTGACGCCGGGACGAAGGTCGCCGGCGCGAAGGAGGTCCTCGCTCTCGCCGCGGCCGGCGACCCCGTCGCGGTCGCCGTGCGCGACTCGGCCTTCGACGCGCTCGCCCTCGGGCTCTCGCACGCGGTCACCCTGCTCGTCCCGGACGTGGTGGTCATCGCCGGCGGACTCTCGGAGGCCGGCGACGCGCTGCTCGTCCCGCTCGCGGAGCGGCTCGAGCGGCTGGTGCGGTACGGGCCCGTCCCCCCGCTGGTGCGGGCCCGCCTCGGCGAGGACGCCGGGCTGGTCGGCGCGGCCCTCGCGGCCCGCGACGCCCTCGCCCCGACGGGCGCTGCGCAGACCTCGCGATGATCCTCACCCTCACGCCGAACCCCGCGGTCGACGTCACGCTCGTCACCGAGCACGTCGACCGCGGGGCGAGCCGGTCCATCGAGACCGCGCTGCGCAGGGCCGGGGGCAAGGGCGTGAACGTCTCCCGGGTCCTGGCCCAGCAGGGCGTGCCGACCCACGCGGTGCTGCCCGTCGGACGCGACGACGAGGCCTGGTTCCGTGCCGACCTCGCCGCCGTCCCGCACACGCTGGTCGTGTGCGAGGCCCCCACCCGGCACTCGTACGCGATCGTCGAGACCGGTGAGGACACCACCTCGATGCTCAACGAGTCCGGCTCCGCCCGCGGCGCCCGCGAGTGGGACGAGCTGCTCACCGCGCTCCACGGTCCGGTGCGCCGGGCCGACGTCCTCGTCGCGTCCGGGTCGCTGCCGCCCGGGGCGCCGTCCGGCACGCTCCAGGCGCTGACCGTCCTCGGCCGCGCCGCCGGGGTCCCGGTGGTGCTCGACGTCGCCGGCGCCCACCTGCTCGCGGCCGCCGACGCCGGGGCGGACGTCCTCAAGCCGAACCGGGACGAGCTCGTCGCCGCGCTCGGCGAGGTCGACCCGCTCGACGGCGCCCGGGCACTGCAGCGTCGAGGGGCCCGGCTCGTCGTCGTCTCGCTCGGCGCGGACGGCATGCTGCTCGTCCCGGTGCACGGCGACCCCGTCCACGCACGCCTCCCCGCCCCGCTGCACGGCAACCCGACGGGTGCCGGCGACGCAGCCGTGGCCGCCGTCGCGACCCTGGTCCGCGGCAGGGACGTGACCTCCCTCGACCACGAAGACCTCACCGCCGTCGCGCGACGCGCGGTCGCCTGGTCCGCCGCGGCGGTCCTCAGCCCGTGGGCCGGCTCGCTCGGCGGTGACCCTGTCGCGCTAGAGCACGACGTGGTGCTCGGTGCGCGACCGGCGCACAGTGCTCCACCGGACGCGCACCCGGTCCCCTGACCCCTCTCTTCCTCTGCTCTTCTCCTGCCCGCTCTTCCCTCCCCGTCCATCCTCCGACGAACGGAACCCCATGCCTCTCGTGACCACCCGGTACCTCGTGAGCGAGGCCGCCCGCCTCGGGCACGGCGTCGGCGCCCTCAACGTGCTCCACCTCGAGACCGCCGAGGCGCTCGTGCGCGCCGCGGAGCGCGCCGGCCGACCCGTGATCCTCCAGGTGTCGCAGAACTGCGTCTCCTTCCACGGCGGTCACCTCGAGCCGCTGACCCGCGCCGCGGCCACGCTCGCCGAGAGCTCCGACGTCCCGGTCTCGCTGCACCTGGACCACGCCGAGGACGAGGCGCTCGCCCTCGCCGCCGTCGACCTCGGCTACTCCTCGGTCATGTACGACGGCGCAGCCCTCCCGTGGGAGGACAACATCGCCGCCACGCGCCGCGTCGTCGCGCACGCCCGGACCAGAGACGTGTTCGTCGAGGCAGAGCTCGGGGAGATCGGCGGCAAGGACGGTGCGCACGCCCCAGGTGTCCGGACCGACCCGGCCGAGGCCGCCGAGTTCGTGGCCACCACCGGGGTCGACGCGCTCGCCGTCGCCGTCGGGTCCTCGCACGCCATGACGACCCGCGAGGCGGTGCTCGACCTCGACCTCGTCGCCCGGCTCCGGGACGCCGTGCCCGTGCCCCTGGTCCTGCACGGCTCCTCGGGCGTCGACGACCGCACCATGCAGGAGGCCATCCGCGCCGGCATCGTCAAGGTCAACGTCTCGACGCACCTCAACAGCACGTTCACCGCGGCGGTCCGAGAGTTCCTCGGTGCCAACCCGGCCGTCGTGGACTCTCGCAAGTACATCGGCCCGGGGCGCGAGGCGATGATCGCCGAGGCCGCCCGGCTCCTGCGCCTCTTCTCGCTCGAGCTCGACGAGGGCGCACCCGTCGGCCGATGACCACCACTCTCGTGCACTCCGTGCACCTCGTCAGCCACGGGACCGAGACACCCGACGCGTGGGTGCTGCTCGACGGCCCGCAGGTCGCAGCCGTCGGTCAGGGGACCACCTGGAGGGCACGGGTCGACGTCGACGGGAGCGCCGACGGTCCGACCCTGGCACCTCCCGGCACCACGGTGGTCGACGGGACCGGGAAGGTCCTGGTGCCCGGGTTCGTCGACGTGCACGGTCACGGGGCCCTCGGCGTGGGGTACGAGCAGCCAGCAGGTCCGACGCAGGTGCTCCGCGCGGTCGAGCACCACCGGTCGCACGGCAGCACGCACCAGGTGCTGTCCCTCGCCACGGCGCCGCTCGACGCGCTGGCCGACCGCCTGGCGCTCGTCGCCGAGCTCACCCGGACCCCGGGCACCGGCGTGCTGGGCTCTCACCTCGAGGGGCCCTGGCTCGCGCTGTCGCACTGCGGCGCCCACGACACCCGCCTGCTGCGGACGCCGTCGGCGGTCGACGTCGCCCGTATCCTCGCCGTCGCGGACGGCACGCTCGTCCAGGTGACACTCGCCCCCGAGCTCCCCGGGGCCACCGAGGCCGTCAGGGCTCTCGTCGAGGCGGGGGTCGTCCCCGCGGTGGGTCACACCGGCGCTGACCTCGAGACGACGCAGCGCGCCTTCGACGCGGGCGCGCGGGTCCTCACCCACGCCCTCAACGGGATGCCCGGCCTGCACCACCGCGCGCCGGGACCGGTCTCGGCTGCGCTGGCCGACGACCGGGTGACGCTCGAGGTGGTGAACGACGGCGTCCACGTCCACCCGGCGATGGTGGCGCTCCTCGCCGCTCAGGCCCCGGGCCGCGTCGCACTCGTGACGGACGCCGGGTCGGCCACCGGGCAGGGCGACGGCACGTACCGCCTGGGGTCGATGGACGTCCGCGTCGCCGGCGGCGTGGCGCGCCTCGCGGAGGGCGGCTCGCTGGCCGGTTCGACGCTCACGCTCGACGCCGCGCTCCGCCGGGCGGTGCAGGACGTCGGGCTGCCCCTCGGGCAGGCCGTCAGCGCCGTGACCGACGTCCCGGCCCGCGCCGTCGGGCGGCCTGACCTGGGGGTCCTCCGGGTCGGCTCGCGGTCCGACGCCGTGCTGCTCGACGCGCGGCTGCGCGTCGACACCGTGTGGTTCAATGGGCGATCCCTGCCCGGTGCCCCGAACGAGGAGTGAGATGGAGCGCGAGGAACGTCTGTCCCGGCTCGTCGACCACATCGTCGCCAACGGCTCGGTCCACGTGGAAGAGGTCGTCGAGACCTTCCAGGTCTCCCCCGCCACCGCCCGGCGCGACCTCGACACCCTGGCGGAGCAGCAGCTGGTCAGCCGCACCCGTGGCGGGGCGACGGTCAACAGCATCTCCGGGGACCTGCCCATGCGGTACCGCACGGTGCGTCGCTCGCAGGAGAAGAACGCCATCGGCGCGGCGGTCGCCGCCATGGTCACGCCGGGTGAGGTCATCGCCTTCAACGGTGGGACCACCACCACCGTCGCGGCCTACGAGGTCGGTGTCGCGACCTCGGGCGACGAGCGGTTCTCCGGCTCGGTCACGACCGTGGTGACGAACGCCGTGAACATCGCGAACGACCTCATCGTCCGCCAGAACCTGCGCATCGTCGTGACGGGCGGCGTCGCCCGCGCGCGGTCGTACGAGCTCGTCGGTCCCCTCGCGTCGCTCATGCTGCCGGAGATCAACATCGACACGTTGTTCCTCGGGGTGAGCGCGGTCGACCTGGAGCACGGTCTCTTCACGCACCACGAGGGCGAGGCGGCCGTGAACGCGGCCCTCGTCTCGCTCGCGCGGCGCACCTACGTCGTCGCGGACTCGGACAAGTTCTCGGCGACGGCCTTCGCACGGATCTGCGGGCTGGACGACGTCCAGGGCGTGATCACCGACGCGGGCACCGACGAGCGCACCCTCGA
>Ga0308157_10010194_pt1 | contig 10247 bp, 14 predicted proteins | sample PhyBR1_FD_201035 | JGI IMG/M metagenome (GOLD analysis project Ga0308157, IMG submission 201035) | Phyllosphere microbial communities from UC Gill Tract Community Farm, Albany, California, United States - DLSLB.R1 | ecosystem: Host-associated > Plants > Phyllosphere > Unclassified | place: USA... | reverse complement strand
ACCTGTTGTGGATAGGATTTTATTTAACTTGCTGATATGGCTGTTATTAAAATGGGCCTAGTACTTATCCACAATAACCGTTTGCCTGAAATGGCGGCGGATTGAAAGGTAATATAGATAAAAATGGCGTCTGAGGGTCTTGTTTTTAACCCTTCTGAGTTTTGGATTTCTTGGAGGTTGGAAAGATGGTAGTAATAAGATGAGTAGATAGATAGATAATAAACATGGTTCACAGCTGTTGCTGGTGAATATCTATAGGGAGATTATTACAGTTAAGGCTGGCTGTCGTTTGTACGGGCTCTGTTTCTTCTTTCGGCGCACCCCCACCCTAGCCCGGATCGAGCGGCATGTCTGAGCTCTTTTCTGGTTTCGGCGGCGGCAAAGCCGCCGCCGAAACCAGAAAAAGCGAGTAGCGAGAGCCGGAAATAGCTCCCCTTAAATAAGAGTGAGAGGGTTGGAGATTTAGAATAGGAGTACGTATTGGAGGGTGAAAGATATAAGGGAATTATGGAAAGTTTACTATTACTTATAATAATAATGTTGTATGATTTTATTTAAAAACGGCGTACTGCTTCCTTTCTTCAAAATATATTATTAAATTTGGATATGAGTTTTGGAAAAGATTTATTAAGGAAAATCAAAAGCGCTGAACTACCGGGAGAGAATGCTCATGGCGTTTTTTCGCCACCCTACCGTCCCGTTTTTACCTACGAGGAAGTTTTATCGAAAAATCCTAAGTTTGCTGCCGTAAATATCATCTTATATCTTAAAAATGATGAATGGCATTTCCCACTGATCCAAAGAACAGTGAACGAGCACGACCGGCACAGCGGACAAATTTCCCTGCCTGGCGGAAAGCGCGAGGAAATGGACAGGGATTTTGCTGAAACCGCCGTCCGGGAAACATCGGAGGAAATAGGTATTGAAAAACATTATGTAAGGGTAATCCGTGATATGTCCCCGATTTACATTCCTCCGAGTAATTTCTATGTCTATCCTTATATATCATATACAAAGAAAAATCCTGAATTTATTTTACAGCAGAGCGAAGCAGTGGAAGTTATAGAATTTCCAATTACCTGCTTTTTAGGTCTTCCTGACGAGCCTGAGATTATGGCGCTCCCCACCGCGGGGGGAAGTGAAGTACCCGTAATTAACTTTAACGGATATATCATCTGGGGCGCAACAGCGATGATATTAAGTGAATTCAGCCAGTTGCTGAAAAAAATGTAACTTTGCACCATTGTGTTTAATTGAAAGATGGCGAAGAAAAATATTTTCACCGATGCGTTCGGAACTCCTTATTTTTTAAAAAGGTTAATTATTTTCATACTGGGAATCGTATCGTACAGAAGATTCAATGGATTTAATAAACTTAAAATTACGGGTACCGAAAATCTTGTGGATCTACCGGATTCTAATGTGTTATTTGTGTCAAACCATCAAACGTATTTTGCGGATGTAGCTGCAATGTACCATGCTTTCTGCTCTGTAAACAACGGGTATCTGAATACAATAAAAAATCCGATTTACCTTCTGAATCCGAAAATAGACTTCTATTACGTTGCTGCTGAAGAAACGATGAATAAAGGAATTTTGCCAAAAATCTTTAAGATCGCGGGTGCGGTAACGGTAAAGAGGACATGGAGGGCCGAAGGGAAAAATGTAAACCGAATGGTGGATATGAGCGAAGTGGATAATATCATGAAAGCCCTTGATAACGGCTGGGTTGCCACTTTTCCGCAGGGAACCACTTCTGCTTTTGCACAGGGAAGAAGGGGAACGGCAAAATTGGTCAAAAATCAGCGCCCGATTGTTATTCCTATAAAGATAAACGGTTTCCGCAGGGCTTTTGATAAAAAAGGTCTTCGGGTAAAGGTAACGGGGGTAAAGCCAACTATGGAATTCAAACCGCCACTGGATATTGATTACGACAAAGAAAATGCTCATGAAATTTTACATAAAATCATGACCGCCATTGAGCAGACAGAAGATTTCAATGTACTGCACAATTATGATGAAGAACTAAAAGCTAAAAAGTCAGAACAAAAAGATTCAGAACATTAAAGTAAAAATTATGAAAAGAATATTAGGAATCTTATTCGCAATCATAGTATTAGTTTCATGCAACAGTCAGAAAATATATTCGGATTTCGACATCAGTTACTCCAAAAGCGGAGGTTTGGCGCCGATTTACGAAAATCTTCTGATCAAAGGAAATACAGCCTATTATTCGTTTGAAGGACAGGGTAAAAAATTCAAGCAGAACTTTAACGTTTCCAATGAAGATTTAAGTAAGCTGGAAAAAGTAATTTCGCAAAATAATTTCAGAAGAATAGAGGAAGACCACAAAAAGATCTATGATTTTATATCAACCTCCATTATTATAAAGAAAGGATCCAATTCAGGCAGCAAGACAGACGCCAGTGCGATCATGCCGAATTACAAAACCAACTGGACAAACATCACCAGTGCTTTCCAGGAGATCATTAATGCTAATGTTAAAAAACAGTAACAAATTTTGAAGACCCATTTCATCGCTATCGGCGGAAGCGCCATGCACAATCTTGCTATTGCATTAAAGGATAAAGGATATCAGGTTACAGGTTCGGATGATGCCATCTTTGAGCCTTCGCGAACAAGACTTGAGAAAAAAGGAATTCTGCCTGAAGAACTGGGCTGGTTTCCTGAAAAAATAACTTCTGATATCGATGCGGTTATTCTCGGAATGCATGCTCATCAGGATAATCCCGAGCTGGCAAAAGCCAAAGAATTAGGATTAAAAATATATTCTTATCCCGAATTTCTTTATGAGCAGTCAAAAAATAAAACAAGAGTTGTAATTGCAGGTTCTCATGGAAAAACAACCATTACTTCCATGATCCTTCATGTCCTGAATTTCCATCAGAAAGATGTAGATTATATGGTGGGAGCACAGCTGGAAGGTTTCGACTGTATGGTGAAGCTAACTCGTGACAATGACTTCATGGTGCTGGAAGGTGATGAATACCTTTCCTCGCCTATCGACCTGCGCTCTAAGTTTCTCCTTTACCAACCGAATATTGCCTTAATGAGCGGAATTGCCTGGGATCATATCAACGTATTCAAAACTTTTGATGATTATGTAGATCAATTCAGAAAGTTCGTGGCAAGCATTACGCCGGGCGGAATTCTCGTCTATAATGAAGAAGATACTGAAGTAGTGAAAGTAGTGGAAAATGCGGAAAATTATTTCAGAAAAATACCTTATAAAACTCCGGAATATGAAATCATCAACGGGAAAGTTCATCTGAAAACAGAGATGGGAGATGTTCCGCTTTCCGTTTTCGGAGCTCATAATTTATTAAACCTTGAAGGGGCAAGACATATCTGTCATACGTTAGGGATAATGGATGAAGATTTCTACGAGGCCATCATGAGTTTTAAAGGAGCTTCAAAACGCCTGGAAAAAGTGGACAGAGAAGATAAAGGAACACTTTATAAAGATTTTGCACATGCTCCAAGTAAAGTGAAAGCAGCCGTAAAGGCATTCTGTGAGCAATTTAAAAATGAAAAGAAACATGGTTTTCTGGAGCTTCACACCTATTCAAGTTTAAATCCTGTTTTCCTTGAACAGTATGATCATGCAATGGATGGTCTGGATGAGGCTGTGGTTTTCTATTCTGAAGATGCCCTGAAAATTAAAAGAATGGATCCTATTTCTCCGGATCTTATTAAAGAAAAGTTTAAAAATGAAAATCTGAAAGTGTTTACCCATGCTGAAGAACTCCACTCCTACTGGAATACACTGGATAAATCCCAGGGTGTTTATCTGATGATGAGCTCAGGAAATTTTGGGGGACTCGATCTGACGAAATAACTTTATCAAATATAAAAGCAAAACTCCTTTCACACCGAAAGGAGTTTTGTTTTAATTAACTCTTTTATAAAAACGTCTTAATACGTCCTTGGTACCATCTCCGTCAAAATCCTGGCTCCGATCTTCCACCACCATCTCGGTTGCAGTAAGCTTTGTCACGAAATACGGATAATTTTCTTCATTCTCAAACCAGAATTTACCATTTCCTTTATCGAACGTATATTTCTTTGTTCCAGCATCTGTTTTCACACAGGTATTATTATTTTGAGCATAAATAATCGAAAGAAGATGAGAAGAAGTAAATTCATACGTGCTTTTTTTCTCACAATCCGTTGAGAATGACATCTGGATCTGCTGATTTAAAGACCTGTATATCTCAGCTTTTTCAATATACCATTCTCCGATAATGGAGGCTTTATTGCCAATCTCCTGATCTTCATCATTACCATTGCAGGAAACAATTGAAAACAGGACAAAGGATAAAATTATTCTTTTCATGATTATATAAACTTCAAGCCAGCAAAATAAAACGAATTTATGCTGCTTTACATCGGGTTCGAATGAGATTTCTCAGTATTATTTATTTAAATATTTTTCAATCCTTAGCAGCATTGCCATTTAAGATTTTTGAAACAGCAATTGCATCTGAAGCAGTATCTAAGTTGTAAATCTGCATAATACCCTGATTAGTTGCTGCCTGTGCCAGAATATTCTGCTGATTCTGAGCACTGATGGCATTTTGAAACAATATTCCTGTAGAATGAGCGGCAGCCTGATAAATGCTTCCCATTGCCATCGCAGGAGCTTCTCCCACTACTTTTACATTACTTTGCGTTACGGCATCCGTAATCTGCTCATTTACTTTCGTATTCATAATTTTAGTTTTTAAGTTCAATCGTAAAGTTAAATGATATTTTTAATAAAAAAAAGAAGCAATAAATGTTTATTACTTCTTTTATATTAATTGATATAGGTCTTAGATATCCGCTACTGCATTCAGCATTTTTTCTTCCCAGGCAGGATCTTTCGGATCGAAAAATAATCTTTTACCGGTGTCTAAAGAGCGAACCGTATTCATTTCATCTTCGGTCAGTTCAAAATCAAAAACAGTAAAGTTTTCTTCGATTCTTGAAGGCGTAACCGATTTCGGAATCACACAGAAACCTTCCTGAAGATGCCATCTTAAAATAATCTGCGCTACGGTTTTTCCATACTTTTCGCTTATAGCTTTTAACTCGGCATTGTCTAAAAGACCAGCATTTCCGTTTCCGAGCGGGCTCCAAGGCTGCGTAACAATATTATTTTCCCTGTTATACACCTGAAGTTCTTTTTGCTGGAAGATAGGATGCAGCTCAATCTGGTTGATTACCGGAAGAACTTTGGCATTAGCTTTTAATTCTTCTAATTTTTCAACTGTAAAATTACATACTCCAATGGCTTTGATCTTCCCTTCCTCATACAGTTCTTCCATCGCCTTCCATGCTCCCAGGAAATCTGCGTACGGCCAGTGAATCAGATACATATCCAGATAATCCAGCTGCAATCTGTCCAGTGTTCTCTGGAAAGCACTTTTTGCTTTTTCATACGACGTATCCTGAACCCATAGCTTTGAAGTTACAAAAAGCTGTTCACGGTCTACTCCGCTGTTTTTAATGGCAGCACCAACGGCAGTTTCGTTCTGATAAATGGAAGCAGTATCAATCATTCTGTATCCTGTCTGTATGGCTTTGATAACTGCATTTTCGCATTCTTTCATATCTTCCATCTGCCAAACCCCAAATCCTAACGCCGGAATATCAATCCCGTTATTTAAGGTAATCACAGGTTGTCCTGTGTATGTTTTCTTTTCCATAATTGTTACTTGTATATTTTATATTGTTAGATATTAATTCATTTCTTTTCCCATCATCTTCCTGAATAGACCTTTAATATGATCAATCTCCTTCTGATAATTTGTTTTCTTGCGGCAACCAAAATACAATGTATTTTTCAGTGGTTTTTTGCCCTCCCAGATCAGTTGAATTTCTCCGTTTTCGATTTCCTTTTGGCAGAGAAAATCCGGAACTACTGCCAATCCGTTTCCTCCTTTCAGGCAGCGCACAATCGAATTAAGGTTCGGAACAATATAATTCGGACGGAAATTCGGCTTATGGCCAAAATTAAGGATCCAGAACTGAAAAAGATGTTCCATGTCTCCGGCTGTACCGTACCACTTTTCATTTTTCAGCCATTCTTCTGCATGCTCAATGCCTTCAGTATTTAAAATATTTTCAAAATCTTCCTTATTAACGTCTTTTCCGCCAACCAGAATGATCTGTTCAAAAGAAAATGCTTCATGTTCGATATTCGGTGAAACTCCTTTCTTTGGGGTAATAATTAAATCTAAAATTCCCTTATCCAGCTGATCCAGCATTTCACGATATTCTCCGAAGCTGATGATAAGATTGAAAGGCAAACTTGAAACATACTGCTCCAGGGTTGTCTGGAACGTTTCAAAACACATGCCGACACTAATCGTAGGTGTAAGCTTCTCTGTAGACTTCTGAAAGTTCTTTTCTACTTCTTCCAGTTTTGACAACGGTTCTGAAATCGCATTAAACAGCACTTTTCCTCTTTCCGTAGGAATCATTCTTCTACCGGTTCTGTCGAACAACTTATATCCAACATACGCCTCCAATGAACTAAGGTGCAGACTTACTCCCGGTTGGGAAATAAATAACGTATCTGCAGCTTCAGTAAGTGTCCCTGTTTTATAGATGGCCTTAAAAGTTCTGTACCATTCCAAATTAACCATAGGTATTACTTTTATGATGCAAAGTTATCTAAATAATCATCATTATAATATTTTCAACGTCAATGAATATCATAGCCGGTACCTATGTTTAATTTAATTAATTGATTACTAATATTTTAAATCAAATATTATTTAAATAATACTTACCTATAATTTTTATTATTTTTCTTATAGTAAATTAGCTTATACCTTTGTCCCGTTAAATTTTAACAATCAAAAAAATGAAAAAAGTATTAATTATTAACGGCGGACAAAACTTCGGACATTCTGGAGGAAAATATAACCAGACCATTGCAGAAAACACACAGGAAGTACTCAGAAACTTTGATAATGTGGCTATAAAAATCAGTAATGTGGATGAAGGTTATGATAAAAATGAAGAGGTTGCAAAATTTGTATGGGCAGATTACATTATCTACCACACCCCGATTTGGTGGTTCCAGCTCCCGAACGGTTTAAAGAAATATATTGATGAAGTTTTTACAGCAGGACATGCAAAAGGAATATATATGAGCGACGGAAGAACTTCGGAAAACCCGGAAATCAATTACGGAACCGGAGGAATGCTTGGCGGAAGAAAATATATGGTCACCACAAGCTGGAATGCCCCGGAAACAGCTTTTACCCTTCCCGGAGAATTTTTTAATGAAACGAGCGTAGACAACGGACCTTTATTCGGATTCCATAGAATGAACGCTTTTGTTTCCCTTGAAAAGCTGGAGAGCTTCCATTTTCATGATGTAGAGAAAAATGCAGATGTGGAGCGCGATATGAAACGATACAAAGAGCATCTTTTTAAAGTTTTCGAAAAAGAATTAAAGCCGCAATTAGCATCATGAAAATTTATTTAACCGCCATTATTAAAGCAAAAGAAGAATACAGAACGGAAGTTTTGGTAGTTCTTCAGCATATGGTAAAAGAAACCGTAAACGAAGAAGCTAACGAATTATACAGGCTTCATCAAAGTATAGATGATAAAAACCATTTTATTTTCTACGAAATCTGGAAAAATGAAGAAGGTTTGGCAAAGCATAATGAGCAACCATATATTAAGGCTTTCGGAGATTTGATCAATAAAAAGCTCCAGGAAAAACCGCAGATTTATAAAACCGAAATTATATAGTATGAAAAAATTAATGTATTGGGTGCTTTCAGTCTTTGCAATAGGAATGATGAAATCTCAAGCTAAAAAGAAAATTTTATTTGTCGTAACAAGTCATGACAAAAAAGGCAGTACAGGAGAAAGCACGGGCTATTATCTTGGTGAAGTTGCTCATCCCTGGGAAGTTCTTCACAAAGCAGGCTACGAGATAGACTTTGTAAGCCCGGAAGGCGGAACTCCTCCGGTTGATGGTTTCGACCTTAAGGATCAGGTAAACAAAGAATTTTGGGAAAATAAAGAATATAAAAACAAAATCGATCATTCCATGAAGCCGTCAGAAGTAAATCCTGGAAAATATTCTGCCATATTTTATGCAGGAGGCCACGGTGCAATGTGGGATTTTGCAGATAACACAGAACTGGCATCCATTGCTACAGAAATCTATGAAAACGGAGGCATCGTTGCAGGAGTTTGTCATGGCCCGGCCGGTTTAGTGAACATCAGGCTTCACAACGGAAAATATCTGGTAGACGGAAAAAGGATTAATGCATTTACCAATGAAGAAGAAGCTGAAGTAAAATTAACCAACGTCGTTCCTTTCTTATTAGAAGATAAACTAAAAGAAAGAGGAGCAAAATTTGAAAAGTCACAACCCTGGCAGAATTTTGCAGTAAGCGATCAGAGAGTGATTACCGGACAAAATCCCCAGTCTGCAAAAAGTGTAGGCGAAGAGATTTTAAAAGAACTAAAAAATAAATAACAAAAAGAGCCTTTTAGAATCTGAAAGGCTCTTTTCATTAATTCAAATAAAAATTTATTTCCCGATTGGCATGTGCGTAGAAATAGCGATTCTGTTCCACATATTGATTACTACAGCTGCCATGATAATATCGGCAAGCTGACTTTCATTAAAAAGCGTTTTGGCCTTTTGATAGGTTTCCTCAGATAGTCCTTTCTGGCTGATCAGTGTAATCTCTTCCGTAATTTCCAGAATTATCTGCTCTTCTTCCGTGAATAATTCTTTAGCCTCTCGCCATGCATTCAGCAGAAAAATTCTTTGCGGTGTTTCACCATATTTTATGGCATCTTTTGTATGCATATTGATACAGAAAGCACAGCCGTTAATTTGTGAAGCCCTGATTTTGATTAATTCTTTCTGAATAGGTGTTAAAAAACTGTTTTTAAGGGATTCTTCCATTCCTATTCCTGCTTTGTAAGCAGCCGGGTGAACTGTTGTCCAGTCAAATCTTGCGCTCATATTATTTGTTTTAAAATTTCTGAGACAAAGTTCCGGCTTTAGAATTCTAAAAATCTTAAACTGGTTTAAGAACGTAATTTCGCACGGATTTCACTTAAATATTCCGGCGTGAAACCCAGAAAAGAAGCAATGAGATATTGCGGAATACGTTGGATAAACCATGGATATTGTGTACTGAAATGCATATAAAGCTCTTCTCTTGAAAACTCATAAAGATACCGGATTCTCCTTTCTGCCGCAGCATAAGCTCGTTGGTAGATCATTCTGAAGTATCTTTCCATCACCGGATGTTTTTTCAGCAGTGCTTCCTGAGAATGAAAATCGATTTTCAGAATAACCGATTTTTCAACCGCCTGGATACAAAAATCCGATTTAGCCTGTCTTTCATACGCAAAAGTATCGGTGATCCACCAGTTTTCAATGGCAAATTCTGTTGTCTGCTCAATTCCTTTTTCATTTATAAAAAATTTTCTCAGGCAGCCTTTTCCAACAAAGAACATAGACTTACAGATTTCACCGTTAATCATCAGATCATGCTTTTTTTTTACTTCTATAACCTGGAAATAAGAAACAACAGAAGCAAATTCTTCATCATTAATATCAATAAATTTATCCAAGTGCTGCTTAAAAGTCTCCATTCTTGAAAATATATAATCAAACTTAACTTTATTTTTTTAGTTTTACAATGATAAAACACGTTATCATGGAAATTGTAGCCAAAATCTTAATTGCAGCGGTAGCTCTGGAGCACCTTTATATTCTATGGATGGAAATGTTTGCCTGGGAAACCAAGGGGAAAGAAGTTTTCAAATCCGCTTTACCTCCTGAAATGTTTAGCCCAACAAAAGGGCTTGCAGCCAATCAAGGTTTGTACAACGGCTTTCTGGCAGCTGGATTGCTTTGGACTTTCCTGATTGAAGATCCTAAATGGCAGACCAATATTGATTTATTTTTTCTGGGATGTGTTACTGTTGCCGGAATTTACGGAGCCATTTCAGCGACAAAAAAAATATTTTTTGTTCAGGCGTTGCCGGCAATTCTGGCGATTATTGCAGTGCTTTTGAAATAAACTTTTATTGTAGATTAATATTTTTAGGAGCTGTTTCCCGCTTTCCGCACTCGCTATTTTTTTTGTTTCGGGGGGGGGGGGGGGGGGGGGGGGGGGGGGGGGGGGGGGGGGGGGGGGGGGGGTGGGAGGGGGTGGGGGGGGGGGGTGGTGTGGGGGGGGAGGGTA